>WNFI01089031.1_pt1 | contig 11432 bp, 11 predicted proteins | sample 5400471 | NCBI WGS metagenome assembly WNFI01 (sample SAMN13153348, study PRJNA577476) | soil metagenome | isolation source: 100 cm saprolite on Douglas fir-dominated hillslope | place: USA:California | collected 2013-09-17
GGTGAAGGTCAGCAGGTTGTTGAACGTCTCGGGCTGGGCCGCGAGCTGGATGCCCGCCAGGGCGAAGCCTGACTTGAGAACGGAAACCTGGCCCGCCTGGGTGGTGATGCCGGAGGTGTACAGCATGGCGAACTTGGCCTGCGTGCCCTTCTTCACGCCGGCGCCACAAGCTGAGCTCTCGCAGGTCAGCACGCCGCCGACCTTCTTCCAGCCATGCGCGGCCAGCAGCGCCTCGGCCTTGGCCGGGTTGTACGGGTACGGGCCCTGGGCGGCGTTCTCCGTCATGGTCGGGGTGACCCACTGGCTCGGCGGCTGGTTCGGGATGCCCGCGGTAGTCGGGTAGCCGTAACCGCTGTTGACCGTCTTGGACATGCCTGCCTGGTTGTTCAGGTACATCATCGCTTGCCGGAAGTACAGCTGCTTGAACACCGGGCCGTACGTCGGGTTATTGAAGTTGATGTAGGCGTACCCGATGCCGAACTCGTACGCAGTCTGCAGCGTGTAACCTTGTGCGGCCAGCGGATTGCTCGGCGGCAGGAAGCCCTTGCCGGCCTGCGGCAGGTCCGCCGCTGGCACTCCCGTCCCGTTGGTGCTCGCGCCACCGGTGCTCAGCTGGCCGGTCTTCAGCGCCTCGTAGACGGCGTTGTCACTGGTGTAGGTCTTGAAGACAATCTGGGAGAGCGCCGGCTTGGGGCTGCCGGAGTACTTCGCGTTCGGCACCATGGTGTAGTCGCCGGTGATGCTGAACTTACTAAGGCTGAACGGGCCGTCGACGACCTTCCACAGCGGGTTGGTGGCGTAGGTACTGGTGCTCTTCGCCTGGGCGGTCAGGAAGGCGTAGACCGCCTTGCACTTGGCCCAGCCGTCGGCCGCGCTGTCCGTGGTGCACCCACCACTGCCAGCAGAAGCGCCGGCGCTGCTGACGTCCCATGCCTGCGGGAACGGGTAGAGGATGGCGAGCTGGTTATAGGTGAACCAGATCGAACCGTAGGCCTGCTTGAGGTGCAGGGTCACCTGGTTTGCGCCGGTCTGCGAGTAGGACGCCATGTTGTCCGGCAGCAGGCCGGGCGTGTAGCCCGCGTAGTTGGCCTTCTCGGACTCGAGCAGGTTCAGGAAGAAGACGAGGTCCTTGGCGTTGACGGTCTCGCCGTTGGACCACTTCCAGCCCTTGAGATTGATCTGGACGGTCTTGCCGCCGTCGGTGTAAACCGGCTGGCTTGCGGGCGACAGCGGATAGTTGACCGAGATGGAGGTGTTTCCATCCGTGGGGCTGCCGCTGCCGAACTGGTACAGCGGCAGCGTGAACTGCTGGAGGAAGTCCGAGTAGTTCGTCACGCTGTAGAACTGCGTCGTGGCGAACGGGAAGATCATGTTGGCGCCGGCGCCGTTAATGTTGGCTATGGTCGCGACGGCGCCCTTGACCGAGGGCCCGCTGTTGGTAGTGCCGTTTGAGCTGGAACCGCAGCCTGCGGCCAGCAGTGCGGTCGCGTGGTTACGGCCAGTTCCCGGCCTCCGCGTCATTGTCGGCTGCACGGAACCGGGCGAGACGCATGGCCCGACCGAGGTCACCCTCAGTCAAGGCCGACCGCCTTCCCGGCTACGGTTCGTTGCGAGCGTAGTTCCAGGCCGGTGTCGATGCGATGCACGATATGTCACAAGTTCCTATCGATGTAGTCGCCAAGCACCTGGCAGCAGCCACCGCGATGTGCCGCCCTCGGCTGGCAAAACGTGACATCCGCAACTCATGTCGGGCGACCGACCAGGCGTGGGGCCACCAAGGGAAGGCCGGCCGCCTCGTACTGGCTCGCTGCCAAGTTTAGCCGCGGCCTGGCAGAACAGCCCGGGTCCAGCAGGCGGGCCGCGCGATGATAGCCCGGAAAGCCATACAGGTAAGGTCAGACATCATGTTCCGAACGCGCCGCCGCACGCCTGACCCGCACCGCCTCGGGCCAGCCGCGATGCGTGGGCGCGGGCCAACCACGACTCTCAGGCCAGGGCCCACCGGGATGGGCTGGCGTTCGGGAGCCTGCGCAGCCGCTGTGACCGGGGTAGTACTGGTAAGTGGCTGCGGTGCGGCACCCAGGTCGGGACCGGTGATTCAGCTCACCTCGGCTGAAGTCAGCCAGCCCAGCGCGACCGGTATTACCGAGGCCTACGTCGACGTGCAGAACAACGGGCCGGCCGACAAGATCGTTGCAGCGCGACTCAGCGTCGGCGGGCGAGTGATGCTTCGTTCACCGGCTCGTCCCGGCGTTGTAGTGATGCGAACGGTGCCCGCGATCGCGATCCCGGCGAATTCCTCGGTCGGCCTGGACCCGAATGGCTCGCATCTGCTCGTCCTCGGCGCTGGCCGGATGAAGGCCGGCACCGAGATCACCTTGACCCTTGTTTTCGCGCACGCGGGGTCGATCTCGGTGCCAGCGCTGGTGACGAACCCGGAGACCGGCGGCAGCAGCTACTTCCTGAACTAGCCGTCGCCCGAGGCCACCGGGAGCAGCGTCCCGCCAGGCCGCCGTCGGACGCCTTGGCCGCGGGTTGCGGCAATCACCCTCGCGATATATCGTTTCACCATCACGGCGGTGGGGGCCCGCCGAGTTCATCTACCGCGGCCAGTGGCACGGAGGACAGATGGCGACGCAACCGAACTTGCGCATCGGCGACAGGGAACGCGAAGCGGTCGCCGCGGAACTCCAGGAGCACTACGCTCACGGCCGGCTGACGCTGGCGGAGTTCAACCAGCGGCTGGATGCGGTATTCGCCGCCAAGACACAGAGCGACCTCAGCCGGATCACCTACGACCTGCCGCATGCACGGTCGGCCGGAACGCCGTTGCCACCGTCGCGATCACGGCCGGCACCCCAGCCGGCGATCGGCTGGACCGGCGACCGGTCCGGGCAGGACTGGAACCGCCGCGCTCGCGGCCGCGTGCGGAGCAGCCTCGCGCTGTTCAGTACGCTGATCGCGGCACTGGCCAGCTGGCTCATCGTGGCCGACTTCCTGCCCGCCCTCCGCTTCTTCCCCAGCCGGCTCGGGATCCTGCTGGCCATCTTCGCCGTCATCAGGGGACTGTTCCGGCGCGTCTTCGGCGGCGGCCGCGGGTGCTGCGGACGAAGGCGCTGGTAGCAGGCCTGGCCAGGTCAGCCTGCAGCCGGCGCCCGCAACGGCACCACCAGGTAACGGAACGGGGTCGCCTGGGCGGCCGGTCCCGGTGCGAGCTCGTGCCCGCGATCGGACTCAGCGGCCGCGATTGGCCCGGCACCCCCGTTCCCCCCTGAGTCAGCTGCTTCGGTAACGGGGCCGGCTCCGTCGCCGTCAGCAGTCGCATCGCCATCGATCCAGGTGATCAGGGCTGGCTTCGCCGGGCTGGTGAAGTCAAGCCGGATCCGGCCGGCGCCGGAGATCTGCTGAGTGCCGTCGCCGCCGGCCGCCTGCCCGCCCGGTGCCCGCCCGCCCGGTGCCTGCCCACACAGTGCGGCCGCGGTCAGCCCGTCGAGAAGATAGTGCGGATTGAAGGAGATCACCTGGCTGGTTCCGCTGAAGTGCATGGGCACCGACTCGACGCCGCGGGCCCGGCCGTCGGACTGCGCCTCTATCACCACGACGTCCCGGCGGAATGCCAGCTGCACGGGGCTAGCCCGGTCGGCGACCAGGGACACCCGGCGGACTGCCTCGGTGAACGGCCCAGCCGGCAATTCGGCGCGCGCCTCGAAGCTGGCCGGGAACCGTGACTCGTACCTGATGAAGTCCGTCCCGATCAGTCGGGCCGTCAGCCGGCGTCCGCCGCCTTCGAAGCTGATGATCCCGTCGGCCGGCCCGGCACTGCCGCGGACCGGCTGACCGAAGGCGATCGTTACCGGCTTGCCCGGTCCCATCGTCCTGGCGACATCAGCGAGGGTCCGGGCCGGGACCAATGCGGATGCGCGGACCTTTGGGTCGGCTGGTTCCCATGGCACGGCGGCGACCGCGAGCCGGTACCGGTCTGTCGCGGCCAGCGTGAGCGAATGGCCATCGAAGTCAATGTTGACACCGGTCAGCATCGGTAGCGTGTCGTCGCGGCTTGATGACGGCACGACCTGGGACGCCGCCGACGCGAGCGCGCCGCCGTCCACACTGCCAGCGATCGCGGGCAACTCCGGCAGCTTCGGGTATTCCTCCAGTGGTAGCGAAACCAGCGCGAACTCGGCGCTGCCGCAGGTGAGCACGAGCAGACCGGTTGCCGACGTGAACTCGACATCGTCGGGCGGCAGGCTGCGCGTGATCTCCGCTAGCAGTCTGCCCGGCACTAGGGCGGTACCGGGCTCGCCCACCTCGGCCGGCAACTCCACCCGCGCGGAGACTTCATAATCGAAGCACGACAGGGTTAACCCGTCGGTGCCTGCTTGCATCAGCAGCCCGGACAGTACCGGAACCACGGGCCTGGTGGGGAGTTCCCGCGCCACCCACGCCACTGCCTCACCAAGCACATCACGATCGACCCTGAACTTCATGCAGCGTCCTCCCGCCCGACCCGCGGTGTTCCTTTGATATTCGCACGCCCAGCGGGCAGCGCAAGTCCGTACTTCCGGCAGAGCCGGAACCACGCGCGGACTCGGTAGCCGCACTGGCCGACGGGGCCGACGGGCCGACGGGGCCGACGGGGCCGACGGGCCGACGGGGCCGAGGCGGGGCCGGCCCAGCGCGGGCGCAGGCGGCGCCGGCCCGGGCCACGTCAGGTCAGGAAATCAGCGCGGCCGGCACAGCCGCTAGCGCAGCCTCGATCGCCGTGGCTAGCGCGCGCGCCGACTCGGCCGTCAATTCCACAGCTACCCGGGCGGAAGGGCCCTTGGCCGGGTTAAGGAAATCGATGTTGAGCGTGTGATCGGCCATCGCGTGCACGGGGTGGTCAAAGTACACGGTGGCGTCCGTCAGCGCGAACCAGCCGCTTGCGCCCTTGCCGCTGCCGGTGACGCCAATCTTCTCGGTGTTGTAGGTGCACATGCCAGTTCCTCAGCTTCCGTCGGCTTCCTCAGCTTGCCAGGTAGCGGCCGTAGAAATCCCAGATTTTCTGCCAGCCGTCATTGGCTGCCTCCGGTCGGTAGGCCGGCCGGTTCACGGAGAAGAAGGCATGCCCGGCGCCATCATAGGTATGGAACTCGTGCGCCTTGCCGGCCTCGTCGAGGATCTTCGACAGCGTCGCGGTCTCGTCCGGCGCCGGGTATTTGTCGTCCGCACCGAATAGCCCGAGGAGCGGGCAGGACAGGTCCCCGGCCAGCCTGGTAAGGGGGGTGGCCTTCAGTGGCATGCCATCGGGCGGCGGGTTCACGATAAAGGCGCCGTAACAGTCAACGGCTGCGTCGAGCTGGAGGCTGCACGCCGCGAGAAATGACTGGCGGCCGCCGGAGCAGTAGCCGATCACGCCGACCTTCCCGTTGGAGCCGTCCAGGCCGCGCAGGTAGTCGGCCGCTCCCGCGACGTCGCCGACAAGGCGCTCGTCCGGGACGCCACCCTTGGCCCGTGCGGTCGCGGCCGCATCATCCGGGCTCGCACCCGGCGCATCACGGTCGTACAGGTTCGGCATGAGAGCGGCGTAGCCGTTGGCCGCGAACTTCCTGACGATCTCCTTGGTCGACGAGTCGTAGCCAGGCATGTGGTGGATCACCACAACGCTGCCGTGCGGGCCGGGACCATCGTCTGGCAGGGCCAGATAGGCCTCGATCTCATCCCCGCCGAATCCGGTGATGGCGATGGTCTTGGCAGTCAGCGCCTCACTCATCCCGGTCCTATCTCCTTCGCGATTAGCCGTGCATGTTCGTTTTGCCCGCAGGTGCTCCGCTCCGGTTCCATCCTGCCAGCGACGGTCATCGGCGTTTCCGCTGGAGTCCGCATCGGTGATGCGGGACCATTGCTGCAGGCAGTCGCCCGCTTGGAGGAGAGACTGGCCAATGACTCAGGCAGCGATCGGGGTGGTGGTCGTCTTCCTCGCGGTGGGCTTGGTGCTTGGCTGGTACAGCCAGAAGACATCGGCGGCGCACAGCGATGTGAAGGTCGCGAAGACCCGGCTTCACGGCGGCCGCCGGACCAGATGGAGAAGCGGGATCATCGTATTGCTACTCGGCCTCATTACACTGCTTGCGGTTAAGGACGTGCTGCTCCCGCGATAGCGGCTGCGTCGGGCGAGCCGGGAGCGGCTCAGCCGGGGACTACCGGCTGCGCCGCCGGGTAGGCCTGAATTCGCCAGAGCTGAACGCACCTGGCGACTGCGCGCGACCGATCGGAGGCTACTGCTCATGTCGGCACCAAGCTTGCTCGTCGATGCCTTCGGTCGCATTCGCGAGGTCGTGCATGAGGTGCTCGACGGCTTCGACGACGCGGACCTTGAATACCGGCCGGACAGCCAAGCGAATTCGATCTGCTGGCTGATCTGGCACCTGACGAGGATCGAGGACGACCACGTCGCCGGAGTCAGCGGCCTGGAGCAGGTCTGGTTCTCGGGCTGGCAGGAGCAGTTTGGCCTGCCTCTCGATCCCGGCGACACTGGCTACGGACACGATCCCGATCAGGTGGCAGTCGTCCGGGCGCCGGGCGATCTGCTGGCCGGCTACCACGACGAGACCTATGACCAGACGATCGGTTTCGTCAGCGGCCTGACCGACGCAGACCTGGCTAAGGTCGTGGACCGGCGCTGGGATCCCCCAGTAACGATGGCCACGCGGCTGGTCAGCGTTCTGTCCGACGACCTCCAGCATGCCGGGCAGGCGGCCTATCTCAAGGGCCTGATCGAACGCCGCTAGCTTTGCCCGGGCTGGCCTGATCGAACGCTAGCTAGCGTTGCGCGGGCTGGCTGATCGAACGCCGCTAGCGTTGCCACGCGGGGCCCGAGCGATGGCCTGAACAGTTGAGTTTATAAAAGATTGACAAGTTCAACTGAGCCCAGTAACGTTTGAGGCGCTCAACTATTTAGCAGCTCAATCCAAGAAGAAGGCAGTTCAGCCGTGACCGATCAGTCCCGCCCGACTCAGCAAGACTGGGATCTTGGTAACGGCTTCTTCGAGCTGATCGGGAACATAGTCGGCCAGGGCGAGCAGTTGGCCCAGCGGCTTGGCGTGCCGGTGCCGTTCGTTAAGGCGCTGCACACGCTCGAGTGCCCGATGGCCATGAAGGAACTGGGTAAGCGCATGCATTGCGACCCGTCTTTCGTGACTCTGGTGGCCGACATGCTGGAGCGAAGACGAGCGGGCGCAACTGCTTGCCTTGATCCGCAAGATGCTCAGTACTGATAGCAGCCGTGCTGGATCCGGCGGCGGCAACGGCAACTGGGCAGGCGCGGGCAACTCAGGAGCAGAAGGCTCCGGGCCGGACGCCGCCGGGACGGCCGGTCTCAAAGATGTCGCGGCCAGCCTGGCTAGCCTGCTCGTCGCCGGCCTGCAGGAGCAGTCGCCGGGAAAGAACCCCAGCGGTCCCCCGGCTTCGACGGGGGAGGTGAATAGCTCCGTGAGCCCGACTGCAGCGGCCAGCTGAATCCAGCAAGTCCGGCCGACTTGTCCGTAGCTCACGTAAATATTCGCCAGCGCGCAGAACTCCCGTTATTAGGAGCCGGTCTCCGCGCCTGGATTTTGTGCGGCCTGTAACAGGCCGCTAACCCCAAAGCAACGCCGTACTGATCACCTGTGGTCTAGTGCGCCCGTACCAGACACGGACTGTAATGAAGGAGTCACTCGCAGATGCCTGCTAAGTCACCAGGACTGGCACAGCAGCCGGGCAGCGCTGCTGTCCTGAACGGCTCGCCCGCTGGCGCCTCCGCCCCAGCTAGCCGCCGCCTCGGCGCGGCCCTCGTGGTCATCGCCGCTGCCCAGCTGATGGTCGTGCTGGACGCCACCATCGTCAACGTTGCGCTGCCGCACATTCAGGGCGCGCTCGGCTTCTCCGGCTCCGGCCTGGAGTGGGTCGTGAACGCTTACGCTCTCACCTTCGGTGGCCTGCTGCTGCTTGGCGGCCGGGCCGGAGACATCCTCGGCCGGCGGCGTGTCTTCATCGCCGGAATCGTTCTGTTCGCCGCAGCGTCCCTGGCCGGCGGCCTGGCCACCACCCAGGTGTGGCTGCTGGCGGCCCGCGCGATCCAGGGGGTCGGCGCCGCCGTCGTCGCGCCCACAGCGCTCTCCCTGGTCACGACCACGTTCCCGGAAGGTCCGCGGCGTAACCGGGCCATGGGCGTCTACGCCGCCATGAGCATTGGCGGTGCCGCGATCGGCCTGCTGGCTGGCGGCGTGCTCACGTCCTATGCCTCGTGGCGCTGGGTCTTCTTCGTGAACGTGCCGATCGCCATTGTGGTCGCCCTCATGGCACCGCGAGTGCTCACCGAGTCCCAGCGGCACACTGGCCGGTTCGACCTGCCGGGCGCGATCACCGGAACTGTCGGCCTGGCCGCCCTGGTCTACGGCCTGTCGAGCGCAGCGACCACCGCGAACGGCGTCTCCCACTGGGGCGACACCAAGGTGCTCGCCTCGCTCTCGGCCGCCGTGGTCCTGCTGGTCTCGTTCGCCTTCATCGAGTCGCGCAGCAAGCACGCGCTGCTGCCGCTGCGGATCTTCGAGGACCGGGACCGGTCTGGCGCGAACCTGATCCTTTTGTGCGTCGGAACCGCGCTGTTCGGCATGTTCTTCTTCCTGACCATCTTCGTCCAAACCGTCTGGGGTTACAGCCCCGTCAAGACCGGTGTGGCCTACCTGCCGATGGTTGGGACGATCATGCTGATGGCCGGCGTCAGCTCTCAGCTGGTCGGCCGGATTGGTGCCAGGCCACTGCTGATCGCGGGCTCGTCGTTCGCGGCCGGCGGGATGTTCTGGCTGTCGCGACTCACCGAGCACAGCACTTATGTCGGCGGCTTGCTCGGCCCGTTGATCGTGACGGCAGCGGGCCTGGGCATGCTGTTCATGCCGCTCACCCTGGTCGCACTCAACAGGGTCCAGGAACGCGACGCCGGTGTGGCCTCCAGCCTGGTCAACACCGGCCAGCAGGTCGGCGGCTCCATTGGCCTGGCCATCCTGGGCACAGTTGCCTGGACTGTCGTGTCCAACACCGCGCGGAACTCCGCCGCGGCGGCGCACACGGCTGCGGCCAGGGCGACTGCAGCTGGCCACGCGATCAAGCCGACCGGGGCGCAGCTGGCTGTGGCTAAGAAGGCCATCCTCGACCACTCCCTGGCAGTCGGGTTCTCTCGCGGCTTCGAGGTGTCGGCCATCGTCGCGGTGATCGCGCTGATCATCACCCTGGCGATGATCAGGGTGAAGCGCGAGGACCTGGCCGGGATCACGCCCCCGATGATGGGCTAGATAGAGGAAACGGGGCTGCCATCAGCCTGCGGCCCCCGATCGCCAGCAGTGGCCTGGCCGGACATGTTCCGGCCAGGCCACTGTGGTTCTAGCCACTCTATTTTCAGGCCGCTGTCGCTTGTTGTGCTCCGCTTTGCGCGAGCGTGCAGACTGCTCGTCGGGTTCGGCCTACGGGACGCAGCCGCATACGGGCTATGCGTCGTACCACCCGCCGTCGACCTGCAGGGTGGCGCCGGTAATGTAGCCCGCCACGGGGCTGGCTAGGAACGCTACGGCGTCGGCGTAGTCGCGGGGCCGGCCGAGGCGTCCGGTGTCGTTAGGGTTGTTCGCGTTGACGTACTTCTGTTCGATTTCCTCGAAGCTTTCTCCCCTTGCGGGCGGCGTTGGCTGCCGCGTAATGGGGCTGGGTCGCCTTCGGCAGGTGGCCGAGGACGCTGCTGATCTGGATGACCCGTCCCCAGCCGCGCGCACGCATACCGGGTACTAGCCGCTGGATCATGCGCACGCTGGAAATAACGTCGATATTGTAAATCTCCGCCCAGGCGTCGGGGAGGGTGTCACTCCACTGTGCCTGCGGGTCGTAGACGCCGAGATTGTTGACGAGGATGTCTATCGGCCCCTCGTGGACTGCCGCAGCTCCGACCTGGTCGGCGCCGACGTCCGTACTGAGATCGCCGATGGCAATGCTGGCTTCGCCGCCGTCCTCGCTGATCGTCTTAGCAACCGCCGCGGTCCTGGCCTCGTCCCGTCCGTGTATCACGACAGCGGCTCCTTCGGCCGCCAGGACCTTGGCGATTTCCTCGCCAAGGCCGCTGCTCGATCCGGTGACCAGAGCCCGCTTACCGCCGAGCTGTAGATCCATGATGGCGAGTTCCTTTCGGAGGTCGGGCCCACGGCGCCCTGCCGATGAGGCGAACACGCTCTCAGCACGCGCCGCAACTCAGCACCCGCCGCAGACCTGGTCGGCTGGACCATTAGGTCCACTCTGCCTTTACTCTATTGGACTGTCAAGTCCAGAAACTTGACCGTCAAATCTGCGCTAGCTCAGGCGCGTCCGACGTCGCGCCAGGCCCCTGACAATGATGGCCGTCCAGGTCCCCAGGCAATGCTGGACCATGTAGTCCATATCTTGGTAAGGTGACTCGTTAAGTCCAGTACCCCGGCTGTGACTCCGTCACAGTGTCACCGCAACATGTCGCCGCAACATTTCGTCGCCGCAACATGTCACCGCCGCAGTGTCGCCGCCACAGTGTCGCCACAGTCGGCCGCTGGTGTGTCGAGCAGTGGAGATCGCGGATGGATCGCGTGCTGACGTCCAAAGGAACCGCGACTATGCAGCGCATCGTCGAGGGCGCCGCCATGCTGATCCGCGACCGGGGCGTCGCGAACGTGAGCCTCGACGACATCCGCGACGCCACGTCCACCAGCAAGAGCCAACTGTTCCACTATTTTCCCGACGGCAAGTCCGATCTGCTGCTGGCCGTGGCCCGGCACGAGGCGGAGCAGATCCTGGCCGACCAGCAGCCCATGCTCGGCGAGCTGACCTCCTGGCCTAGCTGGCGGGCCTGGCGCGAACGAGTGATCGAGAGGTATGCGGCCCAGGGGCGCCGCTGCCCGTTGTCTGCGCTCACCTCTCAGCTCGGCCTGGCGAACCCAGCCACCGAAGCGATCATTACTGATCTGTACGACCGGTGGCACGGGTACCTCACCGCTGGCGTTAAGGCCCTGATCGACGCCGGGGAGATCGACGAGAACATCAACGCGGCCCAGGCCGCCAGCGCCATCCTGGCCGCCGTTACCGGCGGTGCGACCATGCTGCAGGCCACGGGCAACATCAACTACCTGGAGGCGTCGCTCACTGAGGCTCTGACCGGCCTCAGGGCCGCGCGCGGCTAGCTCTGCTGAATAGCCGTTGTCAAGGTCCAACAGGATCAGCTTCGGGCCAATCCGGTAGGCCTTGATCCGGCGGCGATGGTGTACCGCCGCCAGTTCTTGACGCTGAGATGGGAGTGCTCGGCCGCTTCTTTTAGCGGCACGAGGCGCCTGCCGGTTGCGGGCATGCGACACTCCTCCGATTCGCGAGGTAATGCCGCGCCCTCAAATCTTCCGCGTGGCTGCGGGACG
>WNFI01110379.1_pt3 | contig 11432 bp, 8 predicted proteins | sample 5400471 | NCBI WGS metagenome assembly WNFI01 (sample SAMN13153348, study PRJNA577476) | soil metagenome | isolation source: 100 cm saprolite on Douglas fir-dominated hillslope | place: USA:California | collected 2013-09-17
CCGCCATATTATGACTCACAAAAAGCACGGCTTTCCCCTGTTTGGCCACGCCCTCCATCCTGGCCAGGCTCTTTTTTTGGAATGCAATATCACCGACCGCCAACACTTCATCCACCAGCAAAATTTCCGGTTCAAGATGCGCAGCCACGGCGAACGCCAGCCGTACGTACATCCCACTTGAATAAAATTTTACGGGTGTCTCCAGAAATTGTTCAATATCCGCAAAATCCACGATCTCGTCAAACTTTCTGTCTATTTCGCGCCGGCTCATGCCCAAGATCGCCCCGTTCAGGTAGATATTTTCGCTCCCTGTCAACTCAGGATGAAAGCCGGTACCCACCTCCAGCAGCGAGCCGACCCGTCCGTATATTTCCACACGTCCGCGCGTCGGCCGCGTGATCTGTGAAAGTATCTTGGGCAGCGTACTCTTCCCCGCCCCATTATGGCCGATGACACCGATGGCCTCGCCATGCTTCACCTCGAACGATACGTCGTCCAGCGCCCAGAACGTATTGTCGACCGGTTTGCGCTCTCCCTTTAGCCAGCGCAGCGGAAAGCTGGCAGCAGAGATCAGGCTATCCCGCAGGGTTGTATAGCGGGCTCTGGCGATCCCGATTTTGTAGCTCTTGCTTAAATGTTCTACACGAATTGCAACATCACTCATATCGAAATGGTTCCGTCAAGAATCCTCTCGCCGGGTCCAATTACCCGGGCGTGTGAGCGGTGGGCAACATGTACGGATCGTTCCCTCTGGGAGCTATTCAACTGCCGACCGATCCAGCGCCAGCTGGTCCCCTCAAGGCGGGGATTATCCAAGGTTGATCTTTTGGAGCCCGGTTGTGAGCAGGTTATCGATCCTGGCAAATTGGTTGCGGAACCGAAAGGATGCCAGGGTTCTATCAAACCCCGCCTGTCCGGCCATCGCGCCGATAAATTTTTGTTTGGCGAGCTCATAGAGCGCAAGATCAATTTCGTTGAGTTTCCTGATCGCCTCAACATGCTGCGGCTCAAAATCCAATGTTCTGCGCGGATCCATTTGATTGGCAGAAGTATAGGACGGGGTTCTCCAGCGCATCCTGGCTGCAAAGAAGATCAGACTCTCGTCGAAATATTCCTGGAGGCCGTATGCTGTGACTTTCTGGAAGAGGCTCATGCTTGCCAACTCGAGTGCCTCCGACACGGGGACCGTGTCGAGGGGAAACGACATACTGGAATGGTGACTCAGCAGCATTTTCGTTTGTAGATTTGCGAGTTCGCCATTCCCGCTCTTTAAGAATTCGTCCAGACGAAATTTTTCTGGCGGAAAATCACCGAGTAGATATGGGCTTTTGCCCTCAAAAACATGCTGGCAAAAGGATTTTACTCGCCGGATTGGATCTCGAAGAATTGTGATAATGTCTGCTTCATCCGCCGCCTGGACCCCGGTGGTCAGCGGTGCATGCCCGGTAAACAGCCGGATGCTCTTCTTCTCATCGGCGGAGAGCTTTTCATAGCGAGCCTGGTCAGCATCTGCATCCCCGGTGAATGCAAATACATGCCTCGTCCCATACTGACGAATGAGAATGCCAGTAAAGCTGGTTCCCGCGGTTTTCGGAATATGAAGAAATCTAACAGCCATGCTAGTCAAAGGCCAAGATCGCAGTAAGTCCCTGAAATTCGTGATCTCGGGGCGTTTGAGCCATGTCCAGAAAACATCGGCCTACATACCTGACAGAGCTTCACACCACCCTCGAGCCGGGAGGGGGCAGGAATATTCTGTTTCTCTCGGGGCCTGCTCTGACTCCCCATGCCGTTGACACTAAATGATATCGGCAAAGGTATCTTCCACTCTTTTAAAGTAGATCAGGCCGCTCAGAAGCAATAAGAAAATCACCAGTACGGATACCCAGAGCAATCCGCTTACGTCCCCATGACCCAGCAGCGCCCAACGAAAACCTTCGACTACTCCCGTCATCGGGTTCAGACCATACAGCAACCGCCACTTTTCGGGAATGAGTGTAACAGAGTAGGCAATCGGCGTGGCAAATTGCCAGATGGTTGTCAAAAAGGGGACCGCATAGCGCACGTCTCGATATTTCACATTCAAGGCCGAGAGCCAAAGGCCGACGGCCAGTGCACTCAACACCGCGAGGATCAGGAACAACGGCAGAGCGAATAACCGAAGGGTGATCGAGATGTGGTAAAAAACCATCATCCCCAGCAGAACAAGAAATGAGATGGCAAAGTCCACCAATCCCGGAAGCACAGAGGCGATCGGTATGATGAGACGAGGGAAGTAGATCTTGCTGACGAGGTTTTGATTACCCACGAGACTGTTACTCGCATTGGTGATCGCAAATGAGAACAGTTGCCAGGGCAGCAGAGCCGTATAGGTGAAAATCGGGTAGGGCGTACCATCCGAAGGCAGTTTTGCCAACTGCCCGAAGATGACACTGAAGATCAGCATCGTTAAGACAGGCTGCAGCACCGCCCAAGCCGCGCCCAATAGCGTCTGCTTGTAGCGGACCTTAATATCACGCCATGTAAGGAAGAACAGCAACTCGCGGTATCGCCAGAGGTCCCCCAGATTGAGGGCCAGCCAGCTTTTATCCGGTTCGAGCACCATGCGAGGCAGGACCGGGTTGTTTTGGGAGGTTAGGGTTGTCTTTGTCAAAGGAATGATTTCTGAGCGCTAGGATTGTCGGAACGGCTTCTGAATTACCAAAAAACTCCGGGCCGCCTATCCACAATCGATTTCGGCCGCAAGAACTTTGACATTATAAAGGGAAACCTGCCCCATCCCCCGGGACTGGGAGCGATTTCGAGGGAGAAAGCCCAAAAATTATTCCAGCTTGCGTTGTTTACCCCACTCTCCCTGAACGCGGATTGCACAGAGGGGCCTATATGCACTGGATCAGCTCATGTCCCTAGGAACACAGGCTCGCTTTTTGCAAAAAAATTTGCGTGGTATTGGATATTCCCAGAAATTCGCATTAGGATATGCTGCGCCAAGCCGCGGGCTCCGAAAAGAGCTTATTCGTCCCAGGATGGAACAACTGTATCAAAATCGGTGCCGGGATCCAACTGCAAGATTAAGCTTCCATATGAAAAGCCTGCCCAGGCTCATACCTCACAAAAATGTAGAGGATGAATACCACAAATCCGGCTAAAATATTAAGCCTCGAAATTTGCGTGCTCTTAAATCTGGATCAATCTACACCGGCTATTCGATCCCGGGAGAAACGATGAATAAGATTTACCGAAACAAATTTGGTCGTAACGTTCTCGCCTTGGCAGTCCTTTTTTCCTTTCTGGCTGTCAACACCTTTGGTGTATCCGCAGCCCCCGCGCGCGTACCGCTCAAAAATGCCACAGCTAGTGCGGCTACGTATGATGATACCGATGCAGGCTGGACCTACGCAGGTGGAAGCTGGTTGACGTATTCTGCGACTGGGCCCTTTGGAGGCAGCGAGCACTACATCAACACCCTCAATGCAACGGCATCCTTTAACTTCAACGGCAGCAGCTTCATCTATTACTACTCAAGCGATTTTAACCGCAGCAGCTCCGTTCAAATTAGTGTGGATGGCGTCGCCCTGACGACGATCAGCGAGAACGGCGCGCATCTCTATCAGCAAAGTTACACCAGCCCGATCCTGGCGACCACCGGCGCGCACACGCTCCAAATCAAGAATACGGGATCCGGTTATTTTACGGTCGATGCTCTGACCATCTCCACCGTACATGATGATACAGACGCAGGCTGGACGATGGCAAACGGGACCTGGACCACCTATTCTGCGACCGGGCCCTTCGGCGGGAGCGAGCAGTACAGCTATACCGTCAACAGCACGGCTTCATTCAACTTCACCGGTTATGGCTTTGTACTCTACTTCTCTGCAGATTCCAATCGTTCCACCTCGGTGCAGGTTACAGTCGACAGCGTGGTCGCGGCAAGTTTCAGTGAAAACATGGGGGGGCACGCTTATCAGTCCACCTACACGAGTCCCATCTTTACGGCCGGTTCACATACGCTTCAGTTCAAGAACGTGTCCGGCGGGGTTATGACGATCGACGCGATCCTGGTCCTTGGTGCATCCTCCGTCGTGGATACGACCCCCCCAGGAGCCCCCACCAGCATGACGGCAGTCACCGATCCGTCCACCAATGATGCCGTGGACCTCGGCTGGACAGCGCCAGCCAATGATGCCGGCGTGCCGGCGTCAGGCGCGGTGGCATCCTATCTCGTCCGCTACAGCGCAAGTCCTATCACCCTTGGGGATGAGACTGCCTGGAACGCTGCTACACCGGAATCATCCGGGCTGCCTACACCGCCCAAGGCGCCAGGGCAAACCGAGACGATGATCCCCACCGATCTGCAGCATGGCCATACTTATTATTTTGCGGCTCGCGCGATCGATCCATCCGGCAACATCGGCCGAACCAGAGCTGCCCAGCTGTGGTGACACGAATCCTATCACTCGGGTCATATACAATGTCTGGTACACGTACACTCCTTCGGTCTCAGGGAATCTGGAAGTCGATACGCTCGGCAGCGGATACGATACCGTTCTTGCGGTTTGGAGCGGAACTCCCACTGGTACGGCTATCGCTTGTAATGACAATTTCGGTGGAGGAAGTCAATCCAAGTTGGCTACCGTGGCACTCACTGGTGGCACCCAATATTATATCGAGGTGGGGCAATTTGCCTCCAACACGACCAGCCTTCCGTCACAGATATCCGGCCCCCTGACGGCCTCCACGACTAATCTTGCCTTTCATATGCAATTTGGGAACGGATCAAGTGCAGCTGCCAATTATGATGATACTGACCCCGCCTGGACCTACGCCGGTGGAAGCTGGCTTACCTATTCGGCAACCGGGCCTTATGGGGGCGGCGAGCACTACATCAATACCCTGAATTCCACGGCCAGCATCACGATCAACGGCGGTGCCTTCACCTTCCTCTATTCCAGCGATACCAACCGCTCTACTGCGATTCAGGTCATCATCGATTCGGTGGTCGTGGCCACGATCAGCCAAAATGGCCCCCACGCGTTCCAGCAGATCTATACCAGCCCACTCCTGACAGTCGGCTCGCACACGGTTCAGTTCAAGAATGTAGGATCTGGCTATATGACGGTGGATGCCCTGCTGGTCTTTACCATGTACGATGATACCGATGGGGGCTGGACCTACGCCGCTGGAAGCTGGCTTACCTATTCGGCAACCGGGCCTTTCGGAGGGAGCGAGCATTATCTCAATACCCTCAATTGCACAGCAACCTTTTCCTTCACGGGCACCAAGTTCATCCTATACTACTCAAGCGATACGAATCGGGCCAATGTGCAGGTCACGGTGGACAGTGTGGTCGTAGACACCTTTACCGAAAATGCGGCACATGCCTTTCAAGCTACATATAAGAGCGCAGCCTTCTCGGCGGGTCCTCATACCGTTCAATTCAAGAACGTCGCGGGTCCGGGTACGTACATGACCATCGACGCAATCAAGATCCTGCCATAAGTTTTCGGGAAATCGATCATTGCAGATGGCAAGTATCGAGTCGTGAACCGAACCCATCGCTGAGGCTCTTGGGTTCGGGCAACAGCAATTCGAACAGTGGAGCCGGGTGCGGCTCCACTGTTTTATTGTTGGCAATACACAGCCGCTTTCAGAGGGCGCCATCAGGTAGGGGGCTATCTCAACCGGGCTGGCTTCGGTCGCGCCGCCCGGGCGCCAGCGAGAACGGCTCATCCGCAAATGCGACCAGTACAACAGAAATGATCGCGCCCGGCCTTCGCATATCATCACGAATTTCGCGCTGAGCAGAAACGAGACAAGAGATTCGCGCGAGCCTGAGCTGAGTTGCACCGGACTCGGGGGTACGATTCTATGAGAAGTGTATAATGTCTTAGCCCATTGGGGATTTTCATGCCATCTCAAGACTCATCACCACACGACTCCTCCCAATCTTCAAGCGCAACGCTCCGATTTCTCTCCGTGGTCAAGACATGGCGGCCCAACCGGACCTTGATCTCGATTCTTCTCCTGGCTTTGATCCAGGCGATGGTTTTCATTTCCATTATCCCGCCCTGGTGGCATTATGACGAACCTGGTCATTTTGAATATGCCTGGCTGGTCGCCAACCTTCCGACCTGGCCCAAGCCCGATCAGTACGACCAGGGCATGCGCCGTCAAATGGCTGACTCTCTAAACAAATATGGCTGGTACCAGATCCGAAATTACCATCCAGATCTTTCAGGCTCGGGGCCTATCCCGATCGGCGTTTCCCAGGTTCATGATCCACCCGCCTTTTATTTTCTTGCCTCCATGCCCCTGAGGTTCCTGCACAACGCCGATATCACAGTTCAATATTATGCGGCCCGGTCGGTACCGTTCGTGCTGTATCTATTAATTCTGCTCGTCGTCTGGTTTGCAATGGGCGAACTCCTGCCTGACGGCCATCCGCTGCGCTGGATGGTGCCGGCGTTTCTGGCCCTGCTCCCGGCGTTTGTGGATACGATGACCGCGGTCAACAATGATGTAAGCGCCGTGCTGGCCGCGACCATTTTCCTGTGGGCCAGTCTGAGACTGATGAAACGCGGACACTCTCTCGGGAGGGTGCTCTTCCTTGGGTTCGCGCTCGTCTTTTGTGCTCTAAGCAAAAACACCGCTTGGTTCACTTTTTTGCTGGCTCCCCTCGTTCTGCTCTTCGGCTGGCTGAGGGGTCGCTATAACCGTTTCGTTTTGGGCGCAGCGGGAATCGGTGCGCTGATCGCGCTATTCGGATTATTTCAAGCGGATGCACCCTCAGGCTGGTATCAGTTACCCGGACAAGCAACCGCGCTGCGCGTTCGTTCTGCCAGCGCCCCCCTCGGCAGTTATGTATTCCAAATTCAAGATCCGGGAGGGAGCACCTACGGTCGGCTTTTACAATTCTTCTCCCCCGATCTGGCCAGATCGCTCAAAGGCCAGTCGGTTACTTTGGGAGAGTGGGTCTGGTCTGATCAAGCCGGACAAATCCCGCTGCCATATCTCACGATAATCAATTCCGACAACACCCTGGCCACTTCGCCGCAAACCGCTGTGGAGCTCAATATAACTCCGACCTTCTATCGTATCGTCTATCTGGTGCCGGACAAGGCTTATTATGTGACGCTCACGGTGCCCGATATGCTCGCGCAGTCCAGCAACCAGAAGATCTTCTTCGACGGCCTCGTCCTCGCCCGCGGTGAATTCAGCATCAACCCTCCCCATTTTACCGATCCGAATGGCACTATGGGCACATGGGACGGCCAGAACTTCCAAAATTTGATCGTGGACGGATCGGCAGAGCTTGCCGCGTTGCGGATCCGGCATGCAGTCGATGAACGGACCACCCGTCCCCTCTCCGCGGCCGGTGTGAACCTGCCCCTCATCGTCTCCACGCTCCAGGACTTGCCAGGAAACGGTTGGTACTATCGGGATACCGTTGCCACACTTTTTCGGACGTTTTGGGCAAGTCTTGCCGGCGACAAAGTAGTTCTCCCGGGCTCGTTTGTCAATTATTTTTTGGCTTTGATCACGCTGCTGGGTGCAGCAGGGGCGGCTCTGCTGATGTGGTTGAGGCGAAAAGATCTGCGCTGGGATATCCTATTCGTTTTAGCCTTGGCGCTCGCGGCCGTTTGGGGTCTGGCTGCAACCCGTGGCGTATCGAGTTACCTTTACAACAACCCGTTTTTCTTCCCGTGGGCGCGCTATGCCGATCCGGCCATCTTCCCGACTGCGCTCGTGCTTTGTGCAGGATGGTGGCAGTGGCTCGAGCTGCTACGGAGCCGTTTCAAATTATCGATTCCCTTGATCGATGGAGCTTTCCTGGGCGGAATGTTTGGGCTCGCGCTGCTGGCTGCGATCACCGCCATCCAGGCATTCCATGACGCGTGGTGGCAGGATTGGGGATCTCTTGTCCTGCTTGGCATTTTCCAGTTCACGGCATTTCTGGTCATATCCAGGGTCCTGTCCCGCCGGACCTCCCCCTCCCCCCTCAACTAGCCAACAATTTATCTGCAGTGATCACCGCCAGATGATCCTGAAGATAATTGAATCCAAATAGAATTCCGGGAATGAAGATGATGGTCAGCGGTACCAGGAAGAGGCGCGTCTCCGCTGCAACGCTCAGCAGGAAATGAACCCCAAACCAGAGCGGGCCGAGGATCAAAAAGAACCTCTGCCATAGGCGCGGCCAGACAAAAAAGAACGACAAACCGATCAGCGGGAGCAAACCTAGTGTGTGAAAAAGTTGTTCCCAAGTGAGGGCGCGCGTGATGTTGTAGATCAACATTGGGTATCCCGGTATGATGCCGTACGGGATATAGAGCGGCCGCCCCGGCGTCAGGGACCTTAATCCAAAAAACACGATGGCAAAAACTGCGAGGCTGAGCATGGGTGGCAGATATTTCTTGTGCCAGGGCAGCTCTTCATCCCATATCTTTGCAAGGAGCAGGAGCGGGATCAACCCACTCGTTTCACGGTTGAGGGCTGCAACGATCGTCAGCAGGACCACCCAGAAATAATGGCGATCCAGCAGCAGCCACACGGCGCCGATGTAAAAGATCACGTCAAAGTAAGTATTGAACGAAAGATCGTTATCGTAAAAAGCGTTTTTCATACAGCTGGCTAGCAGCAATATCGCGAAGATCCCCATCGTTCTAGAGCCCGAAATCCGGAAATACAGGGCAAACGCCAAAAGAAAAATCGCAGTGTTTTGCAGGAAGCGGAGAGCAATGAACCCGGTATCGATCGGGTCCGCGACGGGCAGCAAGCGCAATGCCCGTATCAACCCCTCCACCACCACCTCTGAAAAAATACGGTACTGCCAGGGATCCTGGGCCTGCCCGGAGAGAACATTATTGTGCCGGAGCAGTTGTTCGCCGTGCAAATAGCTGATCCCACCGTTCAGACTTTCAAGCTGAAGCCGAACCGTCACAGCGGCTAAAAGCAGCGCAAGCAAGACCAGCAGTACTTTGGAAGTCCTGGGTCGATCCGTCCGCCGCGGAAGATGGATCTTTCCTGCGAACAATACCAATCCGAGCACGAGCAGCCACGCTAGCAGTACATACCAGGAAAGAAACCAGAGCGCGTTGACTGGGGCGGGGACAGTGAACTTTCGAACCAAAACGATCTCTCTTGATGAGGTCGGCGATAGCTCGAATGATGACCGGCTCTGATCCCAATAGATCACCAGGGTGCCGTTCGCGGGAGCAGCCTGGATCATCAAACTCATCACCTCGGATGCAGCCCCCACCCAGTGCAGCGCGGCGGTATTGCCGGGATCAATGCCGAAGAAATCCTTGGCGGATTTCCACTCTCCGACCAGTGCAAATGAGCGTGCGTCTATTACGGTTCTATTCATCTGCAGCCGAACCGCAGGGGGCTGGAAATTGAGCGGGCTTGAGCCGTTCTGGACGTCATACTGGACGGCCAGGTCAGTCCACGGCTGGAGCAATGGACTGACCGGATAGTCAGGAGTCTTGTAGAAAAGGGGGAGGAATAAAAGCGGGACGAGAAGACAAAGGCTGGCGGCGTAGGGCCAGCGAGCCACTACTTCCTTAAGCCTTTCTTTTAATATACGCGTCGCGAGATAAAAATTTGCCGGGGAAAAAGCCAGGATCACGACCCCGGCTAGCGCGAGCCTTGTTCCGCTGATCTGGGGGGTTTGAAGAAATAGGACAAAGGTAATAAAAGAGAGGCTAAGACCGGCCAGAATACTTGCTGTTAAGGATATTCGATAAACTGGATCGCTCTGGATCGGACCCGGAGGATCGATCAACCCTTATCTTCCTCGTCCTTCAGAAGCATTACCCGAAATGCTTCGGCATATTGAATGCCTTTTTCCTTGCCGGTACTTCCTGCCCACTCATAGATCCATTTTTCAACATCATGCGGAAAGATGAGCCGGCTCCCGGCTGATGGGAAGGTAGCGGTGACCGCTGCTTCGGCAGTGGCGCGGTGATCCGGGTGATTGACATACTCATTGCTGAAAAACCAACTGCTTGGGTCACCGCAGAGGACCACCTCGGGCTTGAATTTGCGGATCAGACGAGTAAGTTCCATGCGAAGACCAATGCTCGCCACTACCTCCCCGTCGGGGTGGCGGAGAAAAACGGTTTCACGGACCCCGAGCACCTTATTGGCTGCGCGTTGTTCCGCTTCGCGAAGCTGCGCCAGTTCCGTCTTATATTCAGGGCCTTTGGACGGATCATTCGAACCGGAGTCGCCGCTGGTGACCAATACAGACACGATCTCACAGCCGGCTTTCGCCCATTTGGCGAGGGTGCCTGCTGCAGCAAATTCCTGGTCGTCAGGATGAGCCTGGATCGTCATTGCCGATTTGGGTATAAATTCTGTGTCCATAGGGATTGATTTTACCTGAATTTTTAGGGGAACCCGTGAGATGGAATTTTGCTTGAATGGCTGGAGAATCGCACAGCCAGGTTTGCAATTGCCGTGTTCTTCCATCGAGTACAATAACATAAATTTATCAAGGGAGATTTCAATGGCGATCATGATGGACGGCTCCTCCTTAACCATCGAAAAACTTGTTGCAATTGCCAGAGATAACGAAAAAGTTGAACTGGCACCCTCAGCCCTTGAGCGCATCAGGGTCTGCAGAGCAATGCTTGAGGAGAAGTTAGCTGCCAAAGAAATCATGTACGGCACGAATACCGGAATCGGGGAATTCTCCGAAAAAGTGCTGAAAGATGAGCAAGTCAAGGATTTCCAGAGATATTTGATCTATAACCATGCTGCTGGCATTGGGGAGCCGGCCCCCATCGAAACGGTGAGGGGGGCGCTCGCCGGCCGTATCAACGTCCATGCTCATGGAAATTCGGGCTGCAGAGTGGAGATCACGCAGACTTTTGTTGAGATGTTGAACAAAGGCTTGACTCCCGTGGTCTGTCTGAAAGGATCGGTGGGTGCCAGCGGCGACCTCGCTCCAATGGCTCAGGCTGCACTCCTACTCCTAGGCGAAGGCGAAGCCTTCTATCAGGGCGAGCGATTGACGGGTCGGGAGGCAATGCAAAGGGCGGGAATACCGATACCGGGATTGGAAGCCAGGGATGGTTTGGCGGCCATCAACGGATCGAATTTTCTAACCGCCATGTCGGCGCTGCACATTTTTGATATGCAGCGCTGGCTCAAGCAAACCGAAATCGCAGCCGCCATGTCGATCGAGGCGCTGCTGGGAAATTTGAAGCCATACCAGGGCAAGCTGCATGAATTGCGTGGTTTCCGCGGGGCGATCACCTCTGCCCAAAACATCATGAAATTGATGGATGGGTCAGATCTCGCCACGGGCAAGATAAAGACCAAGGTCCAGGATGCATATTCCATGCGCTCAACGCCGCAGGTGATCGGGGCTGCCCGGGATGCAGTTTCGTACGCGCGCTCACAGGTCGAAACGGAACTGAACG
>WNFI01476266.1_pt1 | contig 11432 bp, 10 predicted proteins | sample 5400471 | NCBI WGS metagenome assembly WNFI01 (sample SAMN13153348, study PRJNA577476) | soil metagenome | isolation source: 100 cm saprolite on Douglas fir-dominated hillslope | place: USA:California | collected 2013-09-17
CAGATACGCCTGATCCGGCTGGTACGGCAGAAATCGTCCCATACCTCTCTTTCTGCCTCATCTTGTACGCAATTACAAGCTAGTTCTCACGCACTCTCTGAAAGCCCTCATCATTAATTGAACTCTGGCGGTACGGCTGAAGCCGTACCCTTCCCGATTGGAACGGGCGCTTGCGGAAGTGGCGATCCGCGCGAAAGTCGTTCGGTTTGGCTCTGGATCTGCATTTTCGCGTAGAGCAGGAAAGGTAGAGCGCGGCAGAAAGTGCGACCACTGGGGCTAAAGCCCGCTTCATTCTTCTATGCTTTACGCGGCGCTGAAGCGCCTCTCTTCCACGTTTACGCGCGGTCACGTTTAGCAGCCAACTGACCAGCGAATCGCCTGGATAGAAATCTCATCGCTACTAAGCGTACAGATCAATGAGCCGCCCGCTCCAGCTAGCGAAACCGGCTGCATAGAAAAGGTAATGGGCGACCGCCGTGCTTTCGACAGGACGGCTCCAGGCCCATCCAGAGACATACTCCCAGCCTGAGCGTCCCGTCTCATCGCTCTGGGAATCCTCCACGGGCGTTCCGTAGACGCGATTCGCGTTGCCCCGGCGCGTCGAAGACGACCAAACGAAAGCGTCGGCGGAGGGAACAAGACTAATTTGGCCGGTTCGCGTGGTGATCGCTCTCTGAGTCAGAGGCACGAGGCTGGTCGACACGTTGGTCAGCACATCGGTCGGCACATCGGGCGCCTGCGACGGGTCGACCGGATTCACCGACGCCGGGAGCAGTTTAATCGACATGGGAAATCAGTTTGCCAACTCTCAATCTATCGGCAGTTCCGGCTGATCTAAAGAACACGGCGGTACTTTAGGCAAGCTGTGGGCTGCATTCTTACGCCGCTTCGCGGCTAAAACCCGAAAATGTAAGAAACTTGCTTCAGAACACTCGCTCCTAGTGTTCATACCTGGCCAGCAGATCACACACAGTTTTCGCATCCGTAATGGTCGAGTCCCCCATGTGCTGCAAAGCTGCTAAGGCGTGGTTGGCGGCGGCGGCGTCCCCAGCGCCGCACGCATCCCGCACAATAACGGGCCATAATCCGAGGTCTGCTCCATGACGGCAGGTGGGGTCAATTCCGACTTCCAAAGCAATGCCCACAATGATGAAGCTGCGGACACCGCAATCTCTTAGCGCAATTTCAAGCGGGGTTCCTGCAAACGCGGACATTGTAATTTTGTCGAAAATCGCTTCGGTGGGCAGCGGTTGGAGTTCCGGAACAATCTGAAATGCCGGACTGTCGCGCAAGAAAATGGGCTGAACATTTTCCGGCGAATCGGTTCTCTGCCACGCCATCGCAGTTCGATATTGAAATGCTCCCATCAAGTTTGTTGGGAGCGACATGTGCCGCGTGAAAAATGTGCGCAGACCAGCCCGCCGCGCGTGTGTCCACCCCAGGATTGAATAGGTACTCGAGCGGCAGGGGCGCGTCGAGCGCAATGTATTGCCAGTCCAAAAAACCATTTTTGCTTAGCGGAAACTCTTCCACATAGGTCTTCGCTTCTGCGACGCTTGCGCATTCAAAAACAATCACCACTCCGGGGACATCGGCGCGCGCGTAGTTTTCCCGGACAACGCCAGCCTTCCACAGTCTCCATACATTCGCAACTTCTTCTTGCAAATAGGGCGTTATCGTCTCCAACGTTACCCCCGGCTTGAACGTATCATAAGCAATTATTTTCATGCAGATCCTCCTGAGTTGTTGATAGAACAAAACCCAGAGGCGCACAAGAACGCACGTTTTTGATAGTTACTTTCCGGAAAGTTCCCTTCGGTTGTAATGTGTGTTCATGGACCTTAACACTTGCCCGGTGAGAGTCACCGCCGACGTTATCAGCGGAAAGTGGAAGCCGCTCATCCTGTATTTTCTCAAGCCGGGGGCAAAACGCTATGGCGAGCTTCGCAAGGAAATTTCCGCCCCCTCGCACAAGGTTCTGACCGAGCACCTGCGTCAACTGGAGCGCGATGGCGTGGTCAGCCGCAGGGTCTATGCTCAGGTCCCGCCGAAGGTGGAATATTCGCTGTCTGCATACGGCAAGACTCTTATCCCGATTCTGAATCTGATGGCTCGCTGGGGAACCAGGCACGTTGCCAAGAAAACGCGGCCTTCGGCTTAAGCGGGGCACCGCATTTGTTTTTATTACAGGAAGAAACAAAGAGCGGAGCACCCCTCCGATCGAAAGTCAAAATCCCCACCCTAACGTCGCAAAAAACGCGTCGTTAGGATGGGGCACCCTCAGGTCGTCGAAACGGGCCTTACTTCATTCGAAGCGCAATGCCACCACGGGATCGACCTGCGTTGCTCGGCGGGCAGGAATGTAGCTGGCCAGTACCGCAACTCCCGTTAACAGGATTGACACAGTTGCGAGGGTCACGACATCGATGGGATGGACTCCGTACAGCAGAGTCGACATGAGGCGAGTTAGTCCGAGAGATGCGAGCAGCCCAAACAGCAGTCCTGAGGCCGCCCAAACCAGACCTTCTTTGACAATCAAACGCAATACATCGTCGCGATCAGCGCCAATCGCCATGCGGATGCCGATCTCTTGCGTTCGTTGTGAAACTGAATAGCCGACGATGGCGTAAAGTCCCACTGCCGCAATCAGCAAGGCTATTCCGGCAAACACAGCGAGCAATACCAGTGCGAGGCGGGCTGGTCCCAGGGCAACATCGGTCAGCTCCCGAAGCGTCTGCACATCGTATATCGGCTGGCCTGAATCAATGTTACGCACTTGCGCACGCACCGCATCAGTCTGCGCCCCCGGATCTGATGAGGACCTCAACAACAGGGCCAGGTCACGGCTGGCAGCGGCGTGTTGGCGGAAAGGAACATAAATTTCCGGAGACGGGGCATCATAAAGATCGTGCAGGCGTCTCGACACATCCTGTCGCGAATTCTTCACGACGCCGACAATCCGCACTATATCGTTGGTGGACTCTTCAGAGCCTATCCCTTCGCGGGCGTTGAGATTGTGAAGTTGAAGCGGCTTACTAACCGCATCTTCGTTGGGGAACCAAGTACGGGCAAAACTTTCGTTGACCAGCGCCACGCCGGGATTTCCCGGGCCATCAGTTATCTCAAAAAAACGGCCCGCGCGGAGCGGTGTCTTGATGGTGCTGAAATAGTTCGGGCTTACGATTCGATAAGCAGCGGAGGCAAGGCCCCCGGCTCCGCTCAGGGAACGTCCGGGGATGGAGAAATCGCGGAATGACTCGCCGTCCATGGGGCGGATCGAAGACAAAGCCACGTCAACTACACCAGGCAAGCCGCTTACGCGCCGCAACAATTCTTGCGAGAAGTTATTGACCTCGATACCACCGCGGTATTTCGATTCGGGCAAGGCAATCCGCATGGTAAGCACATGGTCGGGGTTGAAGCCGAAGTCCAGCGAAGTCAATTGCCGGTAGGTACGAACCATCAAGCCCGCGCCGACGACAACTACAAATGCGAGGGCCATTTGCGCAAGCACCAGTAGCGATCGCACGCGCAGGCCGCGGCGATCGGTGACCGATCTGGTGCGTCGGCACAATAGATTTTCTGCGGCCCCTCGCCGTGTGACAAATAGTATGGATGCCAGTCCGAAAGCGACTCCCAGCAGCAGGGCCACAGATATGCTGATCAGGAATGCGGTGGGGCTGGCATGGATCTCGGCTTCCTCTCCAATGTAAAAATCCGGGATCAACGCAAGAATTGGCTTAAGCGCGGCCATGCCAAGAGCAAAACCGAATATGCCGGCAACTAACGCCAGCGCCAAACTTTCCATAAGGAACCGGCGGGCCACGCGGGCCGGTGTACCTCCTAATGCCAGACGCACGCCAATTTCTCCAGCGCGCGACATGACGCGGGCGAGCAGTAAATTGGCGATATTGACCGCGGCAATCAGCAGCAGCAACACTGCGGCGCCTATTAAGACGTACAGCGCCATGCGCAAGTCGCCCACTACTGCACTGCGTATATCCAATGGCACATAGGTGAGGCCACCGTACTCCGGGTTGGCGCTGCCGTATTCCGCTTCCACGCGTCGCGCTAAAAGCTGGAGTTCTCCTTTAGTCTGCTCTACGGATACTCCCCGTTTCGGTATCCCCGCAACGGTCAGGAAACGTTCTGAGCGGTTAGTGGCGGCAGGATCCAGCTGGAGCGGAACTAGAACGTCTGCGCCCCATTGTTGGAACCGTCGCGGCGTGATTCCGATGATGGTGTATGAGGTTCCGTCAAGTTTGATGATCTTCCCAATGATCGCCGGGTTCCGGCCGAACCGCTGCTCCCAGAGGCGGTAGGTAACGACCACCACATTGTTGCCTCCGGGCTGATCTTCCGCCGGGGTGAATACGCGGCCTATGATGGGCAAGATTCCATACAATTGAAAGATATTTGCCGTAGCGCGAATTGCCGGAACTCGCTCTGGATTCCCGGCTTGTCCTTCGAGTTCGGTCAGAGTCGGGTTGAAATGGCGGAGGGCAAAAAAGCCGTCGAACGATCCATGCAGATCTTTGATATCGAAATATTCCGCTGGCGAAAAACGAAAACTATCGGAGTTGAGCTTGGTGAATTTTTGGGTCAGTAGGATGGCGCGATTTGCCTGCTCGGTTTGTCCAAAGTGGATGTAAGCCCCGTCAAGAATGCTAAACAAAACAGCAGTCGCGCCGATACCGAGTGCCAAAGTCGTCAGTGCGGGAATAGAAAAGCCTGGCGATTTCCAAAGCGCCCGCAGACCATAACGGAGATCCTGTAGCAAGGCTCCCATCGCAACTCCTTTCCCGAGAAGTTAATGAAAGCAATTCGATTGCCACAGGATTTTGAGAGGTAAGTGTTTGACTATTGAGGATATGGGACATTTTTGTACATAGCGATGATAGACGTCGATGTCCAGCAATGGAGCGTGCTGTTCAGTAGTGGACATAGGCAGGGACGAATGGGCGGCTGGCCAAGGGTGAGTTCGGATCGCCTATCGCTGTTATCCTGAGGAAGCGGAGCCGTTCGCGTATATCTCCGCCGCGGTCGAAATGACAATGCGTCGGAGTTCTTAAGAATCCGAGCCGGGGCCGCCGGGCGAGCCGCACTCTTTCCACAGCTTTTCCCAATTCCAGATCCCGGACGTCACCTTACTCGGCAGCGGAAATCCGAACTGATGCGCGAGCATACACACCTGCCCACGATGGTGGGCTTCGTGAGCAAGCATGTAGCACAACATTTCCGGGCCAACCGGCCAAGGCTTCGCCCAGCCGTCTCTGAGAAACTTCTCGACGCGGCCTGCGTTTTTATGAACCTCGTCACCCTTATAACCCGCGCTACCGCTCTCACGACCGCCGAGCGCTTCGGCGAGCATCTCGGCGCAGCGAGCGGCGCTCTCGGCCAATCCCGCACGGGCCTGCTGCGGCGTGCAGTGGGTGCGATTGAGCTGTGGTGGAACCTTCAGGTGCGGAGCGGTAAGCCGGACCCACTTAGTGCGGACATTGTGCATGTGGGTGAAGATCGCGGCGATGGGGCGTGTGCCGGCCTTGCCGGGCGGTTTGGCGCTCCAAGCGGCAGGGTCAAGATGTTCGATGAGCATCTGGTTCATGCGCTCATTGGCGGCAAAGATCTGGACTGCGGCTCGGCCGAGTTGACTGTGAATCAAGGGTTGACGCGTGGTCACGGCTCCCTACTCCCTACTCCTTGACCTATAATACCTGCCGGAAGTCGGCCATCCTCGGAAACTGGTGAACGTCCTGTCCCCGGATTCCCCAAGGAACGAAAGAAGTGAAGAAAACGTTCTATTTAACTCCAACTGAACTCGACGCGAGTCTCAACGCAATAATCTTTCATGGGTATAGTGATTTTTTTCCTGGCCCACCAGAGTTCAAAATTCTTAACGAGAAGTGGCCCATTTTTAGGGACTATCTATCCGGTGTGAATCTGGAGGAATACAAGCCGTATAGACCCATGGAAATGTCTGCGCCGAAATCTAAGATTAATCTTCGTTGGGTTTCATTGCTTCACCCGTTTGACCTTGTGATTTACACCGCACTCGTTCTGTTGATGAGGGAAGAGATTGAACAGGCACGAGTAGGGGCCGATCAAGAAATGGTTTTGTCCTTTCGACGAGCAAAAGCTGTTGATCGTTTGTATGACCCTCTACCTTCTCATGGAGAATTCGCAGAGAGACTCTTGAAGAAGGCCACAGAGAGTAGTGATGGATACGTTGCCTTAACTGATATTGCAGATTTCTATCCTCGCTTGTACCAGCATCGAGTCCGTAATGCCCTAGATGCCTTACTTTCGAGCAGACGAAAGAGCAAAGCGGCCCAATTGCTTGAAGAACAAATACTACGAGGGTTGACGGCCGACGGAGCTAGCTTAGGTATTCCAATTGGGCCAGCAGCATCAAGACCGCTTGCTGAAGCAGCGCTAATTGACGTTGATGAAGCTTTACTTTCTTTCAAAATTGATTTCATACGCTATATAGACGATTCCGCCATTTTTGGCGATAGTTTGGAAATGGTTGAATGGGGAATTCGTCAGCTTGGAGAAATTATCTATAAAAATCATGGCCTGACACTTCAGTCAGCAAAAACCGTAATTTATAGTTGTAAAGAATATGTTGGACAACACCAGTACGATGAGGCCGAAGAAAATGAGGTGGAGAAGGCCTTTGATGAGATCGTTGAGCAATATTTTTATGATGTGTTCTCCATAGATGATCTCACATCTAGGCAGCGTGAAACGATTGATTCTATGGATTTCGCTGAAGTACTTACGAGCGCTCTGGAAGAAGAGAAGGTTAATTATAAGAAGGTTGCATTTATATTCGAGAAATTATCTGCTGTTCAACATCCAGATCTTATTCCTGTCATACTCGAAAACCTGCCAAGACTATATCCCGTTGCACATGCGATCCACGGATTCTTCAGCGAGTTTGAATTCGCAGACGAAGACGAGCAAAAGCAAGTTGGAGAATCGCTACTTGAGCCCATCTTGACCACCTCAAAAATGCGTGCCCTTGAGTACTACTCGGTCTGGATATTGCAACTATTTTCGGAGCACTCTTCGTGGAATCACTCTAGAACACTGCTCCGCATATTCCGAGATGCAGATTCAGAAGTTGTGCAACGATATGCAGCTTTAGCTATAGGCAAGTCAGGAAGTCGATCTTCGGCGCTACTATTCAAGCAACAATTTAGCGCTGCTTCCGAACTGACCCGAACCGCAATGATCTTGTCCAGTTCCAAACTTGGACGCGACGAACGACGACACTGGATTGCAGGATTACGACTAACAGATTTCTTTGAAAAGAACTTGGTTTAGCCGGCGGGTGGTCAACCCTTCGTTCTATGAAGGGTCGGATTCCTACGGACGCCTCGATCATGGGATTGCTAGTCCCGCTGCAACGCTGCTAGACGCCCGAATCTCTTCCTGGGGGCGGGCCTATCCCTAGCTTCGTTGCAGGCACAACGCACCTTAAACTGCAAGACAGTCATGCCGTTGGATTGAAGCAAGAACCAAAATCAAAATCCCAAGTGGCTCACAATCGGGAATGCCCACCCTTTGAAAATCGCGAATATCCTGACTTGAGCGGAGTCGAAAGGGTGGGAGTCGCAACTAGTTTGATGGAATGGTGGGCTATTCCTTCATTTCGCCATCACCATTGCCGCTGCCAGCAAGTTGCAGAGGTCCCTTCGGCCCGCAAAAAGTTGCGGGCCTCAGGATGACAAATTGTTGTGCGGTTAGGTCTTGGGCAACACAATGATGTACTGCGGGGTTGTGATCGAGTGCGGCGAGCCTGGTGCCTGTTTCACACCCGTTGAGGTGACGGCAAAGACATACAGCTTGCCCGCGGTTCGGCTGATCGCGTACAGATGGTTCGCGTTATCCCAAAACATCTGATCCACCTGATCGGTGGTGAGCAAACCCGTCATGTGCGTGATTGGATTGGCTCCGTTGAAGTGAAAGAGCTGCAATCCCGAACTGCCGCCTACGGCCAGGTACTTACCGTTGGGAGACATCCAGTAATCGGTGACGCCGCCGATCAGGACTTTCGGCATGTTCGTGTAGGTGCTGCTGGTGGTCAGGTTGCCGGAACTGTCAGCCGTGTAGGTCGCGAGTTGATAGGGACCGGCGACCGCCCAGTTCGAAGTGAGAGGTTGCACGGCCACGGCGACATGAGTGGTGGGATCGGCCGCCGCCAGCCATGGACAGTAAAAGTCTCCAGCGGGAGGTACCGGAAGTGGCGGGTTGGTATTCAGGTAACTGAGCGATCCGTCGCTGGCGCGCTGCACGCCATAGATTGACGGGGTGAAGTGATAACAGCTGGACGCATAGGCATACTGATTGTTCCCAATGAAGCTTACTACGCTGTTATTGGAAGGGCCGCCAGCCAGGTCGTTGACGAATGTGAGTTGGCCGGTAGATTGATCAATGATGTACGAGAGATAGTCGTTGTTGGTGGTGTAATAATCCGAATACAGCGTTGACCCGGTGTGATCAAGGTAGAGACTGACGAGCCCGCCATTGGGCTCTGCCGAGTACGAATCGACCTGCGTCAGTGCCCCATTCGGCGCGATGGAAAATGAATCGATATTCATCCCGTCGGTCCCGAAGAGCCATGCGCCATTCACTGCCATGGCGCTGACGTTGTCGGGGAAAGGCGATCCAGAGATCGCGGTGAGGGATCCGTTGGCAGCGGCGGAATATCCATTGATCTCATTTGTGTTGCTGCTACTCAGATAGCTCGAAACGTATACGTAAGCAACCGGAGAAGAAACTGCCTGAGTGGAATTGCTGACTTCAGTTTGTGACGACGCGGCCTGAGCGGATGCCAGAACTGTACTGGCACAGGCCCCTAGGAGGGCAAGCAAGAGTGTGCGACTGATGCGAGACATACTAATGTGGTCAACCCTTCTGCGGAGGTAAATTTCGGACGAGCGTACATTCCGATGCGGGAGGCAGGAAGGCTGGTTGTGATCATGGAAACCGTAGAGGCCTAGGGCGTTTTACGTAGAAGGTGCTTGTAACGCCTGTCAAGCAGAACCTGCCTTGCCGCACCTTCTATTCCTTCTGTAGCATCAATATTCAGGCATTCGTTATTCAGCAATCAGTAGGAGACATTATGGCAACCGATACTTTGACTTCCCCGGCGATTCTGGGCGGCAGTAATCCGACTAAAGTTTTCAAGAATTTTATCGATGGCGAGTGGGTCGAGTCCTCGACGGGAGAGACTTTCGAGAACCGCAATCCCGCTGACACGCGCGACCTGGTCGGAATCTTCCAGAAATCGGGCAAGGCCGACGTGGACGACGCGGTCGCCGCCGCCAAGCGCGCATTTGCCAAGTGGCGACTTGTGCCTGCGCCGCGCCGCGCTGAGATTGTGTTTCGCGCCGCCGAAATTCTGATTGAGCGCAAGGAAGAGCACGCCAACGACATGACCCGCGAAATGGGCAAGGTGCTCAAGGAAACTCGTGGCGATGTGCAGGAGGCGATCGACGCCGCTTACTATAACGCCGGCGAGGGGCGACGTCTCTTCGGCCCGACCGTGCCTTCGGAGTTGCCGAACAAGTTCGCCATGGCCGTCCGCCAGCCGATTGGCGTGTGCGGCATGATTACGCCGTGGAATTTTCCGATGGCGATTTCGTCGTGGAAGCTGCTGCCTGCCATTGTGTGCGGAAATACCTGTGTCATCAAGCCGGCTCAGGATACTCCGCTCTCGACCTTCAACCTGGTCCGCGCGCTGGTTGACGCTGGATTGCCGAAGGGCGTCATCAACATCGTTGCGGGATATGGACCGGAAGTGGGCACTCCGCTCGCCGATCACGCCGACGTGCGCGCCGTCTCGTTGACTGGATCATCCGCCGTTGGCCGCATTATCGGCGGCATCGCGGCCAAGACTTTCAAACATTGCTCGCTCGAGCTTGGCGGCAAGAATCCCATGATCGTGCTCGACGACGCCAACCTCGAACTCGCAATTGAAGGCGGACTCTGGGGAGGATTCGGTACGACCGGCCAGCGCTGCACAGCCACCAGCCGGATCATCGTGCAGAAAGGTGTGTATCGCGAATTCGTCAAGCGCTATGTCGAGCTGGCGAAAAAATTGAAAGTGGGCAACGGTTTGGATGAGACCGTCGAAATGGGTCCTGCGGTCAACGTGCGGCAACTGGCCACCGACCTCAGCTATGTGGACATCGGCAAGAACGAAGGTGCGAAGCTGATGTGCGGCGGCAATCGACTTGATCAGGGCGATTATCAATATGGATTTTTCATGGAGCCGACCGTCTTTACCGACGTCGATCCGAAGATGCGGATTGCGCAGGAAGAAATCTTCGGGCCGGTGGTTTCGATCATTCCTTGTGATGATCTGGAAGATGCCATCGAGATTGCCAACGGAATCGAGTATGGGTTGTCGTCGTCGCTTTACACCAAGGACGTGAACAAGGCGTTCTCGGCGATGCGCGACCTCTACACCGGCATCACGTATATCAATGCGCCGACGATCGGGGCCGAAGTGCACCTGCCTTTCGGGGGGACCAAGGCTACTGGCAACGGACACCGCGAAGGTGGCATCGGCGCGATCGATTTCTATACCGAGTGGAAAGCGATTTACGTCGACTATTCCGACAAGCTGCAAAAGGCGCAAATCGACAGAGCGGATTAATTAAGGCGGGTCAAAAACCGCAGGGTACATTGGTAATCTTGCTACCTGTGACTTCGGAGCCTAGCTTGGGTGCAGCAGGGGACTGTTCTTACTCTGCACTCATGCTATGGCTAGCAATTTCTCAGAGCGTAGTTATGCACTGGTCAACCGATGTGCATCGGCAATTCTGTTCCTGTCACTCGGCCTGCTGACCGCTTCCGCGCCGCGGCTCATGGCTCAAGCCGCCCCCGCCAAGGTTCACCGGAAAGTCTTGGTTTCATACCAACCCGTCTATCCGTTTGTCCTTCAAAATGGCCACTTTGAAGGCCAAGTCCGCCTGGAAGCCACCGTGCTTCCCAATGGAACCGTCTCCAAGGTTGAGGTCCGTGGAGGCAACCCTATGCTGGCGCAGTACGCTACCGAGGCCGTCAACAAGTGGAAATATGCCCCCAGTCCTGCTACCACAGTCGAGGAAGTATCCTTCTATTTCAATTCCAATAAGTAGCCAGATCGCTCCCTAAATTAACCTGCCGTTTTCACTGTCCAGATTTCTCTGCGCCCTCTTCGTCCTCTGCGGTTAGAATTTGACTCATGCCCTTAACGCAGGCCCGCGAAATCGCCGCCGCCTCCCGTCTTGATAATGTTCGCTACGCCATCCGCGATCTGGCCTGCGTCGCTGACGAGGTCACCAAGCAGGGGCATAAAGTTCTGCCGCTCAACGTCGGCGATCCGCTCAACTTCGATTTCCAGACCCCGCCGCACATCATTGAAGCCGTCTATAGAG
>WNFI01703669.1_pt1 | contig 11432 bp, 11 predicted proteins | sample 5400471 | NCBI WGS metagenome assembly WNFI01 (sample SAMN13153348, study PRJNA577476) | soil metagenome | isolation source: 100 cm saprolite on Douglas fir-dominated hillslope | place: USA:California | collected 2013-09-17
GCGCGGTGTCGTAGCGGTCGATGCGGCCGAACGTGAGGCCGATGGCGGTCCGACGATCCGGCGAGAACACGACGCGTTCGACGATCCCGATGCGCTGGTCGATCGGCGGGATCCCGGCCGCGCCGAGGAACGAGAGCGCGGTGCTCGCACCCTGGTTCGCGATGAATGGCCCGTTCGGCCACCGCCCGACCAGCCGGATGTCGTCGTAGCGCTGTGCCGTCTCCAGCCGCGGCTCGCCGGCATCGACCGTCGTGCTCCACACGCGCGCCTGGCTCGCGTTGACGACCGGGAGCGTGCCATCCCGGATCGTCGGCGCGATCTGGCCGGCGAGGAAGTACACCCGGCCGTCGTCACCGAGGAACGGCGAGGTCGCGCTCTGGCTGGTGAGCGGCACGATCCCGGTCCCGTCCACGCGCTGCACCGCGATCATCCCGCCCTGGGTGTGGACGAGCAGCTCGGTCGCGGAGATCCACTGCGACAGGAACGCATCGCCGAGCCCGGTCACGTTGCGCCACTCGCCGCCGGCCACGGACGCGACGTAGACGTCGGATGCCGATCCGCTCGAGCTCCGCAGGGTCGTCGCGACCTGATGGGCATCGGTCGACCATGCGAGGCCGGTGAGCCGCGAGTCCAGCGCGACGATCGATGCGTTCAGGCGAAGGTCGGTCTGCGTGCCGTCGAGCCGGAGGATGGTGACCAGCGCGCGGCCGCGGTCGATGTACGCAAGGGCATTGCCGTCGGGCGACCAGCGCATCGTGTCGACGCTGCTCATCACCGTCGTCCGCGCGAGCGCCCGGCGGTTCGTGCCGTCGATGTTCGCGACCCACAGCTGATAGCCGCCCTTCGGATCGGCGCGCCAGTACGCGAGCCGGCCGGTGCGCGAGAGCTCGACCGGCGCCCGCGCCGCCGATGGCGATGGTCCGTCATCGGCCGGTGCGCGCTCCTCGAGCAGGCCGCCGGCCGCGAGCGCGCCGGCCAGCGCCGCGACCGAGACGACGACGACGAGCAGCGCGCCGACCGCGTACGGTGCGAGGCCACTCCGCACATCGCCATAATCCGCCTCGGGTGGATGCCCCGCTGGTCCGCGAGTTCCTGCTCTCGCTGGCCGATCGGCCCCCCGAGGCGCGGACGGTGCCCCGGATGCGTGCCTACCTCGAGGCGCTCGGCCGTCCGGACGTGCGCTACCTCGTGGGGCTCGTGCGCGGCGCCGGCGCGCCGACCATCGCGCGCTTCGCGCGCGGGGTGCTCGAGGCGGCGGGCGCGACCGTCGGCGCGCCGGATGACCCGCTCGACGATGCGCTCCTCGCGGTCTCGGGCACGTCCGTCGCGGCGATCGCGTATCAGCTCGGCGATCAGCTCGGGGAGATCTCGCGCCGCGAGGGAGAGGCGCTCATCGCGTTCATCGCTCACGCCGAGAACAGCCGCCGGGTCATGCTGCTCGCGGACGCCGCGCTCGATCCGTACGCGCCGGTGCACGGCGCGGTCCCCGACGTCGTCGCGGTCGGTCCGATCGCCGCCGACGAGCTCGCCGTGGCCATCGCCGACGCGCCCGAGCGCCGCCCGTTCGTCATCGCGCCCCGCGACCAGGCGGGCGCCGAGGCGGCGATGGCGAAGCGGTCGCTTCCGTACGTGCTGGGAGGCCGGGACTACCGCGTGCGGGGCGACGGCCGGTTCATGGAGATCACCGTCGGCGACGAGCGCTACGGCGCGCTGGCCCTCGGGCCGGGGGACGATCCGGCGCTCGCCGCGACCGGCATCGTGGCCGGCCTGGCGATCGCGTCGTTCGGTGTGCGGATGCGCACGGAGTGGGTCGAGCGCGGTGCCGAGCTGGCCGCGGCGCGACAATGACAGCGTGACCCCGCTCGAGGCCGCCCGCACGTTCATGACCGCGCTCGAGGAGAGCGACGCCGACAAGGCCGCGGCGGTGTGCACCGACGAAGTGACGATCGTGCTCCCGGGCGGAGAGACGGAGCTCCAGGGGAAGGACGCGGCGAAGCGCCTCATCCGCGTCGCGCCGCCGTTCATCCGCCTCGTCCGGGAGGAGGACGTGCAGGGGAACTCCGTGATCCTGCGCGGCCTGACGCGGTCGCCGGGTCACTTCGCGAACTTCACGACGTGGACGTTCGAGACGGACGGCGAGAAGATCATCCACGTCTCGTTCTCGTGGCGCCCCGCCAACTGACCGTGCCCGCCATCCCAACGTGGGTGGTCCTCGGACTGCTCTCAGCGATCTTCGCCGCGCTCGTCGCGGTCTTCGCGAAGATCGGGCTCACGGACGTCGATCCCGTCGCCGCGACCGCGGCCCGCTCGGTGATCCTTACGGTCGTCGTGCTGCTCGCGGCGTTCGGCTCCGGCCGCATCACCGGCGTCCAGGACATCACCGGCAGCGGCTGGATCTGGATCGCGCTGTCCGGTGTCGCCGGCGCGGCGTCATACCTCGCCTATTTCGCTGCGCTGCAGCTCGGGCAGGCCAGCGCGATCTCGGCCCTCGACCGGCTCTCGGTCGTGTTCGTGGTCGTACTCTCGGCCGTCTTCCTCGGCGAGGGGTTCAGCGCGATGAAGCTCCTGGGCTCCGGGCTCGTCGTCGGCGGCGTCTACCTCATCAGCCGCTGAGCGCTACTCGATATAGCGGAACGAACGCGGGATCCTCGTCAGCCCGTACTCCGTGAGCGGCCGCGGCACGCGGTAGCGCCGCGCCTTCGTGACCGGCAGGGCCCAGCCCCGATCCGAGCGACGTGTCGGCGCGCCGAGGTCGCACTCACCCACGACGGCGTGGGCCTCGACGACGGCGAGGTAGGCCTTCGCGGGGAGGCGCTTCGGCGGGACGGAGCGGTGCTCGAACCGCGCGGTGCCATTGAGGATGGCGTCGGCGTGCTCGGCGCGGATGGCGAGAACGATGGCGTCAGGCATGGCGATCCTCCTCGAGTGATCGCCATGCCTAACGGCCACCGCTTGCGGTCGTGGTCGCGAGGCGCTACTTCGAGCCGAGCGTCCCGTCCATGAGCAGGATCAGGGCGAAGTTGTCGGCGCCGCCGTTCTGGTAGAGCGGGTCGTCGAGCGCCGGCCAGCCGGTCACGCGCTTCTGGTCGCTGATCGGAGCGTTGTTGAAGCGCTCGGCCAACGGGATCGCGGGCAGGATCTCGTTGAACGCGAACGCGTAGCGCTTCACCGCGTCCTTCTGCTTGGCCTCGTCGAGGTCCTCGGCCTGCACCAGGAGCGCCTCGAAGTCGACGTCACCCTGCGACGTCTTCTGCTTGACCGGGTACTTCTGGCCGCCCGCGGACTGCGTGGTGTTGAACTCGCGGATCGGCCGGACCATCGAGGGCTGGGGGTGCGGGTTGCCGGAGCCCCACGCGTTCAAGGACAGCGTGAACTTGCCGCTATTGAAGTCGGGGCCCTGCGTCGAGCGGGGCGCGCCCCGCGGCGTGATCTTCACGCCCCACTTGTTGAGCTGCTCGCTGATGTTCACGCCGATCGGCGCCCAGTCCGCGAAGTCGCTCGGGTACTGGAGGTCGAACTCCAGCTTCTTGCCGTCCTTCGCCCAGGTCCCGTCGCTGCCGCGAGCGAAGCCCGCGTCCTTCATGAGCCCGTCGGCCTTCGTCGTGTCCTTCTTGTACACGGTCAGCTTCTTCTGGTCGTCCGCGGAGAGCCAGGTCTTGAGCAGCGCGTCGCTGACGCCCGCGGCCCACTGCGGGGCCTGGGTCTTGTCGCCGTAGGCGATGTGATTGGCCTCGTCGCGGTCCAGTGCCCACGCGACGGCCTGGCGGACCTTGGGGTCCTGGAACTGCGGGGCGTTCTCCCAGTGGAAGTAGAGGGCCGGGCCGGTGTAGAACGGCCCGCGCACGATCTTGAGGCCCTTGCCTTCGAATGCCTTCTCGCTCGCGACCGGGAAGAAGCTCGTGCTGTAGTCGACGTCGCCGGCGAGGATGAGCGGCGTCACCTGGTCGGTGTCGCCGTTGTAGACGACGATCTTGTCGAAGTTCACCTTGTCGGCGAAGAGCCCGCCGGGGTTCTTCACCAGGGTCAGCCGCGCCTCGGTGAGCGACGCCGGATCGACCTTGTAGGGACCGTTCGACGACGGAGCGGCCACGACAAGGTCCGCGAGCTCCTTGCGGATCGCCTTGACGGAGTCGTCGGCCGTCGTCTTGCCGGCCTTGAACTCGGTCCAGGCCTTGTCGGCGATCGCGCCGTAGACCGACATCGGGCGGATGCCCGTGCGGAGGATGTTCCGCTCGAGCAGAGCCGAGGTCTTCTTGAGCTTGAAGTGCATCGTGTAGTCGTCGGGCGCATCGATGTCGTCGACGAAGTTCCAGATCGACGACCCGGTGAGGCGGGAGATCTTGAACGTCGTGAGCGTGTCCTTCGCCGTGACGTCCTTCCCGTCGTCCCACTTCACGCCCTTGCGCAGCTTCACGGTCATCTCGGTCGCGGAGATGCTGTGCGACTCGGCCAGCAGGTACGCCCACTTCTTGTCGGCCCACCGGTAGATCGCGAGGTTCTGATAGATGATCTCCATGAGGTAGCTGCCGCCGAGGATCGGGGCGCCGCCGTAGTAGTTCCACACGCCCTTGGGCGGCAGGTCGATCGGCCACGTCGCGTGGAATTCGCCGCCCTTCTTCGCGTTGCCCGCGGGCGTCGTCGCGCCGGGGGCGCACGCCGCGGCGATGAGGCCAAGGCTCACGAACGCCGTGTCGCGGAGCAGGCGCCGCCGCGACGGGAGATATGCGAGACGCGGGGCGTCATCTCTCTCGGTCATTTGTCCCTCCTCTGTGGTGGCTCGTTGTAGCCGGTGCGTGGCCCATTGTCATGCGGGAGCGGCGGGTCCGCCGAACGGGCGAGCCAGGACACGCCGAGGACGAACGCGCCGCTCACGATCGCCGCCAGGACCGTGACGACGAACTCGGCGGAATCGCGCGGCTGGAACGGGAGCGTGACCAGCGCGATCGCGAGGATCGTGAACCCGATCCGGAAGCCGCCTCGAAGGAGTCGGGCGTCGATCAGGCCCCCTCCCGTCCGCGCGTGCGCTCGCGGACGGCCACGTGGCAGGCGACCTGGCGCTCACCCGGGATGGGCAGGAGCTCGGGTATGCGGACGTCGCAGAGCCCGGCCTCGAAGAGCGGGCAGCGCGGATGGAACGAGCAGCCGGGCGGGACCTCGAGCAGGCTTGGGATCTCCGCGCTCCGCAGCGGCACGCGGGCCTTCTCGCGCGTGAGCGTGGGGTCGGCCTCCGGGATCGCGCCGATGAGCGCCGCCGCGTAGGGATGGGCCGGGTCCGTCACGAGCGTCTCGGTGGACGCGAGCTCGACCACGCGACCGAGGTACATGACGCCGATCCGGCCGCGCCGCGCGAAGTAGCGGGCGACCGCGAGGTCGTGCGTGATCAGCACGATCGTGACGCCGAACTCATCACGGAGCGCGAGCAGGAGATCGAGCAGCGTGATCCGGATGGACACGTCCACCATCGAGACGGCCTCGTCGGCGACGATGATCCGCGGGTCGACGGACAGCGCGCGCGCGATCGACACGCGCTGGCGCTGTCCGCCGGACAGCTGATGCGGGTACTTGGGCAGAAAGTCGTCGGGCGGCGTGAGCCCGACCCGCCGCAGCAGCTCGAGGATCGCGGCCGTCGCCTGCTCTCTGCCGCGCGCCTTCCCGTGACGGAAGAGCGGCGCCGACAGCGTGTCGTAGACGGTGCGGACCGGGTTGAGCGACGCGTACGGGTCCTGATGCACGAGCTGCACGGCGCGGCGGAACGCCGCGAGGTCGGCGCCGCGCTTCTCCCAGACGTCCTTCCCTTCGTACAGGAGCCGGCCGCCGGTCGGTCGCAGCAGTCCGGCCAGCATCCGACCCGTCGTCGTCTTGCCGCACCCGCTCTCCCCGACGAGGCACATCGCCTCGCCCTCCGCGAACGCGAGCGAGACCCGGTCCACCGCGGTGATCCGTCCGCCGGGCGTCTCGAACGTCCGGCTCACGCCGTCGAGCTCGATGAGCTGCGCGATCAGAGCGCCTCGGCCGGGCGGCGGCTGCCGACCTGCTCCGCGACCGCTTGCCAGCGGATGCACGCGGCCGTATGTCCGGGAGCGTCGACGGGCACGAGCGCGGGATCCTCCCGCGCGCAGCGATCGATCGCGAACGGGCAGCGCGGGTGGTACGCGCAGCCGGACGGCGGACGCACGAGATCCGGCGGCGATCCGGCGATCGACTCGAGAAGGCCGAGCTCGCCCGACACGCGCGGGACGGCCTTCAGCAGGCCGACCGAGTACGGATGGCGCGGCCGGTAGAAGAGATCGTCGACCTTCGCCTCTTCGACGACGCGGCCGGCGTACATCGTGAGGACACGATCGGCGAGCTCGGCCGCGAGCGAGAGATCGTGCGAGATGAACAACATCGCGAAGCCGAGCTTCCGCTTCAGGTCGCGCAGCAGATCGATGATCGCCCGCTGGGTGAGGATGTCGAGCGCGGTCGTCGGCTCGTCGAGGATGAGGAGGCGCGGGCCGAGGAGCAGGCTGAGCGCGATGAGCACGCGCTGCTTCATCCCGCCCGAGAGCTCGTGCGGGTAGGCGGGCAGGACCCGCTCGGGATCGAGGTGGACGAGCTCGAGGAGCTCGTTCGCCTTCCGCCGGACGACCTTCGGGTCGGTCATCCCGTGGGCCCGTGCGGTGTCGAGGAACTGCGACCACACGTTGATGACCGGGTTGAACGAGTTGAGCGCGGACTGGAACACCATCGCGGCGTCGCCCCAGCGAAAGCGCCGCAGCTCCTCGTCGTCCATCTCCAGCACGTTCTGCGGGCCGGTCGCCTGCTCGAACACGATCACGCCGCGCGACACCGTCGCGCTACGCGGCGAGAGCCGGATGAGCCCGACCGCGAGCGTCGTCTTCCCGGAGCCGCTCTCGCCGATGATCGCGACCGTCTCGCCGGCGTCGACGTCGAACGTGACGCCGCGGACGGCCTGCACCGCGCCGCGGCGGGAGCGGTAGTCGATCGCGAGGTCGCGCACCGAGAGGAGGGCCATCAGCCCGCCCGCAGCCGCGGGTTGAAGACGTCCTCGAGCCCGGACGCGAGCGCGACGAGCGACAGCTGGAACAGCGAGATCGCGAGGATCGGGCTGAGGATGTACCAGAAGCTGTCGCTGAAGTAGAGCGCACCCTGGCTCTGCGCGAGGTACAGCATGATCCCCCAATTCGCGCCGGACAGCGGCACGAGCCCGAGGACGATGAGCCCGACCTGCGCGTAGACGGCGCCGGTCATCGCGAAGATGAAGTGGATCGCGATGTAGCTCGCCATGTTCGGCAGCATCTCGCGGAAGATGATGTGAAAGAGACCGAGGTCGAGCGATCGCGCGGCTTCGACGTACTCGCGCTCCTTGAGCGAGAGGATCTGCGCGCGGATCTGGCGCAGCAGCCCGGCCCACTGGAGCGAGGCGAGGATGAGCGCGAGGATCAGGAACCCCTCGGGCCGGAAGATCGCCGCGACGACGATGAGGATCACGAGGTGCGGGACCGTGAGCACGATGTCCGCGAGCGTGAGCAGGAACGCGTCGACCTTCCCGCCGACCGTCGCCGCGATCGATCCGAACGTCACCGCGACCGCCGTCGAGAAGAACGCGGCGAGGAACGCCACGCTCAGGATGTCCCGCCCCCCGTAGACGATCTGGTTCAGGACGTCGCGGCCCTGGAAGTCGGTCCCGAGCGGGTTCGCGATCGATGGGGTGCGGTACACGTTCGCGATGTCGACGGCGTTGCGCAGTGGGACGAGGAGCGGGACCACGAACGCGAGGAGGACGAACCCGGTCACGCCGATGAGCCCGAGCAGGCCGACCGGTCGGCGGGCGATCACCGCGATGAGGCCGGCGATGGCGGCGAGCGGCCGCGGCAGCGTCACTGCGCGCGGCCGATGCGCGGATCGAGCTTGCTGTACAGGAGGTCGGCCGCGAGGTTCGCGACCACGACCGAGATCGTCACGAGCAACAGGATGCCCTGCATCACCGGGTAATCGCGCTGAGCGACCGCGCGCAGCAGCCGGAGTCCGACGCCCTGGTAGACGAAGATCTGCTCCACCAGGACCGCGCCGCCGACGATGAAGCCGATCGAGATCGCGAGCTGGGTGACGAGCGGCAGCGCGGCATTGCGCCCGACGTACGCCGTCGTGATGCGCGAGTCGCGCAGGCCGCGGGCGCGCGCAGCCACGACGTAGTCCTCCTCCAGCGTGGCGAGCGTCGCGTTGCGCATCGAGAGGATCCAGTGGCCGATGTTGGTGAGGAAGAACACCGTGATCGGCAAGGCCGCGTGGAAGAGCACGTCGCCGATGAAGTCGAGGCTGAAACCCGGCTGGATCCCACCCGAATAGGCGCCGCGCATCTCGGTGATCGGAATGAGCTGCAGCTGCACGCCGAAGATGAGGACGATGAGGATCGCCACCAGGTAGTTGGGGACGGAGCTGATGATCGATCCGAAGGTCGACACCGCCTGATCGAACAGCGAGCCGCGGCGGTACGCCGCGAGCAGCCCGAGCCCGATGCCGGCGGCGAAGCTGAGGAGCAGGCCGGTGCCGACCGCGAACAGCGTCCAGGGAAGGACGGCCAGGATGATGGCGGTCACCGGCACGCTGCTCGACAGGAACGACTTGCCGAGATCGCCGTGGAGCACGTTCCCGACGTAGGTGAGGTACTGCTCGTAGATCGGCTTGTCCAGGTCGATCGGGTAGATCGTCGCCACCTGCTGGCGCGCTTCCTCGTACGTGACCGCGCCGTTGCGCGTCAGCTCCTCGATCCGGAGGTCGATCGGATTCCCCGGGAGGAGCCGGATGAGCGCGAACGTGATCGTCGTCGCGACGAGGATCGTGAGCGCGGCCTTGAGCAGCGCGCGCAGGATCGGATGGCGCCACGCCGATCCGAGCCGCTCGCGCGCGGTCGCGCGCGCGGTCATCTTCACTTCGGCTGGGATCACCGCGGCCATCGAAAGCGGATGCTACGTCGGTCGATCGAGCAGCGAGGCGAGCGACACGGCCGCGAGCGACTCGAAGCGATGGTCCGCGCCGTCGAGGTCCATCGCGATCGTGAGCTCGTTCGGGACGACGACGCAGCGCATCCCGGCGGCCTGCGCCGCGAGCAGGCCGTTGCGCGAATCCTCGAACGCGATCGCTTCGTCGGGGCGCACACCCAGGCCGGCGCACGCCGCGAGGTAGAGATCGGGCGCCGGCTTCGCGCGCAGCTCCGGCCGGTCGCGGCACTGGACGTGATCGAAGAGCGCGGTCAGCCCGAGGCGGTCAAGATGTCCGACGACCCACTTCGGCGTCGAGCTCGAGCACACCGAGAGCCGGAGCCCGCGGCGGCGGGCGTCCGCGAGCAGATCGCGCAGGCCGGCCGATTCCGCGACGGCCATGACGAGCTCGGTCTTGCGCGCGTCGCGCCGCTCGGTGATCGCGTCACGGTCGTCGCGCGCGCCGATGAGTCCCTCGAGGTACGCGAGGGCGTCGAACCATCCGCCCTCTCGGCCGATGTAATCGAGCCACAGCTCCTTCGGGAGCTCGTGGCCGAACTCGCGGTAGGTCTCGACCCACGCCTGGTATGCCGGCGTCTCCGTCTCGAGGATGAGCCCGTCGAAGTCGAAGACGAGCGCGCGGACGGTCATGCCTGGGTCGCGTAGCGTCCGTAGAGGTCGACCGTCGCCCGCAGCGCGCGCCAGTAGTTGTCGAGGCGGATGTTCTCGTTCGGCGCATGTGCGCCGGAGCCGGGGTGGCCCATCCCGAGCGTGACGTTGGCGAGCCCACGCTTCGCGCAGACCTCCCACATCGGCGACGTCCCACCGGAGGTCGGCACGAGCAGCGCTTCGGTGCCGAAGGCGGCTTCGGCCGACGCCTTGGCCGCGCGGACGACGGGGTCGTCCATCCGTCCGCGGTACGGCCGGGTGCCCTCCTTCGAGATCGCTTCGATGTCGGAGAACCCGTTGCGGTCGAGATGCGCGCGCAGTGCGTCGCGGATCCGCGCCGGATCCTGATCGGCGACGAGCCGGAAGTCGACCTTCGCCATGGCCTCGGCCGGAATGACGGTCTTCGTACCGTGACCGGTGAACCCGGACTCGATGCCGCAGATGTTGCAGGTCGGCTCGAAGACCGACGCGAGGTTCGCCGCGTCGTCGTCCCGCCGCCAGGCGAAGCCGCTGATGCCGTGGATCTCCTTGAGCTCGGCGGCCTCGAACGGGACCGAGCGCATGTGCGCGACCTCCGCCTCGGTCGGCGGACGGACATCGTCGTAGAAGCCGTCGATGAGGATCCGGCCGCGTTCGTCGACGAGCGTGGACAGCGCCTGGACCAGGCGCCAGGCCGCGTTCGGCAGGTACGTCGCGCCGCCGGAGTGCGCGTCGCGCGCCATCGTGTGCGCGCGCAGCTCGACGTAGTAGATGCCCTTGCCGCCGAGGAGCAGGTGCGGCCGGCCCGCCGCGTCGATCCCGCCGCCCTCCTTCAGCGCGCCGTCGGCGGCGGTGAGCGTCGGATCGAGGGCCAGCAGCCGGCCGAGGTGCGCGCTGCCATCCTCCTCCTCGCCCTCGATCAGGAAGCGCACCCGGATCGGAAGCTCGCCCCGGGTCGCACGGTAGGCCTCGAGCGCCTGGATCCGCAGCAGGAGGTGGCCCTTGTTGTCGTTCACGCCGCGCGCGAACACCGCGCCGTCTCGCACGGCCGGCTCGTAGGGCGGGGTGCGCCAGAGGTCGAGCGGCACCGCGGGCTGCACGTCGTAGTGCTGGACGCACAGGAGGGTGCGGGCGCCCGTGCCGGCTTCGCCCACGACGAGCGCCGGCGCGTCATCGACGCGCAGCGTGCGGCTTGCCGCACCGGCCGCGGTGAGCCGGTCGGCGCACCAGCGGGCCGCGCGGTCCAGCGCCGGGCCGGCGGTGGCCTCGGATGGGATGGCGCAGAGCTCGCGCAGCTCGGAGACGAGCCGGTCGCGGTGCTCGTCGAGATAGCGATCGAGCGCGTCGGTCATGACGGCGGCAACGCTACTGCTTTCCGACCACGCGGCGCGGGTCGAGCGCGTCGCGGAGCCCGTCGCCGACGAAGTTGATCGACACGACCGCGAGGAAGATCGCGAGCCCCGGGAAGATCGCGACCCAGGGCGCGGAGGTCATGTCGGTCGTCGCGTCGGTGAGCATGTTGCCCCACGTCGACGTGGGCTTCTGGATGCCGAGCCCCAGGAACGAGAGCGTGCTCTCGGCGATGATCGCGCCTGCCACGCCCAGCGTCGCCGCGACGACGATCGGTGCGACGGTATTCGGTAGCAGATGGCGGACCATGATCCGGATATCGCTCGCGCCCACGGCGCGCGCCGCCTCCACGAACTCCCGCCCCTTCAGCGACAGCACCGTCGCGCGCACGATCCGCGACGTGCGCATCCAGGACAGCGCGCCGAGCACGAGGATGATCGTGAACACGGTCCC
>WNFI01288655.1_pt1 | contig 11431 bp, 9 predicted proteins | sample 5400471 | NCBI WGS metagenome assembly WNFI01 (sample SAMN13153348, study PRJNA577476) | soil metagenome | isolation source: 100 cm saprolite on Douglas fir-dominated hillslope | place: USA:California | collected 2013-09-17
CCTCTTCCCCTGCCCGGCCATCAACTACGGCAACCAGCAAGGCGACTACTCCGGCCTCGTCGCCTTCGGCGGCCTGGCCCACCCGATCTGGACCGACAGTCGCCGCAACCAGGATTCCATCGCCGGCTGCAACGTCGGAGCGATGGAGGAGGTATTCACGGCCACGGTGAAGTAGCACAGAAACCCTCTCCGTGTTCTCGGTGTCTCTGTGGTGAGACTCAGCAGGACGTTCGTCCAGCTCTGGCGCTATTAGTCCCGCTCTGGCCATTGTTGTCCATCAATGTCCTTGGCAATCGGAACGGTCCCGCATATCCTCTCCTCGCGAATGCCCGACGTCCAGTCCATCGGCGACATCCTGACGATCCGCCAGCTTGCGGAGTACCTGATGGTCTCGGAGAAGACCGTCTACCGGATGCTCGACCGCAGCCAGCTCCCCGCCATTCGCGTGGGATCGCAGTGGCGTTTCCGGAAGCAGGACATCGACAACTGGCTGACGGACGAGGTTCGGCGTGTCGAGTACGAGGGGCAACATGGCGCGCTCGATGCGCTCGAAGCCTCTGAGATCGCCATCGCACCGCTCCTGACCGAGGAGAACGTCTGGCTGTCGGTGGCGCCGGCCTCGCGTGACGAGCTCCTGGCCTTGATGACATCGGAAGCGACACTCGACGCGCACGTGGACCGCGATCAGCTCCTTCGCTCCATTCGGGAACGGGAGGCGATCTGTTCGACGGCCGTGCTGGAGTCGGCGGCCTTTCCGCATCCCGGCGACCCGCGGCCGTTTCGTTTCTCGCGGAAGCGCGTGCTCCTCGCGGTTTTGCGCGACCGTCTCGACTTCCTCGACCCGCATGGCCATCGCCCGCGCGTCGTCGCCATGATCCTCGCGCGCTCCGTGCAGGGCCAGCTCCTGGCGTTCTCACGCGCCATCAAACTGTTCGCCGACCCGGCGCTCGTGGAGCGGCTCATCGCCGCGCAGACAGCCGAGGAGGCAATCCGCCTCGTCGCGGACGCGGAAGGGGCTCTCGCGCACCGACGGCAGGGGGAGGCAACATGAAGCTCACCGTCGGCGAAGCGGCGGCACTCCTCCGGGCCCCCGAGACGCGCGTGTATGACTGGATTGAAGACTCCAACCTGCCGGCGCAGAAGATCCGCGGCCAGTACCGGATCAACCGGACCGACCTGCTGGAGTGGGCCACGGAGCACAACATCGGGGTGGAACCGCGGGTGTTTGGCGGCGAGCGCGGGATGCCGTCGCTTGCGGAGGCGCTTCGGGCCGGAGGCGTCCACGATCACATCAGCGGAGCGGATCTTCCCGCGGTCCTTCGCCAGATCGTGCTGTTGATGCCGTTGGCCGACGACAGTGACCGAGACATGCTCCTGGAGATCCTCCTGGCACGCGACGGACTGGGGGTAACGCCCGTCGGTGATGGCATCGCCATCCCTCATGTCCGGACGCCGATCATCCTCGCGCCGGACAACGCCGTACTGGCTCTGTCATTCGTGACGCAACCACTCGACCTCCATGCACCGGACGGCCGCCCCGTTGACACGCTCTTCCTTCTCATCTGCCCGACGGTCCACGTGCATCTCTCGATGCTCGCGAAGCTCGCCTATGGCCTCAAGGACGTTGCATTCCGCGACGCTGTCCGCCGCCGGGCATCGCAGGACGAGATCATCCGCCTTGCCGCCGCGCTTGAGGAGGGAATCTGATTCCACGGCGCGGTGAGAGGGTGATCCGGCGATGATGTTCCTGCTGGCAGGCATCGTCGCGCTCGCAGCGAGCGGCGCTTCGGCGATCGTTTCGCGCAGCCGCGCCGGAGAGGTGGCCAGCACGCTGCTCATCATCGTTGGCGCGACAGGTGGACTCATTGCCGCCGTCTCCACACTCGCCACGGGCCGCGTCGATACATTGCAGGTGCCGTGGCACCTGCCGAACGCGCTTCTGGCGTTCCGGCTCGACCCGCTCGCGGCGGCGTTTCTCCTGCCGATCTTCATCCTCGGCGCGCTTGCGTCGGTATATGGCCTCGCCTACTGGCCCGCCCGCGACCAGATCTCCGCCGGCCGCGTGCGTGCATTCTCGGGATTGCTCCTGGCCGGCATGGCCACGGTTGTCGTTGCCGCACATGCCATGCTCTTTCTCGTGGCCTGGGAGACGATGGCGGTGGCCGCCTTCTTCCTGATTGCCGCGGAAGACCACGACGCCGAGGTGCGGCGCGCTGCCTGGATCTATCTCATTGCCACGCACGCCGGCAGCCTGACGCTCCTGGTCCTCTTCGTGCTCATGCGCGTACAGCGCGGTACGTTCCTCCTCGGTCCGATCGGTGCGGCGGCCAGCGTGGCCACCACCTCGGCGATCCTCCTGCTCGCCCTGATCGGCTTCGGCTTCAAGGCCGGCATCGTCCCGTTGCACTTCTGGCTTCCGGGTGCGCATGCGAATGCCCCGAGCCACGTTTCGGCACTGCTCTCCGGAGCGATGCTGAAGGTCGGCGTCTACGGGATCCTCCGTATCGTCCTTTACCTCCCGAGCCCACGGGCGTGGTGGGGCGGGCTGCTCATCGGGCTCGGGCTCGTCAGCGCATTCATCGCCATCAACCTCGCCATCGTCCAGTCCGACATGAAGCGGGCGCTCGCCTATTCGAGCATCGAGAACGTCGGCATCATCGTCGTGGCGATCGGCCTCTCCGTCGTCGGACGCGCGATCGGCGCTCCGGCACTGACCGTGCTGGGACTTGCTGGTGCGGTCGCGCACGTCTGGAGTCATAGTCTGTTCAAAGGACTCCTCTTCCTCGGCGCTGGGAGCGTGCTGCATGCCACCGGCACCCGCCGCATCGACAGCTTGGGCGGCCTCCTGCAGCGCATGCCGTCGACGGGAAACTTCTTCGTGATCGGAGCCGCGGCGGCGGCCGTGTTGCCCGGCACGAACGCATTTGCGAGCGAGGCGCTGCTCTATTTCGGACTGGTCAGCGCGGCGCCGCGCGGCAGCATTGCCACGCTGGCGGCGGCAGTCGTGGCACTGGTTGGCGCGCTCGCCGTAGCGTGTTTCGTGCGGCTCGCCGGCGCGATCTTCCTAGGCGCCGCGCGAACCGACGCTGCTGCGCAGGCGAACGAGGCTCCCCTCCTCATGCGCGCACCGCTCGCCATTCTTGCCATAGCCTGCATTGTCTTTGGCGTGTTTCCAGCGGCGATGGCCAGGCCGCTCGGGACGATCGCCGGAGCGTCCGGCGAGATCGCGTCGTTTCTGCACGCCATCTCGTTGCCGTTGCAGCTCGGAGCGATCGCGACAGCGCTCGGCGTGGCCGCGTTGCTGGCCGCCACGCGTCGCAGTCCGAGGGGCTTGACGTGGGACTGCGGGTACGCGCGGCCGAGGCCAAGCATGCAGTACACCGCGCGCTCGCTTTCGGAGTGGTTCACCAACCATCTCACTCCGCGCTTTTTCCGTCCGGCGATGCGCGTGCGGGTGCCCTCGGGTCTCTATCCGAAGGGAGCGTCGTTCGCCATGGAGGTCGATGAGCCATTCGCCGATCGCCTGCTGCAACCGCTTGCCTGGCGATGGGCGGCGCGGATCATGCGTCTCCGCTGGCTTCAGCAGGGCCGCTTGCAGTTCTACTTGATCTACATCTTCGTCACCCTCATCGCCTGCGTGGTGTGGGTGGTCGTCTTTCCCCTCGTTGGAGGCGGCCGATGAGCGCCATTCTGGTGGCCGTCGGAATCCTCCTGTGCGCCATGAGCGGACTTCCAGCCCTCGCCGGACGGCGGACGATAGCGGCCGCCACGCCGCTCATCGTCGCCGGCGCGGTGGTGGGCTTTACCGGCTGCGTCCTCAGTCTCTTCGGAGCGCCCGCCGCGATCGCGATCGCCTGGCAGATACCCGGCGGGGCGCTCTACATTCGCGTGGACGCGCTTTCCGCTTTCTTTGCCGCTCCTGTCTTCCTGCTCGCCGGCACCGGGGGCCTCTATGCGGAACGGTACTGGCCGCCCGCCCGCGCCCGCGCTGCTTACGTGCGTGCGTTCTTCGGCCTCCTGACCGGCGCCCTGGCATTGGCCATGACGGCGGCGAACACCATCCTCTTCGTGGCAGCGTGGGAGATTGTCGCGGCGACGTCGTTCTTTCTCGTGGTCACCGAGCATGAACAGTCCGAGGCGCGGCGGGCCGGATGGATTTACATCGCCGCCAGTCATGTCGCCACGCTCGCCCTCTTCGGGATGGTCGCCCTCCTGCACACTCTGACCCGCACCTGGGCGTTCACGCCGCTGGCGGCCGGAACCGGAAACCTGCACTCGGGTCGCGCACTCTTCTGGCTCGCGTTCGTGGCCTTCGGTATCAAGGCCGGTCTGATGCCGTTCCACGTCTGGCTGCCGGGCGCGCACGCCGCCGCGCCGAGCCACGTCTCGGCCGTCATGTCGGGCGTCGCCATCAAGATGGGGATCTACGGCCTGGTGCGGCTGCTCTCGCTATTCGATTCCGTACCGTCCGCGTTCGGCGTGACGCTTCTCCTGGCCGGCGTCGTATCCAGCATCCTTGGCGTTGCCTTCGCGCTCGCGCAGCACGATCTCAAGCGTCTGCTCGCGTACCACAGCGTCGAGAACATCGGCATCATCGTGACCGGTCTGGGCATCGGTCTCGTTGCCCAGGCGCACAACGCGCCGCTCCTGGCCTTTCTCGGCTATGCGGGCGCTCTCCTCCACGTCTGGAATCACAGCCTCTTCAAAGCGCTGCTGTTTCTCAGTGCCGGCGCGGCCATCCACAAAGTACACACACGGGAGATCGATCGCATGGGAGGCCTCGGCCGCCTGATGCCGTGGACGTCGGCGGCCTTCCTGGTAGGCGCGGTCGCCATCGTCGGCCTCCCGCCGCTCAACGGTTTCGTCAGCGAATGGTTGCTCTACGTGGCGGGCTTCACGAGCATCATCGCACCGGCGCGCGGCGGGCCGATGCTTGTCCTCATCCTGGTTGTACCGGCGCTCGCCCTTACCGGCGCGCTCGCTCTTGCCTGTTTCGTGAAAGCGTTCGGCGCGGTATTCCTCGGATCGCCGCGCACAAGCGCCGCCGCGTGCGCGCGGGAGACATCGCGGACGATGCGCCTGGCCATGTTGCCCCTCGCTCTCGGCTGTGCGGTGATCGGCCTCTTCCCTACGGCCCTCGCGCCGCTGCTCGGCCGTGTCCTGCACGTCGCAGCGCCGCGAATCGCCCTCCAGCCGCATCTCCTCGCGCTGCTGCATCCGATCCAGACTGCGGCACTGGTCGTTCTGGCGATCGTCACGATCGCAATCCTGACCCTCCTCGCGACCACGCGCCGCGCGGCAGCCGGCCCCACCTGGGACTGCGGCTACAGCGAGCCCACGCCGCGCATGCAGTACACGGCGTCCTCGCTCGGGCGTGGTCTGGTTGGCTTCTTTGCCTGGGCCATGCCGCCCGTCGTCCATGCTCCGCGGCCGTTCTCGCTGTTCCCGTCGAAGGCCACCTTCGAGAGCCACGTCCCCGACATTGTGCTGGACCGGGCCCTCCTTCCGGCGCTGGGCGGCGCCCAGTGGGTCCTCGGCTTGGCGCGCTATATCCAGAGCGGCCGGGTGCAGCTCTACCTTCTCTATCTGGGAGCCACGCTCGTGGCGTTGCTCGCCTGGAGCGCACGATGAACACCGTCCTGCAGACTCTGCTCGTCCTCGTTGCCTCGCCGCTTCTTCTGGGCGTCATCATCAGGACCAAGGCGATCCTCGCCGGCCGCAGTGGGCCGCCGCTCTTGCAGCCGTACTACGACATCGGAAAGCTCCTGCGAAAGGAAACGGTGCTCAGCAGCACGACGACCTGGATCTTCCTGGCCGGTCCGGCGGTCGCGGTCGTCGTTCCCCTGCTGGCCTCGCTGCTGCTGCCACTGGCAGGCGCGCGTGCGCCGATGGCGTTCGCAGGCGACCTGATCGTCTTCGTCTACCTCTTCGCGCTCTCGCGGTTCTGCACGACGGCGGCCGCACTCGACACCGGCTCGGCGTTCGAAGGGATGGGGGTGGCACGCGAGCTCACGTTCGGCGCGCTCGCGGAGCCGGCGCTCTTCTTCGGCCTCCTGGCCCTGGCCCGCATCTCCCGTGCTCTGTCTCTCTCCGATCTCCTCAATGTGAATGCCGCGGCCTGGCATCGCGCCAGTGCGGCGCTGGTGCTCATCATCGCGAGCTGGTTCATCGTCCTTCTGGCCGAGAACTCCCGCGTGCCGTTCGACGATCCGAACACGCACCTGGAGCTGACCATGATTCACGAGGTCATGGTGCTGGACCACAGCGGGCCGGCCTTCGGGCTGATTCTGTACGGCAGCGCCATGAAGCTCTTCGTCTTCAGTGCGCTGATCGCCGGCGTGGCGTTGCCGCGCACCGGCATGGCGGTCGCGGATACCGCCGCGACGCTCGGCGCCGTGCTCCTCATCGGCATCGTCATTGGACTGCTCGAAAGCGCCATGGCGCGCCTGCGCCTCGTTCGCGTCCCGCAACTGCTCATCACCGCCAGCCTCGTCGCCGGCTTCGCCGTCGTACTCGTCATTCGTTGAGACTTAGATCATGCCGCCCATCGCTGACTCGATCCTGATCGTCCTCCTCCTGACGAACTTCTTCATTCTCGGGACGGCGAATCTCCGTGCCGCCATCCGCGCAGTGGCATTGCAGGGCCTGCTCCTCAGCCTGTTGCCGCTCTTCGTCGAATCGCACCTGACTCTTCGCCTCGTCGCGGTCGTCGCCACGACGGCGGCGATCAAAGCGATCGTCATTCCCGGCCTCCTCCTGAAGGCGCTGCGCGACGTCCACATCCGCCACGAGGTCGAGCCGTACCTCGGGTTCGTGCCGTCTCTGTTTCTCTGTGCGATCGGCACGGCGCTGGCGCTCCTCTTCGCCGACCATCTGCCGCTTGCGGCCGCGGACCGCGCCAGCCTGTTCGTCCCCGCATCGCTGGCGACGCTACTCGCGGGATTCATCGGACTCACAACCCGGCGAAAGGCCATCTCCCAGGTCACGGGCTACCTGGTCCTCGAGAACGGAATCTACGTCTTTGGCCTGCTCCTCTATCAGTCGATGGCCGTCGAAGTCGGCGTGCTCCTCGACCTGCTGGTGGGCATCTTCGTGATGGGAATCGTGCTCAATCACATCCAGCGCGAGTTCGCGTCACTCGACACAGAACGACTGTCGCGGCTCAGGGAGTGATCGAAAGCAGACCTATGAAGACCAACACGCAGATCGAGAGGTGCCCCGGCCGTTCTTTCCTCCGTCCTCTGCCTTCGGACCTCTGACTTAACAAACTATGCTCGTCTATCTCATCATCGTTCCACTGCTTGGCGCCCTGGGGGTGTTCCTCCTTCCCACGGACCGGTATCGGCCGTGGATCGTCGGGACGGTGGCGGTCATTCACACCGTACTGACCATCGACGCGATCCGCAGGAATAGCACCGACATCTCGGCCACCGTGTCGCTCCAGCTCGATCCCCTGGGCCGCCTTGTGCTGCTCGTCATCTCGACGGTCTTCCTCATCTGCGCAACCTACTGCATCGGCTATCTGCGGCTGCGGGTGGAGCGACCGAACCGGATCTTCTGCACGGTGTTGCTGGTCTTCCTCGGCATGACCAGTCTCGTCGCCCTTGCGCAACACCTCACCATCCTGTGGGTGGCCATGGAAGCGACGACGCTGGCGACGGCCGTGCTGCTCTACTTCAACCAGAACCGCCGCTCCCTCGAGGCGACCTGGAAGTACCTCATGATCGGCTCCGTCGGGATCGCCCTGGCCCTCCTGGGCACTCTCTTTCTCGCCTACGGGACGCGCCTTGCGTTTGGCGAGCCGATGCTGCTCTTCTCCGATCTCGTCCACCGCGGCGCGCAACTGCCCACGCCGTGGGTTCGCACCGCCTTCGTCTTCCTCCTCGTCGGCTACGGCACGAAGATGGGACTGGCGCCGCTCCACACCTGGAAGCCGGACGCCTACGGTGAAGCACCGGGCGTCGTCGGCGCACTGCTGGCGGGCGGCATGACCACGTGTGCGTTCCTGGCGCTCCTCCGCGTGTACCGCGTCGTCGATGCAGCCGGCCAGGGGCTCTTCGCCCGGCAGCTCCTCATCATGTTCGGTCTGCTGTCGATGGCAACGGCGGCGGCGTTCATGGTGGGTCAGCGCGACTTCAAACGCCTCCTCGCCTACTCGAGCGTCGAGCACATGGGCATCCTCGTGCTCGGCATCGGGCTCGGCGGTGCCGGCATCTTCGCGGCGCTCCTGCACGTCATCAACAATGCCGTGACGAAGTGCGTCCTCTTCCTCGCCGCCGGAAACATCCATCGGGCCTTCAAGAGCAAGCGGCTGGAGGACGTGACGGGAGCGTTGCGGCGGGTGCCGCTTTCGGCCGGCCTCTTCCTGGCCGGCTTCTTCGCCATCACCGGCTCGCCCCCCTTCGGGCCGTTCGTGAGCGAGCTCGCGGTTCTAACGGCGGCGATGGACTCGCATCGCTACATTATCAGTGCGCTCTATCTCATCCTGCTTGCGGTCATCTTCATCGGGATGGGGAGCACCGTGCTGGCCGTCGTGCAGGGAGTGCCGCCCGAGGATGCCGAGGGTCGTAGCTTCCGCGAATCACCCTTCAAGACCGTCCCCATCATCGTCAGCCTCGGGTTCGCGCTCGTGATGGGCATCTGGATTCCCCACTCCATCTCCGACCTTGTCCACGCAGCGGCTCGCCTTCTGGGAGGCTCGTGAAATGAACGATCGCTTCCTGATCCGCCGCAACGCCGAGCCAGCGCCTCTCGCGGATGTTCCACTGCTCGCCATTGAGGCGTTCCGCAGCGCCATCCTGGACGCCGTCCGGCGCGACGAGTGTCGCGTGGCGTCCCTGTTCGCACGCGAAGTAGATGGTCGCATCGAGCTCGTGGCCGTCCTTGCTGATGACATGACCAGCGAGCTGGGATTCGCGCGCACGCAGTTGTTGGAGGACCGCTTCGAATCGCTCACGCCGGAGTGCCCGCAAGTCCACGCCTTTGAGCGCGAGATCGCCGAAGGGTACGGCGTCGAGCCCACCGGCCATCCCTGGCTCAAGCCACTCCGCTTTCACGCGTCGTCGCGGCCGGGACACCAAGTCTTCGCCCATCCCACGCCGGGTGTGGCGGACTTTTTCCAAGTGGAGGGCGACGAGGTCCACGAGGTAGCGGTCGGACCGGTGCACGCAGGAGTCATCGAGCCGGGGCACTTCCGTTTTCAATGCCACGGCGAGCACGTCTTCCATCTCGAGATCGCCCTCGGCTACCAGCATCGCGGCATCGAGCGAGCTCTCATCGGCGGCCCGACGAAGAAGACGGTCCACTACCTGGAAACCGCTGCCGGCGACACGACGATTGGCCACACGCTCGCGTATTGCCAGGCCATCGAAGCGCTGACCGGAACAAAGCCGCCCGCGCGCGCGCAGGCTCTGCGCGGAATCGCGCTCGAGCTCGAGCGTCTGGCCAACCACGTCGGCGATCTCGGCGCCCTCAGTGGCGACGTCGCCTATCTACCCACCGCGTCCTACTGCGGTCGGATCCGAGGCGACTACCTCAATCTCACGGCCGAGCTCTGTGGCTCACGATTCGGCCGGGGATTCGTGCGCCCCGGCGGCGTGCAGTTCGATCTTCCCGCCGAGCGGATCGGCAATCTCGCCGGCGTGCTCGAAAGCGCCACTCGCGACGCCGTCGATTCCATTGGCCTTCTCTGGACAACGCCGACCGTCATGGAGCGGTTCGAGAATACCGGGATCGTCGAATCGGATGCCGCCGAGGCTATCGGCATGGTCGGCGTTGCGGCCCGCGCCTGCGGCCGGGCCATCGACGTCCGGCATGACTTCCCATTCGGCATCTACCGCTTCGTACACATTCCGGTCATGACGGCGCACTACGGCGACGTGAACTCCCGTGCCTTCGTACGCTGGCTCGAGCTTCAACGCTCGGCCGGCTTCGTATCGCGGCAACTCCGCGCCTTGCCGACGACGCCCATTCGCAAGGAGACTCCGGCGGCGCTCCCGCCAGGGATGATCGTGGCCTCGTTGACCGAAGGATGGCGCGGCGAGATCTGTCATGTGGCGATCACTGACGCAGAAGGCCGCTTCGCGCGGTACAAGATCACCGATCCCTCGTTTCACAACTGGTTCGGCCTCGCGCTGGCACTCCGCGGAGGTCAGGTTTCCGATTTCCCGCTCTGCAACAAGAGCTTCAACCTGTCGTACTGCGGCCACGATTTGTAGGGAGATATCGATGCTCAAAGCACTGATCGCGCGGACACGTCAGGGACACCGCACGCTGCGCTACCCGGACGGCGCACCTCCGCCGCTTCCCGCGCACTTCCGTGGCATGCCTCGCGTCGACCCGACGCGCTGCCCTGACGGCTGTCGCCTCTGCGCCGACGCCTGCCCGACCGACGCCATTACGGTGGCTGATGGCAATGTCGTTCTCGATCTCGGCCTCTGCATTTTCTGTCCGGAGTGCGCCGAAGCCTGCCCGGAAGGCGCGATCACTTTCAGCGACGACTATCGCCTCGCGGCGCGCACGCGCGGCGACCTTCGGGTTCCTGCCGGAGAGGAACGGAAGCTCGCTGAGGCGCTCGACAAGCAGCTCCGCCGGATGTTCGGACGGTCCCTCAAGCTCCGGGTGGTGAGCGCTGGAGACTGCAACGGCTGCGCGTCCGACGTGAACGTCCTCAGTACCATCGGATGGGACATCGGCCGCTTCGGCATTCAATATGTCGCCTCGCCGCGCCACGCGGACGGCATGGTCATCATGGGTCCCGTCACCGAGAACATGCGGCTGGCCGTGCGGAAGACATACGACGCCATTCCAACACCGAAGATCGTCATCGCCGTCGGCGCGTGCGCCATCTCCGGCGGCATCTACGCGGGACACCCCGAACAACATGACGGAGCCGCGAGCGTCGTGCCGGTCGACCTCTTCATCCCCGGCTGTCCACCACACCCCCTCACCATCCTCGACGGATTCCTCCGCCTCCTCGGAAGAGTGAAGGGTGAGTGAAGAGTGAAGCTGGAGAGCCGATCACCAGAGACACGGAGAGCACAGCGCGGCAACCATGGAGAGACAGAGAGCACGGAGACTAGCGTATGTCCGGTTGCCTCCGTGATCTCTGTGCCTCAGTGGTTGATCGATGGTGGGAGCAAATCGAACCTGCTGTGCGGCGGCCATCGTCGTTTGATTGCGGCCATGCCGCGCTTTGTCTCCGCGGTGAGATGATTTAAAGGGCACGGTGCTTAGAGGGCAGAAGGCAGAAGTGAGGACGAGTGCGCTACCAAGCCGCACTTCTGCCCTCTGCCTTCTGCCTTCTGCCTTGCATTCAGTGCAACGTAAACGTCACCCGCAGCTCGAACAACGTGTTCACGGCCTGCCCGTTCAGCGTTCCCGGCTTGAACACCCACTGCTGCACGGCATCGAGGGCTGGCTTATCGAACAC
>WNFI01145873.1_pt1 | contig 11430 bp, 10 predicted proteins | sample 5400471 | NCBI WGS metagenome assembly WNFI01 (sample SAMN13153348, study PRJNA577476) | soil metagenome | isolation source: 100 cm saprolite on Douglas fir-dominated hillslope | place: USA:California | collected 2013-09-17
AGGACGACGCAGCGTAAGCGCGGCTGTATTTGGGTTCGCCATGGCTTTGATGTCAGCCGGCGCCGTGGCTCCGAGTCAGGCGCAGGTCGTCGATGGTCACCAATTAGTGAAGGCGCAGTTAATCGCTGACACGCAGCATATTCAGCCAGGCCAGAAGTTTCGTTTGGGCGTTTTGTACGCGATGTACCCTAATTGGCACATTTATTGGAAATATGCCGGAGACGCCGGGATTCCTACGCAGATCGATTGGCAGTTACCGCCTGGGTTTCGAGCCGGCCCTTTGCAGTGGCCGTTACCGGAACGAGAAAAAGAGCCAGGCGGCCTCGAAGTTTTCGATTACAACAACGAAGTTCTCCTTTTTACTGAGGTACAAGCGCCCGAGCAGTTACCCGCAGGTCCCATTGATCTCGGTGCCAAAACGAACTGGCTCGTTTGCGAAAAGGAATGTGTTCCCGGCGACGCTCAGCTTTCGTTGAAATTGAATGATGGCGGGCAAGGCCCTGGTAATGAAAGCCTGTTCGCTAAATACGCAGCGTCCGTACCGAAAACAGGCCCGCCGGGATACACCCTCTCGCTGAAACCGTCCGGAAATCAGATGGTCGTTGAGTTCTCCGGTGTGCCGGAGGGTAGCAAGCTAGATTTCTTTCCGGAACCACCGGAGAACGTGGTTCTTAACCATGGGAAACAAGCCGGTAACAGTGTTGTGCTGTCGGTCGACGGCGGGACCGCTCTTACTCAGATAAAGGGAGTGGCGGTGGTTCAGGCTAACGGCAAGACCGATGCGTTTGAAGTCGAGCTGCGACCGACCGCAGCGGTGACGCAAGGAGGCAACGTCAGTGCCGATCTCGCCGGGGTGCTGCAAGCAATCGGTTTTGCCCTGATTGGCGGTCTGATCTTAAACGTGATGCCGTGCGTGCTGCCGGTCATCTCGCTAAAGATCTTCGGTTTTGTTAGCGAGGCCGGTGAACGGCCGGACAAGGCGCTCCGGTTAGCTCTCGCTTTCTCCGCCGGTATCCTTAGCTGTTTTGCGCTACTGGCAGCGATCGTTTCGTTTTTCCGAGCCATTGGCGCTCAAGTTGGTTGGGGGTTTCAGTTTCAGGATTATCGGTTCGTGCTCGTTATTGCGTGTCTGGTGTTTGCCTTCGCTCTGAATCTCTTTGGCGTGTTTGAGCTGACGGTGTCGGCTCGCGCCACGGGTGGACTGGCCAAGTTAGCCGCCGGCCATGGATACGGCGGTGCGTTTTTTCAGGGAGCGTTTGCCACCATTTTAGCGACCCCCTGTACCGCGCCCTTCCTGGGGACAGCCTCAGCGTTTGCTTTCACGCAGCCGGCGTGGGCCACGTTTCTCATCTTTTTCTCTATCGGCATCGGTATGGCGCTTCCGTACCTCTTGTTGGCCATACAACCGAAATGGCTCCGTTACCTTCCCAAGCCCGGCGACTGGATGGTCCGCCTGAAACAACTGCTGGGGTTTTTGCTGTTGGCCACCTTGCTTTGGCTTAGCTGGATCGTTGGCCGGCTCCGAGGCGTGGATGGAATGGTCGAGCTAGGCGGATTGCTCTTGATCATCGGGATTCTCGCCTGGATCAAAGGATCATTTTGGACGCCGGTTTCATCAACGCGCTCCCGGGTTCTGGCGGCTTTGAGCATGGTCGGGGCGTTAGCGATTGCTCTCGGCAGCTATTATTTTGTGACCGCGCCGAGCGAACTTCCTTGGCAAACGTTTAGCCAACAATCGCTGGACAATGCGCTCCAGTCCGGCCGGCCGATTTTTGTCGATTTTACCGCGGATTGGTGCCTGACCTGCAAGGCCAATGAACGTTTTGCTTTGGACAACGCGGCGGTGCGACAGGCTTTCGTTCAACACCGAGTCGTCATGTTGCGGGCGGATTGGACGCACGGGGATCCGGAAATTACGCAGATCCTGAAGGAACACGGCCGAGCGGGTGTCCCGATGTATCTGTTTTATCCGGGTGGGAAGGATCGGCCGCCAATGATTCTCCCGGAGCTAATCAGCTCTCAGACGGTGCTCGATGCGCTGAAGACAAGCTCAGAAGCCGTAGCGAATTTATAAGGTCCGCACCTTTTCAGCTGAACTACCCTAGACTACCCTGAACTACGTAGAGTGAACCATCACTAGTAATCCCTGTAACTGCTAAATATGATAATACGAAATCTCTGTTTCGGTTTTGGACTTCTGGCCTTGAGCGCTGGAGTGGCTTTGGCGGGAGTGGAAGTCGGACAGCCGGCACCCGATTTCAGTTTGCCCGATACCAACGGACAATCGCACCGGCTTTCCGAGTACAAAGGAAAATACGTCGTGCTGGAATGGTACAATCCGGATTGTCCCTTTGTGAGGAAGCATTACGGATCAGGCAATATGCAGGCTCTGCAAAAGGAGTTTACTGCGAAAGGGGTTGTCTGGTTGTCGATCGATTCATCGGCACCGGGACAAGAAGGGAACTATCCGGCAGCCAAATTGAATGAGATGGCGTCCAGTCAAGGAGTGGCTCGCACCGCGCTTCTTTTGGACCCTGATGGTAAAGTGGGGCACGAGTACGGGGCGAAAACCACGCCCGACATGTACATTATCAGTCCTGAGGGCAAGCTACTGTACGAAGGGGCTATCGATAACAAACCCAGCACCGTTCTTTCCGACATCAAGTCAGCGACAAACTACGTGAAAGTCGCGCTGGATAGCACGCTGGCAGGAAAGAGCGTTGGCCAGACAGTTACCCGGCCGTACGGGTGCAGCGTCAAATACGCGCAGTAGTTGAACGCCGGGAACGCCGTCATTGCCGAGAACGCCGAGAGCGCGGTAACGAAAACCAAACCGTCGCTTTTCCTTAGATGATTCATCGTTCCCGGCGATCACGACGTTGTCTCCACAGCTACCCTATTCGGTTGACAGTTCCGAAGAATCCGCTTTCGTATGCAGTTTGCGCGTTGTCTGTCCCAGCTTTGCGCGGGGTTCGCGATGTGCTAACGTGACTTGTCAATAAGCCTATGGCAGAACAAGATCCAAGATCCCCGAAACAGGATAAGAATTCTCGGAATTTCGGGAACGACAATAACAACTTCAATTGGCGCGGTGTCCTGCTTGTTGCCTGTGCGATCGCTTTGTTGGGAGGCTTTTTCTTCTCTCGTAGCGGCGCCTACGGAAATGTAGAAGACATTCCGTACACGGATTTCCAGCAATACCTCGATGAGGGCCGGATTAGCAAAGAAGAACCTTTGCAGCTCGTGGTGACAGAAGGGAAACCGACGCAAATTTTACGGGGCGCTTTCGATAAGGAGCGCAGACCAGGAACCGGTTCACAAACGCCCGATCATTTCAAGACCACAGTCTTTTTAGAGTTTAATAAAGACCTGAAGTCTGAACTGGAAGCCAAAGGGTACAAAGTGGACATCCGGGCAGACTCCGACGTGATGTTTACCGCGCTGATGCAAATCGCGCCGATCGTTTTCATCATGGTCATCCTCTACTTTTTCTTCCGCCAGCAGATCCGGAATGCCGGACGGGGCGCCTTGTCCTTTGGCAAGAGCAAGGCTCGTATGCTGGCTCGGGACCGAAACCGGGTGACGTTTAAGGACGTAGCCGGGGTCGAAGAGGCCAAGGAGGAAGTCCAGGAAATCGTCGATTTTCTAAAAGACCCTAAAAAGTTTCAAAAACTGGGTGGCCGGATTCCTAAAGGTGTCTTGATGGTCGGCCCTCCGGGCACGGGTAAGACCTTGTTAGCGCGAGCTATCGCCGGGGAAGCCGATGTGCCGTTTTTTAGCATCAGCGGCTCTGACTTTGTGGAAATGTTCGTCGGTGTCGGCGCGTCTCGAGTCAGAGACATGTTTGAACAAGGGAAGAAGTCTGCTCCTTGCATCATTTTCATCGATGAGATTGACGCCGTGGGGCGCCACCGTGGGCATGGTTTAGGGGGTGGGCACGACGAACGCGAGCAGACCTTGAACGCGTTGCTGGTGGAGATGGACGGATTTGATACGCAAGAAGGCGTTATCATTATTGCCGCGACCAACCGGCCTGATGTGTTGGATCCGGCTCTGCTTCGTCCCGGACGTTTTGATCGCCAAATCACCGTCAATCTACCGGACGTAAAGGGCAGAGAAGAGATTCTGCGGGTCCACGCCAAACGGGTGAAGTTGGCCGAGGGAGTCGATCTTGCGGTCGTAGCTCGAGGTACCCCGGGTTATTCCGGAGCTGAACTAGCGAACGTGATTAACGAAGCTGCTTTGTTGGCGGCTCGCCGCGGTCTCAAGGCCATTACCATGGCTGAGCTGGAAGAGGCGCGCGATAAGGTGCGCTGGGGTAAAGAACGCCGGAGCTTGGCTATCAGCGAAAAAGAAAAGGAAAATACCGCCTACCACGAAGCGGGTCATGCTCTCCTTTGCGAGGTATTGGATCATACCGATCCGGTCCACAAGGTGACGATCATTCCGCGCGGGCCGTCGCTTGGATCCACGATGTATTTGCCTGTAGAGGATAAGTACAACAATCGAAAGAACGAGCTGCTTGACCGCCTGGTTGTGATCATGGGTGGACGTGTCGCGGAAGAGATGATCTTTGGCGATGTCACCAGTGGTGCTTCCGGCGATATTCGCATGGCTACCGGGATTGCCCGGAAAATGGTGTGCGAGTGGGGAATGAGCGAACGTCTCGGCATGGTCGAGTACGGCGAGCACGAAGACTACGTTTTCTTGGGCCGCGATATCGCGCGTTCCAGAGCCTATAGCGAAGCTACCGCACAAGAAATCGACCGGGAAGTGAAGCGTTTGTGCGACGACGCGTATCAGCGGGCGATGAAGTTCCTGACGCAGCGCAAAGAGATCCTGATCGCCATCGCGAAGGCATTATTGGAATACGAAACCCTGGATGGAAGCCAGGTTCGTGAAATCATCAATAACGGTAAGCTGTTGAATCCGCCGCCGCCGATTCCGTCAACCCCGGTTGATAATCGTCCGGAAGAATCGCGGGTGCCGCGTCCGGAAGGGTTTGGTGGCCTGACCGAGGCGCCAGTGTAAGGTTTCCGTACATTTTCGATTTGCTAAAAAAGGGCCGCGCAAGCGGCCCTTTTTGTTTTTCGGCCGAGCGCCTGCTCGGCCGAACAAGGAGCCAGAAGCGAAACGGCGAAACGGCGAAAGGGCGATGCGGCGATGATGTCCCTTGATCGGTGGTGCGAAAAACTCGGCACGCCGAGGACATGATTCCTCTATGTGACATTCGCGCCGGTTTTGAGCCGCTCCGTGCGCGTGGTATTGCCGCTGCGTCGCCGTTTCGCTTCTACTAAAGGCGTGTGCAAACCTCTAAAACGAAATTTCACGTCTTAGGCGTCACACGTTCTGGGCTTCGATATCACAACGGATCGCGAGGATCCGACGTCGCCGACGGCAGAGCAGAAAGAGTGTATCAAGAGAAGGCTATGTCGGACAGGCAGCGATCCCTCCCCGGCGTTGGGGCCTTGCCGGCGTTTTAGGTCGATTCTACCCCGGATGAGTAGGAGCCCATCCCTACCGAACATTGCTGAACCCTCTTCCTATTTTGTTCTTTAGTTGACGCCCGGGAGCGGCCCGATTAATTGGCGGAGTCCTTCAACGAGATTGGAACAGATCAAATGACAAGAATTGGTATTAACGGTTTTGGACGAATCGGACGTTTAGTCTTTCGGGCCATTGTGGAGCAAGGGCTGCTGGGAAAGGAGGTCGATGTCGTGGCGCTTAACGACATTGTTCCGGCGGACAATTTGGCCTACCTCCTCAAGTACGATTCAACCCAGGGTCGTTTTAAAGGTGAAGTCGGGAGCGCGAAATCCAGTCCAGATCTAGAAAGCGACGATATTTTAGTGGTCAACGGTCACGAGATTCGCTGTCTTGCGATCAAACAAGGGCCGGCCGCTCTTCCTTGGGGCAAGCTGGGCTGCGAGATTGTCATTGAATCGACCGGCTTATTTACCGCAGCAGAGAAAGCCAAGGGGCATATCGAAGCCGGCGCCAAGAAGGTCCTCATCTCTGCTCCCGCCAAAGGAGAAGACATCACTGTTTGCATGGGGGTTAACCACGAAAAATATGACGCTTCGAAACATCATATTATCTCCAATGCCAGCTGTACCACGAATTGCTTAGCTCCCGTGGTGCACGTCCTGTTGAAGGAAGGGTTTGGAATCGAGGAAGGTCTGATGACGACGATCCACAGCTATACCGCTACGCAAAAGACGGTGGATGGCCCGTCGCAGAAAGATTGGAAAGGCGGCCGAGCAGCAGCTATTAACATCATACCTTCGACCACCGGCGCGGCTAAGGCCGTAGGTTTGGTTTGTCCCGAGGTGAAAGGCAAATTAACCGGGATGTCTTTCCGCGTGCCAACTCCGGCGGTCTCAGTGGTTGACCTCACGGTTCGTACCACCAAGGAAACAAGCTACGCCGAGATCAGCGCAAAAATGAAAGAGGCCAGCCAAACCTACCTCAAAGGCATTTTGGCTTACACGGAGGACGAAGTAGCGTCCACCGATTTTCTGCACGACAACCACTCCAGCATTTTTGACGCAGGTTCCGGGATTGAGCTCAACAGCCGGTTCTTCAAGCTCGTCAGCTGGTATGACAACGAGTGGGGGTACTCCAATCGTTGTGTTGACCTTTTGAAGTACATTCTTTAGTGGCCGACCGGTTATGGCGAAACACTCGGTACGCGACTTGCAAGTGAAAGGGCGTCGGGTTTTGGCCCGCGTCGATTTCAATGTTCCGACGGAAGAAACGGATAACGGACCGCGGATTACGGACGATACCCGGATTCGGGAGAGTCTGCCCACGATTGACCTGATTCGAAAGCAGGGTGGGAAAGTGGTGCTGCTGGCTCACTTTGGTAGACCAAAGGGCAAACCGAATCCCAAATACTCACTGAAGCCGGTCGCGCAGCGCCTGGGCGAGTTATTGGGCACAACCGTGGAGTTTTCGCCTGAAGTGGTGGGACCAGCGGCGGAAGCGGCTACGAAGGCTCTGCCTGACGGCGGCGTTCTGTTGATCGAGAATGTTCGTTTTTACGAGGGAGAGGAAGCAAACGACCCGGAATTTGCCCGGCAATTAGCGGCGTTAGGCGATGTTTATGTCAATGACGCTTTCGGCGCTGCGCACCGGGCACACGCCAGCACCGCGGGCGTGGCGCAATTCCTACAGCCGGCAGCCATGGGGCTCCTAATGGAACGGGAGCTAAAGTATTTGCAGGACGAATTAGCGACGCCAGACCGGCCATTCCTGGTGATCCTGGGAGGATCGAAGGTTTCGATCTTGAGCCTGGCTGAAAAGAAAGGGATCAAGTTTTTATTGCCAGTGGATAATCTCGAGACCGACGAATTTCGGGCGGGAGCAAACTCTCGGCATACGCCGATCTTAACCAAAGAGAACGGAATCACCGAGGGCTGGGAGGCGGTAGATATCGGGCCAGAGACGATTCGGCTTTATTGTGCGGAAATCGCGAAAGCGAAAACGATCCTTTGGAATGGGCCTGTTGGTGTGTTTGAGATTCCCGATTTTGCCAATGGCACTCGCCAACTGGCGGTTGCTTTGGCGGAATCCGGCGCGAGGACGATCATTGGAGGTGGTGACTCCGTTACAGCGGTGAACCAGTTTGGGTTAGCCGACAAAATGACTTTTATTTCCACCGGCGGCGGCGCTTCGTTGGAGTTGCTGGAAGGCAAGACTCTACCTGGCGTGGCTGCGCTTACCGATAAGTAGGCATGCGTAAAAAGATCTTGGCTGCCAATTGGAAGATGAACCTCACGAACGTGGAGGCTGAATCTTACGTGGAAGCGTTCTTGAATGAGGTAGGCGAGGTGAATGACGTCGAGATCGTGATCATTCCTCCGTTCACTTCAATTCCAACGCTGGCCCAAGCTTCCGGTAACGCGCCGTTTATTCGCCTGGGGGCGCAAAATCTGCATTGGGAGCGAAGCGGCGCGTTTACAGGTGAAATCAGCGCAACCATGCTTCGGGCGCTGTTTGTCAAGTACGTGATCATTGGCCATAGCGAGCGGCGGTCGTTATTTGGAGAAACCGACGAGATGGTGCAACGAAAGGTGCACACCGCTCTTGAGGCTGGGCTTCGTCCGATCATGTGTGTGGGCGAGACGCTGGCCGAGCGCGAATCCGGTTCCGTCCAAAAAGTCTTGCGCCGGCAAGTTGAGGAGGGACTCAAGGGGGTTAGCGCCGACCACTCGTCTGAGATTGTCTTAGCTTACGAACCGGTCTGGGCGATCGGCACCGGGCGGACTGCGACTCCGGCCCAAGCAGAGGAAGTGCACGCTTTTCTGCGGTCGTTACTAGCAGAGCTTTTTGATCGGACCGCTGCCGATCGCATTCGGATCCAGTATGGCGGGAGCGTTAAACCTGAGAACACCGAAGATTTGATGCGACAGCCGAATATCGATGGCGCGCTGGTTGGCGGCGCTAGCCTGGATGCGCACAGTTTTGCGCGGATTATTCGAGCGACGGAGAAGACGCTGAGCTGACGGGGCTGACGCTTCAGGGGCGTCAGAATAGCAAATAGCAGATAGCAAATAGCAAATAGCAAATGTGAGCGGGCACCGCTGAAGGGTGAAGAGTCACCGAGGCGTGTCGCGAAGTCGTGGGGAATCAGTGAAAGGTGATAGGTGAAAAGTGAAAGGTTACCCTGGGCAACCTTTCACTTTCCATCGCGCTGGTCGGACTGCTAATTTGCTATCTGCGATTTGCTATTTGCTATTCTCTTAGGCATGCGCCTAAGAGGTCTTTGCTGCGGGCGTGGCGCTGGCTTGTTTCTTCTCCTCTGGGGAAGGCCGGATTTTAGCTTTTTGGCCGGCGGCCAAGCTGTCGGAAGGGTTGATGATTACGCGATCGCCTAGGGTCAACCCTTGGGTGATCTCGAGTTGTGTGCCTAGATCGCGACCGATCTTAATCTTCTTGAGCTCGACAACATTGTTCTGATTCACGACTCCGACGGCGGCTCCCTCGGATCGAAAAAGCAGGGTGTTTGCCGGGATAACCACGGATCGGTTGTTACTTCCGGTAACAAGCCGGACTTGAGTATAAGCTCCGGGAAACAGCTCGCCCGAGTCGTTGGGCACGTCGACTTCCGTCAGCAATTCACTTGCGCAAGCACGAAGAGAGGACTGCCGGAACCTGAATTAACCAGGGCGCCGATATCTGTATTTCTTGTGGTTACAATTCCGTCAAAGGGAGCTTTAACGATCTTGAAATCTTCCAGCGCTTGCAAGCTCAGCACGGCGGCTTCGTCGGCATTGACCGTGGCTTGCTTTACGCCTAGGTCACTGGCAGCTGTGTCAAAATCCTGTTGGGCGATAACCCGGCGTTGCAGCAGATCCTGATCTCGCTGGTACGTGACCCGAGAAAGATCGAGCGAGGCTTGCGCCTGTTTTAAGGTAGCCTTGGCTTGGTTTAACTGCTGGTCGACTTGAGGCGTATCGATCTCAGCTAGAACATCCCCTGCTTTCACTGGTGCACCGATATCAAAGTACCATTTCTTCAGATAGCCGCTGGTTTGGGCAAAGACTGGGGCCTGAACGTAAGCTTGGGTTTGTCCGGGCAGTTCCAGCGAAACGGCGGCAGCTAAGTGCTCCGGTTTAACAACAGAAACGGTTTGTTCGGAGGCCGCTTTGTTAGCCTGTTGTTCAAGTTTAGCCGTAGAAGCTGATCGATTGAACACCCCATAGACCGCCAGAGCTGCGAGGCAAGCCGCGGCGATGAACAAGAAAAAGATTAGCCGCGCCCCTCGCCGGCGCTTGGGGGCGGTTGGCCCCTGATGTGGGGTTGATTCTTTCTTTTGGTTTTGTTGAAGAACGGTATCGTCCATATGGTTTCACTTCCGAGGAAGCCCTAGAATCAATGGTTTAGCGGATTCATCCGGACGGAGAAATAGTACAATTGCGAGGGACGGGAGTAAAACCGACAGATTGGTCAAGACCTTAGGGAGGACCGTGGTATAGATCAGCAAGTTTTGCGATCTGCACGGTCTCCGGTGCATTAAGTGGCTTCTCATCCTAGTCTTGTTCTCGTCGGCGCTTGGGGAGTGCCTGATCTTTGGTCAAAAGGTCAGCGTACTAAGCAATCGTCTTGCCAAACCCTAAGGGGAGAGGAGCCAGGAGGGGTATTCCACACTGTGGGAGAAAGCCACGACTCTTAGTAATCAGTAACCAGTAAATCAGTAATCAGTGGCCGAACTTCGGGCATCCTGGTCGCAATCGACTCTGATCACCGACTTACTGATTACTGAAAGGCGCTCCGCCCGAAACGTATGCCCGGCCCCGCGGTCCTCCTGGCTCCTGGATTCTGGCTCCTGGCTCCTTTTTCTATTCCTCGACTCGCTCAGCAGGATCAACGGAGTATTTTCGCGATGTCGCTGGCGGTTTCGGTGACGGTTGGAAACGCAGCGGCGATACCACGCGCACGGAACGGCTCAAAACCGGCGCGGTTAGCTGATAGAGCAGTCGCGTCCTCGGCGCGCCGAGCCGCCGTCGCTTCGCTTTGGCGCGCCCTGCACAGGAGACTCCAAGCAACCTTGGGCCGGGCCGCGACGAAGGCTTTGCGAAGTCGGGTTTTTCGCCCTACCGAGGCGTCTCGTAACGAACCTATTTAGGTGCGGCGCCGCTTCAGCTGGGCTGCCGGTGTTCGATCTTTCGGTTTTGAGGGGAGCCCGGCTTGTTCGATTTCCAAAATCAACTGCTCAACATGGTTGAGAGCAGTTAGTCCTCGCTTACTTGTGAGCAGAGGCTTGAACATTGCTGCGAGTCGGCGTGCGTTTTTGATTGTAGACGGCAGCCTCGAAGTACCGATACGCCGTGAGAGGTTATCGTATAGATCTGCGAGCTTAGCGATTTGCACAGTCTCTGGTGCATTCACTAGTTTCTCGTCGTACTCGCGGTCCCGCTGGCGCTTGGGGAGTAGTATCCAATTCACGCGAACCACGTGCGCGAAATAAGGAGTGACGCCATCAGCTAGGGTCTGTTGACGATGTTTAAATGCGGCGAAGCGAAAGGCATGGAGAACAATCTGGGTGGGCGAATTAAGTTCGGATTTCTTCGCGGCATTAGGTGACCACCAGCGCAGCAAGCCCCAATTGCTTCCAAATGCGCCTGCATTTGCGAGCAATTCGGGCTTTGGCAGCAGAATAGGCGGCTTGCGCCGGACCATTCTGCTGATTTTCTTGGAACCGGAATAACGTGGCATCAAGAGTTCCGCCTTTAAATAGGTGTGAGAGCACCTATTTAAAGCCATCTAACGCGCGATGGCAATTCGGACGGTGACGACCGAAACGCCGTCGCGGGCTAGTCGGTGGTGAGAATCGCGGCTGCCGCCGAGTACCCATGGAGAAAGCTGCGGTTGCCGACCGGCCCAATTTCTCCATTGCAAAATAGTCCGGCGGTTGGGCAGGCTCCA
>WNFI01288766.1_pt1 | contig 11430 bp, 6 predicted proteins | sample 5400471 | NCBI WGS metagenome assembly WNFI01 (sample SAMN13153348, study PRJNA577476) | soil metagenome | isolation source: 100 cm saprolite on Douglas fir-dominated hillslope | place: USA:California | collected 2013-09-17
GGACCCCGCGCAGGCAGCGGGAAAACTTGTCGCGCTCGCGAATGAACGCGGCGGCCCGGACAACATTACCGTCGTGATCGCCCGATTCGAAAAAGAGTCCAAGGGGTGGTTTTCGTGGTTGCGCAGTGGAGCGCGAAAAAACCCTGATTCCAATGGTTCTGCTGGAGGAAATTGAGATGCCGAAGCTCAGCCTCATGTTTGACAACAAAATCGTGAAAGAGGTGTCCGTGGGCACCCGGCCTGTAACCATCGGCCGCTCTCCGGACAACGACATCCCGGGGGACAACCTCGCGGTGTCCAACCATCACGCGAAAGTCTATTTCGAGGCGGGACGCATGGTCGTTGAGGATCTCGACAGCCTCAACGGCACTTTCGTGAATGATCTCCGCCTCGAGCGCGCCACTTTTCACGACGGCGACAACATTCACATCGGCAAACACAGAATCAAAGTGGACATCAGCGGCGACGCGCCTATTCCATGGGACTCCGGCCGCAAAATCGCCGCGCCTCGCATTGACGAAACCATGGTCCTGGACACCAAGGAGCGCCGCCAGATGCTCCAGCAGGCTGCGGCCATGGGCGAATCCATGCAGTTTGCCGGAGCGCGCATGAAAGTTCCGACCCTTGTGGTTCTCAACGGCAATACCGACCAGAAAGAGTACGTGCTGACCAACAAGCTCACGGTCATCGGAAAATCCCCGATGGCCACGGTCCGCCTGAAGGGCTGGTTCAAACCGCAGATGGCCGCGCAGATCAATCACCGTGATGACGGCTTTTACCTCGGCCCCGGCGACAAGGTTCCAACAGTCAATGGCAGCCCCATTTCCGGCCCGTTGCGGCTGAACGATGGCGATCTCGTCGAAGTCTCCGGCGTCCGCCTGAACTTCATCTTCCGCGAGTAGCACACGGCGCGAGATGGCGGCTCCGTCAGAAGGCTTCTGGCAGCGGCGGGGCGCTCTCGGCCTCTACGAACTGCTTCTGACGTGGTGGCGGCACCGCGTCTCGTTTCTGCTCAGCCTTTCCATGACTTTTCTGGCGCTCGTCTTGTACGTCTTCACGTTTGTCGGTGAACGGCCGACGCCTATTTTCGAATTTGTCCAACGCCTGGAACTTGCCACGCTGGACACGCGCTTCCGTTACCGGCCTCCGCGTTTTTCGCATCCGGACCCAAGAATAGTCGTCATTGACATCGACCAGCGCGCGCAGGAAGTCCTCGGCCGCTGGCCCTTCTCCCGCACAAATTTCGCTCGCACGCTGGACGTATTACAGGACAGCGGAGCCAAAGTCGTGGGCTTTGACATCACCTTTAGCAAGCCGGATCAATCCGCGGCTCCGATCCGCGCACTCTGGGCGGAATTGGAAGCGCGCAAGAATCGCGGAGAGCCGGTCGATCCAAAGCTGGCCGCCGAAGTTCAGCGCCTCGCTGCTTCCTACGATGCTGATAAACAATTCGCTGCTTCGATCCAGCGCTTTGGCCCGGTCATTCTCGGCAACTACTTCCTCTTCACGGATGCGGATCTTCGCGGCATGGAAGCCTCGACTCTCGACGCTTACGCCAATCAGATCGCGTTTTTTGCCTATCCTCCGGCCCATCCGCTCCATCCTGATTCTCAAAAACAGGAAAAAGTCAGAATGCTGGAGGCGTTTTCGATTGCGGGTCTTTTACCCCAGGGAGCCGAGGCCAATCTCGATCAATTGACTTCCGCGCTCAACGGCGATTTCTCGTGGACCGGTTTTTTCAACGCGCCCCCCGATGCGGATGGCATCGTACGCAGGGCCACGCTGGTTCTACCGTACGGCCGTTCGAAAAATCCTGACGAATGGGACATCTACTCTTCCCTGGACTTGATGACCGCTCGCGCATTCCTTGGTCCAGAGGCTCAGGACATGAATCTGGTGTACGGCCCGCAGGGAATCGTCGAGATTCGATTTGGCCAGGCACTTCGCATTCACCCGGACGGCCGTGGCCAAATGATGATCAATTATCAGGGCCCTGCGAGCACTTTCGCGCACTACTCCATCGTAGACGTGCTACAGAAAAAGTTTGCCGCGGGCGCTTTTCAAGGAAAAATTGCCTTGATCGGCGCTACTGCCACGGGGATTGGGGACCTTCGCGGCACTCCTTACGGAGGTACGGACTATCCAGGCGTGGAAATCCATGCCAACGTCATTGACAACCTCCTAAACCAGCGCTTCCTGAAACACGGCTTCCGGCAGGCCCTCACGGACACTCTCCTGATTCTCTTTTTCGGAATTCCCCTGGGAATCTGGATGGCCCTCGTTCCGCCGCGGTGGATGTGGTTCGGTGTGGCGCTCCTTCTGCCGATGATCGCGCTAAATTTTTGGGCCTTCCTTCATGGCTGGTGGTTGAACCTTATCGTTCCGGCTTTAACGCTGTCTACCAACGTCCTTCTTGTTTCCCTATACCGCTCGCTGTTCGAGGAAAAAGAAAAACGCCGCGTGCGTTCCGCATTTGGACAGTACCTCAGTCCTGAAGTGATTCGCCGTTTGCTGGTGAATCCGCGTCTTGTCGAACCCAAGAAAACCGACATCACGGTAATGTTCAGCGACATCCGCGGATTCACTACCATTTCCGAAAAGCTGGACGCTCAGGACCTGGCGCTCTTCCTCAATCAGTACCTCTCGGACATGACCGGCCTTGTTTTCGATCATCACGGCACGCTCGACAAATACATCGGCGACGCGGTGATGGCCTTCTGGGGCGCGCCGTTCGAAGAACCGGGCCACGCCGCCAGAGCCTGCAATACCGCTTTGAAAATGATGGAGCGCGTCCGCGAAATGCAGAAGCAATGGGAAGCCGAAGGCAAGCCGCACCTCGACATTGGAATCGGCCTGAATACCGGCGTAGCCAGCGTCGGCAACATGGGCTCGGCGCTCCGCTACGGCTACACCGCCCTCGGCGACACCGTGAATCTCTCCTCGCGTCTGGAAGGGCTGAACAAAGACTACGGCACGCACATCCTGGTCAACGAAACCACCCATTCCGCCGCCAAGGGCGACGGCTTCGTTTTCCGCGAGCTCGATCTCATCCGCGTGAAAGGCAAGCTCCAGCCAGTCACGATCTATGAACTCATCAGCCGCAGCGGCGAGAATTCTGCCTACGGCAGCCCCGACGAAGTGGGCATTCGCATCAAGCTCTTCAAGCAGGCGCGCGAGCTCTACCGCGAGCGCTTTTGGGAGGAGGCGCAGAAATCCTTCCAGATCATTCTCGACAAGTGGCCCGATGACGGCCCTTCCCGCGCTTATTGGAAGCGCTGCCAGGAATATCTCTGCGATGAGCCTCCCTCCGGCTGGGACGGCGTCTTCACTATGACCCACAAATAGCGCCTCCGAGACCGCGCTTTCTTGCTCGCTGGAGGCTTACCTTTTTGCCCTGAATCGGCGTCCAAATTGGATGGAGGCTTCCATGTGCCGTGTGTCAGAATGTGCGCATCGAATTAGGAGGCGAGCCAGGTGGGAGCAATGGCTTTCCACGGTTCTAACTGGTACGGGGTGTGAGACTTAATTCGCGCAGTGTGCGATTTGGAAGCGCAAGAGCGAGTACGTCCGATTCAGGTCGGATGAAGGCAAAGCTAAAAACCGCGGCCCGGAATCGCAGCCTAGTCAGGGCCGTACCCAAACAAACGTCCCCAGGAATCTAAGTTGAATTGGCGGTGAACAGGCAGCCCGGTTGTCATAGTCGGGAGTTGCCAATGCAAGAGGGCGAAGTAAGAGTTTATGTGGATTGTCCGATTAGCGCTTCGCAGGCCATACACGTTCGTGGTGATGGCGCTTGCCATTATCCTTCTGTTTCCAGTCGTGTTGCTGCGCACTCCAGTGGACATTTTCCCCGAGATCAATATCCCGGTCATTTCTCTGGTCTGGACCTACACCGGCCTGCAACCTCAGGAGATGGAGCAACGGATCACCTCCAACGTAGAACGCGGCCTCCAGACTCTCGTTAACGACGTTGAGCATATCGAGTCGCAATCGTTTAGTGGGATCGCGGTCATCAAGGTTTACTTTCAGCCAAACGCTAATATCCAAACCTCACTCGCCCAGACAGCTGCCATTTCACAGACATTTTTGCGGTTCCTCCCGCCCGGAACCACACCGCCGCTGGTGATCATCTATTCGGCTTCAACGGTGCCGGTGATCCAGATCGGCCTGACGAGCGACACGCTGAGCGAGCAGCAGCTATTCGATTTCGGAAATTATTTTATTCGCACGCAACTCGCGACCGTACCTGGCGCCGCCACGCCGTTCCCGTACGGCGGCAAGCAGCGCATGGTCAGCGTGGATATTGACCCCTCGGCGCTGCAGTCCAAGGGGCTTTCGGCGGTTGACATCGTAAACGCCGTCAACGCGCAGAACCTGATTCTGCCCGCGGGCACGGCGAAACTGGGGACGCTCGAATACAACGTGGAGATGAATGGCAGCCCGCAAACGGTCGCGGAGCTCAACGACCTCCCCGTTAAAACGGTTAACGGCGCGACAATTTATATGAAGGACGTCGCGCATGTGCGCGACGGATTTTCCCCGCAGACCAATGTGGTTCTGTCCAATGGACAGCGCGGCGTGCTCATGAGTATCTACAAGACGGGCAGCGCTTCGACCATCGCAATCGGCGACGGCGTCAAACGCATGCTGGAGTACAACAAAGGCTCGGTCCCCGAAGGCATGCGCATCTCCATGTTTTTCGACCAATCGCTCTATGTGCGCGCCTCGATCCAGGGGGTCATCCGCGAAGCGATTATCGCGGCCTGTCTCACGGCGGTGATGATTCTGCTGTTCCTAGGCAACTGGAAAAGCACGCTGATCATCGCCGTCTCGATTCCATTGTCCATTCTGGTCAGCATCCTTTGCTTGAGCGCCCTGGGCCAGACCATCAACATCATGACGCTGGGCGGGCTCGCGCTGGCAGTCGGCATCCTCGTCGACGACGCCACTGTCGAAATCGAAAACATTAACCGCAATCTCGCCATGGGCAAGGAAACGGTGCAGGCGATCCTGGACGGCGCGCAGCAGATCGCCGTACCCGCTTTTGTTTCGACGCTGTGCATCTGCATCGTCTTCATTCCGATGTTTTTTCTTTCCGGCGTTGCGAAGTTCCTGTTCGTTCCGCTGGCGGAAGCCGTCAGCTTTGCGATGCTGGCTTCCTACATGTGGTCGCGAACCATCGTGCCTACACTGGCGATGTATCTGTTGAGTTCGGAGGACGAATATCACGCCGAAGAGCACGTCGGCGAAAAGATGGGTTTCTTCCGCCGCTACCAGCAAGGTTTCGAGGGCCGTTTTGAAAAGTTCCGCGAAGGGTATCGCGGAGCGCTGGGAGCCGCGTTGCGCTCGCCGAGGCTTTTCTCCGTGTGCTTCTTGGCCTTCTGCATATTCTCCGTCCTTCTCGTCGGCGTGCTTGGGCGTGACTTCTTCCCGAAAGTCGACGCCGGGCAGATCCGGCTCCACATGCGCGCCCGCACCGGCCTGCGCATCGAGGAAACAGCGCGGCTGGCCGATCAGGTCAACGCCGTCATTCGCGACACTATTCCCAAGGAAGAGCTCACTACGGTCCTCGACAATATCGGTTTGCCTTACAGCGGCATCAACCTGACTTACAGCAACGCGGGAACAATCGGCAGCTCGGATGCGGAAATCCTTGTCCAGTTGAAGGAGACGCGCGGCAAGCCCACCGGAGCGTACGTCAACGATTTGCGGGAAAAGCTTCCGCAGCGTTTTCCCGGTGTGCAGTTCGCATTTCAGCCGGCGGACATCGTCACGCAGATTCTGAATTTTGGCACGCCGGCGCCTATCGACGTGGAAATCACCGGGATGAACCAGCGCGGAAATTACCTGGTCGGGGAAAAGCTGGCGAGCGAGTTCCGCCACATTCCCGGCGCGGTGGACGTCCACGTTCAGCAAGCTTTCGACAACCCCACCCTGTACATGGAAATTGACCGCGCGCGCGCGCAATCCGTCGGAATGCAGTCGCGCGACGTGGCGCAAAACGTCCTTGTTTCACTGAGTTCCAGCTTCCAGACCGCGCCAGCCTTCTGGCTCGATCCGAAAAATGGCGTGGAATATTCTGTGGCGGTGCAGGAACCGCAGTACCGCGTGGATAGTTACCAGGCGCTGCAGAATACGCCCATTAACGGAAGCACTCCAGGCTCGCGGCCGCAGATTCTGGGAAATCTGGTCACCACCTCGACTACGGCAAGGCCCGCTGAAATTTCGCATTACACGACGCAGCCGATGATAAACGTGTACGCTTCGGTCGATGGGCGCGACCTCGGCGGCGTAGCTGACCAAGTGGAGAAGTACGTTGCCGCGGTCGAAAAAGATTTGCCAAAGGGCAGCCACATTGCGATTCGCGGGCAAGTGCAGACCATGAAAAGTTCGTTTGAGGGGCTGGGGATCGGGCTGCTTGGCGCGATTGTGCTGGCGTATCTGCTGATCGTCGTCAATTTCCAGTCCTGGCTGGATCCCTTCATTATCATTACTGCGTTGCCGGGCGCGCTGGCCGGCATTTGCTGGACGCTGCTGCTGACGCACACGACACTCAATGTGCCGTCCCTGACCGGTGCGATCATGTGCATGGGCGTAGCCACGGCGAACAGCATCCTGATGGTTTCCTTCGCACGCGAGCAACTGGAGGAAGGCAAGAGCGCGCACGATGCGGCCATCGAAGCCGGTTTTGTGCGCATCCGTCCCGTGCTGATGACTGCGCTCGCGATGATCATCGGAATGGTGCCGATGGCCATGGGCCTCGGCGAAGGCGGAGAGCAAAACGCGCCGCTTGGCCGCGCGGTGATTGGCGGGCTGGTCTTCGCCACGTTTGCCACGCTGTTTTTTGTGCCGTGCGTTTTCTCCATGATTCACGGACGCCGCGCGCGAAGAGCAGAACGGCAGGAGCCGTTCTCGCCGGCAACGGCTTGAAATTTTTCGAACTGGAAGTAGAAACTCAGTTGGGGTAATGATGGAAGGTGGAGTTGAGATGGACACTCTAGACCAAGAGCAGCCGCGCGAAAAAGGAAGCCGTATATTCACGATTCTCTTTTTAGTCGTGATCGTCCTGGTGGTGCTCGGAGCGTTGACGCTCTTCCAGCGCCGCGCCCAATATCAAGCGCTCGCCAAGGAAACCGAAACGCTGGCAATTCCCACGGTTGCGGTGATGCACGCCGCCGTGGAATCCACCGAAGAGGACCTTGTCCTTCCCGGCGCGATGCAGGCCTATGTTGAATCGCCCATCTATGCGCGCACCAACGGGTATTTGAAAAAGTGGTATCACGATATAGGCAGCCGAGTCCGCCAGGGCGATTTGCTGGCGGACATTGACACCCCGGAAGTGGATCAGCAGTTGTCGCAGGCCCGCGCCGACCTCAACACCGCGCAGGCCAACGCCAATCTTTCGAAGATCACTGCGGCGCGCTTTCAGGAGCTCATCAAGACCGACGGCGTCTCCAAGCAGGAAGTGGACAACGCTGTCGGCGATCTGGAAGCCAAAGTCGCCAACGTCAAGTCCGCGGAAGCCAACGTGCGCCGGCTTGAGGAACTGGAATCGTTCAAGCATATCTACGCGCCATTCAGCGGCGTTATCACCCGGCGCAGCGTGGATACTGGCACGTTGATCAACGCGGGGAACGGCGGCGCAACGCAACAGCTCTTTTCCCTTGCGCAGACGGATCCTATTCGCGCTTATGTCAGCGTCCCGGAAGCCTACGCGCCTTCCATTCGGGCGGGGCTCGGCGCTTACCTAGAACTCACGCAGTATCCCGGCCAGAAATTCGAGGGCAAGGTGGTCCGCACGGCGGAGTCGATCGACCCCGGGACGCGTACCCTGCTCACGGAAGTGGACGTTCCTAACCACGCAGGCGCGCTGCTCCCCGGCGGCTACTCCCAAGCGCACTTGCAAGTGAAGGTGACCGGAGCACGCCTCGCCGTTCCCGTGAACGCGCTGCTATTTCGTTCGGAAGGTCTTCGCGCCGTGGTGGTAGACGCCAATCACAAAACGCATCTCAAATCGCTGACCATCGGCCGCGACTACGGCACCACTCTCGAAGTTCTGCAGGGACTCGATCCGAATGACTGGATCGTGCTGAATCCCGCGGATTCCCTCGACGAAGGGCAGGAAGTCCACGTGAAGGAAATCACCATGACCCGCCCACCAAGCCAGCCGACCGCACCGCCGAGCACAGCGCCAGGGGCCAAGAAACAATAATGAGTCGCACCAGGCAATTCCCCGCTCTGATCGGGCTTGCCCTTTGTGCCTGCATCGGCGGATGCACGGTGGGGCCGAACTACCGGCGCGTCACCGCACCCGTGCCTGCAAAATGGGACGTCTCGGAACCGTGGAGAGAGAGCGCCCCGAAAGACGGCGTCGCCAAAGGCGCATGGTGGAGCGTTTTCCACGATGACGAATTGAGCGCGCTCGAAAAACAAGCGCTCGATGCCAATCAGACCATCAAAGTTTCCGCGGCGCGATTGGAACAAGCCCGGGCATCAGCTGGAATTCAAATTGCCACGCAATTCCCAAACGTGGCTACCGGTCCGAGTGTGCAACGCCAGCGCCTCTCCGGCAATCGCCCCACGAGCAGCAACTTTCCCGCGACCGGACCGGTTTCGCAAACCAACATAACTCTGCCATTCACCGTCGGCTATGAAGTGGATCTTTTTGGCCGGCGGCGCCGCAGCATTGAGGCAGCGCAAGCGTCTTACCAGGCAAGCGCGGCCGATCTCGAAAATGTTCGTCTGGTGATCACCGCGGAACTTGCGGGCGATTATTTCACGCTACGGCAGCTTGATACGGAGTTGGGAATTCTGAATCGTACTGTGGAGAATCTGCAAAAAGGCCTGCAACTCGTGGATTCGCGTCACAAAGGCGGCGTGGCCTCGGGACTCGACGTTGCGGAAGAGGAAACGCTCCTGAATACGACGCGGACTCAGGCCATCCTGCTGCAACAACAGAGGAAACAGTTTGAAGATGCCATCGCCGTACTCATCGGAAAACCCGCCCCGGACTTCCACCTTTCAACCGGGGAATTGAAAGACGTACCGCTGGCGCTCGATGCAGGACTACCTTCTGATTTGCTGGAACGGCGGCCAGACGTTGCGGAAGCCGAGCGGCAGATGGCCGTGGCAAACGCACAAATCGGAATCGCCCGCGCTGCTTACTACCCTTCCTTGAATCTGTTTGGAAACGGTGGCTGGCAGGCCGCCGATATCGCCAAGCTGGTAAATGTGCAGAGTACGTTCTGGGCAGTAGGCGCCAACGTCGCCGAGAGCATCTTCACCGGCGGAGCGCGGCGCGCCGAAGTGCACTTCGCTAAAGCGGGCTACGACGCCAGCGTGGCCGCGTACCGCGACAGCGTTCTGAACGCCTTCCGCGAAGTGCAAGACGACGTAACCGGCTTGACCGTGCTGGAGCAGGCCAACCAGTCGCAACAACAGGCGGTCGATTCGGCGCGGCGTACGCTGGACATCGCCAGCAGCCGCTACACCGGCGGCCTGGTCAACTATCTGGATGTCGTCAACGCACAACAGAATCTCCTGAACAGTGAGCAGGAACTCGCCGTGATTCACGGTCAGCGCCTGGTGACAAGCGTGCTCCTCATCAAAGCTCTGGGCGGCGGCTGGGATGCTTCAAGCCTCTCTGTAGTCCAGGTCAAGCCAAAGCTGAAAGACGTTGTCGCACCATAACAGGGTGACTGCGTTGATTGGAGCGCGGTTGATTTTCTTTTCTTCCCGCACTTTAGGTCAGGGATTGCCGGTGTCGTGCAGCGAAACCACGCGGCCATATTGTGAAGCGCGGCTGAGGCGGTCAAACATCTGGTACGCAGCCGTCGCGATTCGAACAATGGCGTCCCCTCCCTCTTTTTCCCGGCGCAGGTAAGTCGTCATCACACTGATCGCGAACGGGCGGTTACCGGTGAAAACGATGCCGGAATCGTTACGCACTCCTTCCAGTTCGCCGGGCTTGTTGGCGACGCGCAGATCTTCCGGCAATTCCCGCGGGATATAGCTCTCTTTGTGCACGCTGAGGAGAGCAAAAAAATCGCCGGTCATTTGCTTATTCAAGACTTTTCCGTGGTACAAAGCTTCCAGTAACATCACCATTTCGCGCGGGGTGGCAATGTTTTCGCGGCCTTCCCCGGCGGCCTTCACGTCCATCATTTTGCGGCGCAAACGGGTGCGCGTCAGACCCAGGGAATCGAGCAGCGCGTTCACGTTTTCCATGCCCACCCGGTCAATAATGATGTTGGTGGCGGAGTTGTCGCTGACTGAAATCATGAGCGCGGCGACGTCTCGAATCGTCAGCCGCGTCACGCCGGGAGTGAGCGCCTCGGCGATGCCGCTTCCGCCGACAAGATCGGACGATTGCAGTGTGTACAGGTCTCCGAGTTTGAGCTTGCCCTGCTGCGCTTGGCGATAGAGTTCCGCGAGTATGGCGATCTTGATCGAGCTGGCCGTGGGCAGCACTTCATCCGCGTGCAGCAAGTATTTTTGTCCCGTCGTGAGATCAACAATGGCAACCGCGAGCACGCCGTCCAGATGGTGATCCACTTCGCCGATGGTCGCCTCCAGCTTTTGCCACAACACTTGCTCTTTCTCTTGAGATGCTTTTTCCTGGAAAACCTGTTGCGCAACGGACGGCCTCGGGGCGCAGACTACGGCAGCAAGCAAAGCAAGAAAGAAAGATTTTTTCAGCACGGTGACCTCCGGGTCAGCCGGATTATATGCCCAGCGGCACGCACGGAGAAAAAGCAATTGATAAGAATTCCAGCAACACCAAGCCTAAGGACTCCAACGGCAGCGCCACCGGCGGAGCGAATCTGGGACGTGCCTTGTTTGTAACACGCGGTTCTTGGCTGTTGAAGGGCCGGTCCACGAGGCTCACAATAGAACCAAGGCACCCAACTGCTTGCGTAAGGCCGAACCGATCGATGGGGAGCAACTGGAACAAGAGATCGGCGCCAACGCTACTTCGGGAGAGATGACAAATGCGCAAATTCTTAGCGGGAATATTTTTCACTGCGCTGGCCGGAACACTCGCCATCGGGGCACCGTCTCAAGGGCGGGACGACCATCATGACAACGGGAAGCATAAAGGCCAGGACAAGCATGAAGATCGCGACGATGGCGATCGGCATGACAACGGCAAACACAAGGGCTGGGACAATCCGCACAACCCCCACTACCACGACTGGGATTCTGACCGCGAACGCATCCAACCTGGCCGGTCTTATCCTCACGGCCGTTACGGGCATGTGAGAGAAGTCTTTGTGGCCCGGCGCATTGACTACCGCACGCGCCGCGTGGTGCTCTACGACAATTCAAATTGGGTGGTTGCCAACTACGATTTGGACCGCTGCCGCGACTGGGAATGGGACCGCGACCGCGTCTATGTCTACGACGATGATCATCACCCCGGCTGGTATT
>WNFI01337613.1_pt2 | contig 11430 bp, 12 predicted proteins | sample 5400471 | NCBI WGS metagenome assembly WNFI01 (sample SAMN13153348, study PRJNA577476) | soil metagenome | isolation source: 100 cm saprolite on Douglas fir-dominated hillslope | place: USA:California | collected 2013-09-17
AAATCCAACAAGCCCGGGTACATTCGCTTGAGCGGGAGGCTTCACCCAGTCGATATGGATCCGATAAATCCGCAGGAGGTTCTTGGTTTCGCCGAAGAGCACGTGCCGGACGTCTTTAAAGAACAGTGGGAAGCGGACGGCCAAATCGATTTTGCTTTCGTCGCCGAAGGGATAGGGCGCTTCCGCGTAAATGCGTTTCATCAACGCGGAACGGTCAGCATCGTTTTCCGTCATATCAAAAGCAAAGTACCGTCGTTCGAGGATCTCAGCCTGGAGGCCGATCCGTTGATCAAGCTTGTCGGCGCGAAGGATGGCATTCTTCTCATTTGCGGCGCGACCGGTTCGGGCAAGAGCTCGACGCTCGCGGCGATGCTGAACTGGGTGAATCAAAATCACGACAAGCACATCGTTACGCTCGAAGATCCGATCGAATTTACGTTCGACGACATCAAGTCGGTCTTCAATCAGCGCGAAATCGGTCTCGACGTGCCTAACTTTCCAATGGCGATCAAGTCCGTCCTGCGCCAGAACCCCGACATCATTCTAATCGGTGAAATGCGCGATCGCGAAACGTTCGAAACCGCGATCTCCGCGGCTGAAACGGGCCACTTGGTGCTGTCCACCATGCACGCGGCCACAGTGCAGCAGGCGCTAACGCGCCTGTTCGAATTTTTCCCGCATGAACAACTTCCTCAAGCACGCCGCCAGGTAGCGGGTACGTTGCGCGGCATCATTTGCCAAAAACTCGTTCCGGCCCTCGAAGGCCATGGTCGCTTCGCCGCGCACGAGATTTTGTCCGTCGATTCCGTCGTTCGGAACCTGATTCTTGAAGGTCAAAACGAAAAGATTCAGGGAATTCTTGAAGGCACGGTCGATGCGAACTCCTTTTCGTTTAATAAGGATCTGTATCGCCTGATCAAAGCCGGGAAGATCAGTAAACCCGACGGCCTCAAGTTCTCGCCCAATCCCCAGGCCCTCGATATGAACCTCAAGGGCATCTTCATTAAGTCCTGATAGACGATGCCATTATTGGAAGGTAGGTCGGCGCGTCTCCGCGACGGCAATGGCAAGCGGTATAACGTCTCAATCGCGGAGTGCCGTCGCAGGGACGCGCCGGTCCACCTTTAAATTAGTTCTCTGCTTTGCGTCTTCGCGCCTTTGCGCGAATATTTTAGCACACCCATCGCGAGGCAGGTCCGGATTTTGAATCTTGAATCTTGTTCCTTGAATTGCCATCAGGCGCATCATGTCACTTGCACTACTCTTTGCCGGCCAAGGCGCCCAAAAAGTCGGAATGGGAAAATCGCTTTACGAGAACTCTGCTGCCGCACGAAACCTCTACGACGAGGCCGGGCGCGTTCTAGGCTGGGACCTCGCTAAAGTCAGCTTTGAGGGACCTGAAGCGGAGTTAACCCAAACTAAAGTGTGTCAGCCTGCGCTGTTCGTACACGGCCTCGCTCTGCTCGCGGTCCTGCGTGAGCAAAATAAGCTGGGCGAGCCGAAGTTCGCATTAGGACTTAGCTTGGGTGAAGTCACGGCTCTTACCGCGGCAGGCGTATTTGAATTTCCAACGGGACTGCGCGTCGTAGCCGAGCGGGGCCGGCTGATGCAGATGGCGTGTGAGCAGACGGTGGGCAGCATGGCCGCGGTCATCGGTGAAGAAGGGCCCAAAGTCGCTGAATTTTGCCGCGAATTCGATATCGAGATGGCCAACCTCAATTCGCCGGGCCAGATCGTAATTTCCGGAGAGAAAGCCAAGATTCAGTCCGCCGTCGCCGCGGGCAAGGATCGCGGATTCAAGCGGATCATGGAGCTCAATGTCGCTGGAGCTTATCACAGCCGCTTAATGGAACCGGCTCGCGCCGCGTTCGCGACGTACTTGGAAACAGTCCCGTTCGCCGCACCGAAGTTCACCGTTTTCACCAATACAACCGCACAGTCTGTTGCCACGCCCGACGAAATCCGTGGCGCGCTCGTCAAACAGGTGGTTTCGTCCGTTCTTTGGGAAGATTGCATGCGTAATGTCGCTGCGGCTGGGGCCGCTTCGTTCTGGGAACTTGGGCCGGGAGCGGTCTTGGCGGGTTTAGCGCGTCGTACCAACAAAGATTGGCCGGTCAAAAGCTTCGCAGAGTTTTTGGATTTCGCCGCTTGAAAGCGCCCACAATCGCCCGCAAAGTGACTCTTTGATCTTTTGCTTCGGGTCGGCTTTGCCATCCGGGGCCTTCTCAATGGACGTATCTCTCAAACGCAATTTTTGTATCATCGCTCACGTTGACCACGGTAAGACGACTTTGTCGGACCGCCTGCTCGAGTACACCAACACGGTGTCCAAGCGGATGCTGACGGCTCAGCATCTCGACTCGATGGATTTTTCGTACGAAGTTTCGCGGAGCCTTGCGGCTTGCGAAGGTGCCGTGCTCTTGATTGATGCCTCCCAAGGCGTCGAGGCTCAGACGGTCGCCAATGCCCATCTGGCCTTCGGCCAAAAACTCAAAGTCATTCCGGTCATCAACAAGATCGACCTGCCCAGCGCCAATTTAGAACTCTGCCTCCGCCAAATGGAGGATATTCTTAGCATTCCCGCTGAGGAAGCGATTCTCGCCAGCGGCAAATCGGGTATCGGTATTGAAGATATTCTAGAAGCGGTTATCAGCCGCGTGCCGTCTCCGCGTTGGGCCGATTATCCCCAGACCCGTTTGTTGGTATTCGATTCGATCTACGATTCGTACCGCGGCGTCATCTCTCACGTTCGGGTGTTTTCCGGCGCCATTAAGGCCGGTGACTTCATGCTGTTGATGAGCAATAGCGAGAAGTCGGAAGTGAAAGAAGTGGGCACCTTTAATCCCAAGATGGAGAAGGCGGATATTCTGGAAGCCGGAGACGTCGGCTACCTGGTGAGCACGATCAAGGACGTGGCCGAGATCAAGATTGGCGACACCATCACGATGGCGAACAAACCGGCGCCTGAAATGCTGCCGGGGTACAAGGAAGTGCGCCCGATGGTTTTCAGCGGCATGTACCCGCTTGAAACCCAGGACTACGAGAAGCTCAAAGCCGCGCTTGGTCGATTGCGCCTCAACGATGCCGCCTTTGTTTACCAGGGCGAAAGTTCAGTGGCGCTCGGATTCGGCTTTCGGTGCGGATTTCTCGGACTATTGCACATGGAGATCATCCAGGAGCGCATTCGCCGCGAACACGGCGTTGAAATTATTTCTACGTACCCGAGCGTCGTCTATAAGGTGAAGAAGATCGGTGGCGAGATGCTGGAAGTGGACAATCCCGTCCATATGCCCGATCCCTCAGAAATCGAGGAGATCCTCGAACCCACGCTCAAAGCCGCGATCCACATTCGTCGATTTCAACGACCGGCTAAAGAGCATCACGCACGGTTACGGCTCGATGGATTACGAATTGGGTGAATACCGTGCTTCCGACCTCGTGAAAATGGACATCCTGGTGAACACCGATCCGGTCGACGCCTTTTCCTCCATCGTCCACCGCGAAAAAGCCGAACAGCGTGGCCGTGCCATGTGCGAAAAACTCAAGGATATTATCCCGCAGCAAATGTTCCAAATCGCCATTCAGGCTGCGATCGGCGGAAAAATCATCGCCCGCGAAAGCGTCAGTGCCATGCGCAAGGACGTCACGGCCAAGTGTTACGGCGGCGACATCAGCCGTAAACGTAAGCTCCTCGACAAACAAAAAGAGGGCAAAAAGAAGATGAAACAGATCGGTAGAGTTTCGATCCCGCCCGACGCATTCATTCAAGTCCTCAAAAACAACTAAGGTTACCTGTGTTTAGCTTCCTGTCTCTCGAGCGAAAAATGCGACAGAACGCCAGCAACTGGCTCGATGTCGCCAACAAAGTTTTCCACTACCGCCGCGACGAACTAAGTCCGTCTCAGGCGGATGATCTCCTCCGAACAGCGGGTGGATTGAAAAAGCAGCTCGAGGCCAAGGACGACGCGAGCAAGCTCAAGCTCGGCATCGAATCGCTCGAAGGTGTTCTGCGAAAAGTTGGCGGAAAAATTTACCCGCAGTCCGGCTTCGCGGAGAATATCGAATTCTTTCTCGTGGCGGCGATCGCCGTCATCGGTTTTCAGTTTTATTTCTTTCGTCCCTTCAAGATTCCGACGAACTCGATGTGGCCGAGCTACTACGGGATGACCAGCGAGGTTTATCCCAGTTCAGCCCCCGAACCGAGCGCGGGAACTCGCGTAATCCGCACCGTTCTCGCGGGGGCTTCGCATTATACCGTGGAAGCGCCCGATTCGGGCGATGTCACGGTTGCGCTCATGACCAATGGGCGTCTTGCTTACGAAGAGAAGCCGGGCCGGAAGTGGCTGGTGCTTCCTACTACAAATCACGTTTATACTTTCTACGTAAACCAGAAGTCGGTTCAGGTCGCAGTGCCCGAGGATTTCGATTTCGACAAAATGTTTCAGGACGCCATGGGGCAGCGTGCACGAGAGCAGGGTTCGCCTCTTCAGATCCATCCAAGTGCAGCTCGCGGCGACCTACCTACCACCTTTGTTATCCGGCCGGGGCCGGGAGTAATGACGGCGCAAGTACGCTGGATAGATCTCGGTATCAAGGTGGTCGCGGGAAAATCGCTTCTTTCTTTCGACATTTTTGCGGGCGACCAGCTTTTCGTCGATCGGATCTCTTACCACTTCATTCGACCCAGCGTCGGTCAGGGGTTTGTTTTCCGAACCGGACATATCAAGAGCGATTACATGCTTAACCGCCACGATGGTACCCAGGTGGATCAATACTATATCAAGCGTTTAGTCGGAGTTCCGGGCGATACCATCGAGATCAAAGCGCCTGTTCTCTATCGCAATGGCGCACCGATCACCGGTGCAGCAGCTTTCGAGAAGAATGCTCGCAAAGAAGGGCTGTACCCCGGGTACACAAACATCGGAATGCTGGAATCCGGACAGCAGGTGAAAGTCCCGCCCTTCAGTTACTGGGCGATGGGNGATGGGCGACAACTCGCCGAATAGCTTGGATAGCCGCTATTGGGGATTTGTGCCGGCAGCCGACGTGGTTGGCCGGCCACTGTTTATCTACTATCCGTTCACGCGCCGCTGGGGTCCTGCCAAATAGGATCCGGCGCGGATTGCGAAATCAACGCGAAGCGCGTTTCGCGGTATCGACGCGATTGATCGCGCTGTAAGCGTCCTGCGTATTGCCGCCAAACGTGGTGCGGTAAAGTTTCATGGCCTCAATCCTTTGACCGCGCCGCACGAGGCTTTTGACCCGATCCATTGTGGCCTGGGCTAACGGAGCTTCCACGATGGATCTCCGAGCCTTCTGCGGTCGTCGACTATTTCGCACCGCAACCGCTGTAACCATCAAAATCACGATCAACCCAAAGCTATAAAATTGCAGATTAAACCAGAGCAGGCTTGCGACCAACGAAAGGCTAAAGGCACCCAACCACGGCAGCGCCCAATAGAAAAAAGCGAGTCTACGGTCTGAAGTTGGGAGGGAATGTAACATTTTCGAATTATGCGATTATCTGAATTTCTTCCGCAGTTCTTGGGCCAAACCCTCGGGTTTGCTGTTTAAGGTGCCTTTTGCAGCTCTTCCGGCTTCAAAGCGACTGGGTGAAATCGTATTTCACGGATGCCGCCTTTAAACCAGAACACTTTGTTCATTCGGACACCCAGGCCGATATGAGCGTCCACCATGGGCTGAAAATCCACCGATCCTTCCAACTCTTTCTTTCCGTTCACGAAGCTCGTCATCCGCTTGCCGTCATAGCGGAGCGCTGCCCAGTACCAACGATCTGCCGGATGCAATAGCGTGGGGTCGAGCAGGGGGCGCTCGCTGGCGTCGCCGCGCAAAAACGTGTCCAAAGCCCATTCGTTTTTCGCGGTGAGCCGGATCTCCATCATGAGGCGCCGCTCTTTGTCGTCCTGAAGATGGACGAAGCGCTGCTCCGCCTCGCCGCCGGACTCCGGCTTAAAGAGGATTTCCACGGTAAACTCTTTCCAACCCTTGAGCGGGCTGGCGGGAAGGATAAAACCGTCTGTTTTTCCGTTGAACCAAACGTATTTCCCGTTCGTGTCGCTTTGGACTTTGGGCTCGCCCAAAACCTCCGCTTTGACCCCTGCGACAGAAGCCGGTTGATCCAGCTTCCACACGGTAATCTTGGCCGCATCGGCTGCCAGCAGCGGGTTGACGATCAGACCTGCGACGAAATACGAGATGACTAACGGGCGGGGGAAGGACAGGGGCATGAGAGGGTATGTGTGGTTTTGAGGAAATTATTTGCCAAGAAAATCGTCGCGTCGGGGCGAGAACATATCGACCAGGATGCTGCCGTCTTCGAGCGCGACCACCCCGTGAACGATTTGTTTGGGAGCGATGTAAGCGTCGCCTACGCGCAACGTTTTCTTTTGGCCATCGATCGTCGCTTCGAATGATCCGGCAGCCACGTAGGAAATCTGATTGTGGATCTCGTGACTATGGGGCGTTCCGATCGACCCCTTCTGAAACCGTACCACGACGCCCATGAGCTCAGGGGTGTATGCTATGATTTTACGGCTTACGCCGCCACCCAGATCCAACCAGGGAGTAGCGTTGTCGGAGAAGAAATAGTTCATCGGAATGTGGGGAATTTACTGAGCTCTTTGAGCCCAGACTCGGTCACGTGACCTTCGATTCAGTTATATCACGGGTTTGACGCCAGCGATCCAGTTCAAAGTACGATCGCCGCTCGCAAAGCCGTTACTTCCTTGTCTTTCGATTTCTATATTGTGGAGGGTAATGAGTTGCTTATTAGATTAATACGCGATTCGTGACCGCCTAAATACACCTCGTAAAGTTGCGATATTGTTGTCTGATGGGAGCGCAGGTCGCTGGCCTGCTGGGTTGGAACGGACGCAGGCGGACAGCCTGCGCTCCCATTCAGCTGCGACCTCCAATTACTCGCCTTTCTGACATCCGCCCTCCGACCTCCCGTCTTCCGCCGGGTGCCTCTGCTCTTCAAGACCTTCCACCTCACATTTTTTACCCACTCATGGCTCCGACCAGCGCCAGAAGCGGGCCTCAGCGCGTGAAGAACGGATTATGCTTTTTTTCCTGGCCGACCGTCGTGAGTGGTCCATGTCCGGACGCGAGTACCGTGCCATTGGATAAGGTCAGGATCTTCTCAACGTTGTTACGATAAGCCTCGGTCGGCGAAACCATGCCGCCGCCCATCGAACTGGCAAAAAGGGAATCGCCAACGATCGCAAGGGGTTGGGGAAGGCCTCCAATAACATAACTGGTGCCGCCGGGAGAATGGCCCCACGTGGAGAGCGTTTTAATGGTCAGTCCGTCGACATGAAACGTTGCTCCTTCTTTAAAGGTTTTCGCAGACGGGATCGTTTCAAGTTCCGAAGCGAAGACGGGGGCATGGGTGGCTTTTACAAGGGTGTCGAGATCCGCGATATGATCATCGTGCGTATGCGTGAGAAAAATCGAATCCAACTTAAGATTTTCGGCCGCGATCGTATCGAGCATGGGGCTGACCGTTCCTCCGGTATCAAACGCTACAGCGCGTTTGGTGCGCGGGTCCCAAATGAGATAGCTGTTCACCGCCATGTCTTCGAAGTTGGTGTTGAATATGGCGAAACCTCGAGAAAACAAAGGCTGCTCGGGGTACCACGCCTTGCGTCCGAGGTCGACGAGCGCATTTGCGCCCAGTTTCAAAACAGGCGCGATTGCCCGCACGGCTTTTTCATCGAAGGTGCCCGTTTTTAGCGCCTGGACTTGGGCCATCGTCAGCTGAGCTTTCTCCGCCAGGGCTGAATCGGTCAGCCCAGCGTGGCGCTGGGCTTTTCGAATGACATCATCAAAATTGTCCTCCAACGGGATTCGCGGCATGGCGGCAATCAACGCGCCCACAGCGTAGTCTCAAGTTGAAAGTGAACGCGGTATCGTACCGATAACGATTTCTGCGCCTTATTTACGGCGCAACATAGATGGCATCGTCGGGCCAATCCGCCGCGATGATCCCTTCCTTAATGTTAACCAGAGGGACGTAATTGCGAAGGCGCCGCGTTTCGGCGAGAATGCGAACGGTCGTGATATCTTCGATCGCTCCGGGGCCTAGGACGCGGAGTACTTCACTGACGAGACGCTGCTGGATACTTTCGAAGATCGATCGGTCATTAATTCCCTCGACAAGCGAAATCATTGCAAGTCTCCCATCGTGCTCTGCGTAATAGGTCTCTTTGAAAATATCGCTGTTGGACACGAGACGTTCCGAGCTGCCGACTGCGCGGACGATATCATTTACCGTGATGCCGATCCCGAACTTCACAACATACAGATGGCAGGCGGAAAATTCGCCCGTACCCGTTTCGGAGAGATCTACCGAGCAGCCGTAGCGAACGACTCCGAGCTTTTCTAATTTCTGTCGCTTGCGTCCGACGGTGCGAAGCTGAATTCCAGTTGCGACGCTGATGCTTTTGTCCGTCGCCCGTGGATTTCGAATAAGTTGCTTGGCGATCGCTTTTTCTTGTTCGTCGAGAGGTGTCATTGCGATATGCATTTATTGACCGACGTAGATGGCTTGGTCCGGCCATTCGGCACGGATCGTACCGCCATCCAGGTTCTGTTCGCTTCCCGTAAGATAATTACGAAGCGTCCGGACTTGCCGAACGATCCTGAGCGTCGAAATATCCTCAAGGAATTCCTTTCCGTGTTCTGCGACCATTTTAGAGATGAGACGTTTATGGAGATCCTGCAAAATGGAACGGTCGTTTTCACCTTCGACAAAAAAAATAAAAGCGAGACGTCCGTCGATTTCACCGCAGTAGCCGTCAGTGATGAGATCGCCGAAATCCATTTGCTTCGGATCGGAAAGCACGGCCTTCATCGCGTCGTCAAAGCCTATTCCCAATCCCAGCTTCAGAATATAAACGTGCTTCGCTCGGCTTTGTATTGTGCTTCGAGCTGAAGGATCGACTGTCGTCCAATACCGAAGCAGTCCCTCTTTTTCTAGTTTCTGCCGTTTGCGACCCACCGAGCGAAGCTGAATTCCGGTTGCTACGCTGATGCTTTTATCCGTAGCACGGGGATTTCTGATGAGCTGTCGAGCGATAGCTTTTTCATGTTCGTCGAGAGGGCGCGGGCAAGACATGCTGAAAGGATTCGGAAGGGTGTCGTTAGTGGTAGTAGGATATAAAACGGTAGGCGCGTTTCAGGTGATTCATTAAGCTGCTGTTATGCCACTCATTTCTAAAAATAGTAAGAGCCCAATTGAAAACGTACGTCTTTAAGCGATTCCTTTGAGGCTTGGAGGGGGCGTCTTCGAAATAAATGCCGGAGCTGTTATAAGGAGGTGGGCCGTCGCGCAGCCGCGGGACGGCATGGCAAGCAGCACGAGTGTCTCAATCGCGGAGCTTTAGCCGCAAAAGGCGCAAAAAAAGTAGCTACAAAAGATCACAAAGATCTCAAAGAAAATTTCCTGTGTTCTATGTGATCTTTCGTGGCCTAAAATCCGATCCTATCGCTTGGGTTGCGGTTTGGCCGCTCTGGAGCGTGCTTTTGAAATAATTTTTCAACACCGCTGAAGCTGAGGGTAGGGCGGGACCGCCTGCGGTCTGCGAAGCTTTTAGCAAAGCAGGCTGGGCCCGCCGTCGCGCGGAAGATGCAGACCCCAGTCTTCGATGGACGCAATCTGCTGAAGCAGAATCCAACTTTTTTATCATGATAACTCCAACGGCGGGCCCAGCGGTCCCTCCCAACCTCAGCGCGTTGCGCGAGTTATCGTTGTTTGTTCACTGCGCTTAATCGGGCAGGTGTTCGGCGGATCGGATCGAGGGTGGGCAGAAAGAACTTTAACTCCGTACACCATTGTTTATGCACAGACCTTTAAATTCCATCCTATGAGGTCCATTTTCGCGCTGCTGCTGCTCTCTCTCGTCGTCCTGTGTTTGCTAGAGATGACTCCAGGGTTGCGAGGCGCCGATGCAAGTACATCGACGCGTTTCGCGGCGGCCGAAAAGATTTTGCATGATGCGCGCGTCTCCATGGGGATGCCCGGTGTCGCGGTTGCTGTGGTCGAAAATGGGAAAATTGTTTGGACGTTCTCCGATGGAATGGCGGATTTGGAAAACAACATTCCCGTGACCCCTCACACGGTTTTTCGAATCGCTTCGGTTTCAAAAACCATGGCCGCGATGGCAACGATGCAAGTGGTGGAAAAAGGACTGGTGAAATTGGATGAGCCGATTTGGACCTATGTTCCTTGGTATCCTCGCAAGGGCAATGCGGTCATTACTGTGCGCCATTTGCTCACCCATACATCAGGAATTCGCCATTACCATTACGAATTAGGCGAAAAAGAGAGCATGCAGTTTTATGCTTCCGTGGAAGAGGGAAGTAAGATTTACGGCGTCGATCAGGAACCACTGCAGTTCACTCCGGGTACTCACTATTTATATTCGACGTTCGGCTATGCGCTTTTGGCCGGCATCGTCGAGAAAGCGACTGGCATTACCTTCGAAGCTTATATGCATGAGCATCTCTGGGCTCCTGCAGGGATGAGCGTCACCAAGATGGAGCACCCGGACGAAATTATTCCTTATCGGGCTCACGCGTACCGCAAAGAGGCCAAGGCAGGCCAGGTGATCAACGCGCCTTACATCGATGTGAGCTACAAATGGGCGGCGGGAGGAGTCATCTCCACGGTGGAAGATCTCGCGCACTACGTTATCGCTCTGCACGACGGACGTCTGTTGAAATCGGGTACGCTCGAACAAGTTTATACGCCGTATATTTTGGCCGACGGAAAAAGCACGGGATACGGCATCGGCTGGCACGTGGAAAAAGATGCAAACGGCCGACGCTTCGCTTATCACAACGGTGGAGCAACGGGCGGTGAGGCTTTCATCCTTCATTATCCCGATCAAAAATTCGCGGTTACGTTTCTCTGTAATCTGGAGCGCCCGGGCGATTTGCGAGCGCTTTGCTTAAAAGTAGCTGCGGCAATTCAAGACGCAAAATAGCACATTTTATTTTGACCGTTTCGGTGAAGATCGGCTTTAAATTTAATAAGCAGCCTTTCCTTCACCTCGCGATGCTGACTGACGCGGGGTTTACCAGTCGCGATTTCACCTTCGACTTTTATTGTCGCTCTGCGATCTGCCTTTTAGCAATTTCGGACAACTTACGCAGCGAATCTGTGCGAGAGTGACCCCTGAAGTAACAACAACATGAACTGTCTCAAATCCGTCTGTGCCCGAAGTCTTAGCGTCTTGTTCTTAAGTGCGGCGTTTTCAGCTCCAGGTTATGCCCAGAAAGGAGGGGAGGGTACAGGCGCGGACAACATGACTTTCGCGCTTACTGGCGACTCTATTATCAATCGCAAGTTGTCGATCTATAGCGCGCCAGGGTTCACAGAGTTGATCGAGAAGATCCGAAAAGCGG
>WNFI01699075.1_pt1 | contig 11430 bp, 16 predicted proteins | sample 5400471 | NCBI WGS metagenome assembly WNFI01 (sample SAMN13153348, study PRJNA577476) | soil metagenome | isolation source: 100 cm saprolite on Douglas fir-dominated hillslope | place: USA:California | collected 2013-09-17
CGCTGGAATGCGCGACGAGGCCCAGGAGTTCTTTGCAACGCACAAAGTTCCGACTGCGGAGCGCACGCTGAAGCAATCCGTGGAGCGGATGAACTACTGCGTAGATCTGAAGTCCCGGCAGACGCCGCAGCTGTCTTCGTGGCTGGAACGTCGCGGCGCCGCATCCGGCCAATGACAAGCTTCCGGCTCTTCAAGCAGCCGGTCCAGACTCGCCGTTGAAGAGCCAAGGCTGCAAATGTGCTGAGTCGACATGGTTGCGGATCCGAGGTTCGTTCGAGCGCGAAAAGGGAGCCGACACTGACGAACGTGTTGAAGCGGTCGTGTTGCAACGACGATCTGACGGCGCGTTGAGTGATTCCGAGTCCATTGCTATAATCGAAACGTTCCACACGCTCGCTGCGTAATCCGGTTGTCAGCGCCAGCCGACAAACTCACTCAAGAGACGGCGTGTCACGGATACTTCGCCCGAAGGACCTGCTTTGGGGAGAAGCTTCTAGGCAGTGGCCAGGTAGCTCAGGTGGTAGAGCGCAGCCCTGAAAAGGCTGGCGTCGGCGGTTCAACTCCGTCCCTGGCCACCACATTTTCAATCACTTAGAAGCCTCGCTGTTGGTCACTTGGTCACACTCGGTCACAATTCAATTCACCAAACGGCTCAGTCTGTCGACTGCCCGCTGCTGGCTTTCGGGCACGAATTGCTGGTAGATGTCCAACGTGGTGCTCGAACGTGAGTGCCGCATTTGTGCCTGTGCGTCCTTCACGTCGGCGCCGGCCATCTTCAGCCAGGTCGCATGAGATGTTCGCAGGCTTCTCCAATTCACCCAGGGCAACTCCATCGACCGAGCTGCAGGCTTGATGAACCGAACGAGTATGTTGTTGTCGCGAAGCGGACCGCCGGATCGAACTCCCTGGAAAACTAGGTCATCCGGACCGTCGGACTTCACGATTTTGTACTTGCGAATTGCATTGCCCGCCCTAACCTCGACAGTCAGTCCCTTCAGCCGATGGATACGGTCAACGACGCAGCTGTTTACCCCGATCGTTGCGTTGGAGGCTTCACTCTTTGGTGCCCCCCAATCGCCCCGGCAAAACCGCTCGTCGATCGTGATTGAGCTTGCGCCTATATCGTTCCAACGTAAGCCTGCCAGTTCACTGACCCTCAGCCCCGTGTAGATCGCCACATAAACCATCGAAGCGTAGGGTTCCGGAATCAGTTCAACGAGCAGGTCGAACTGCTGAGGTGTGAGGTAGGGTTTGTTGCGCTTTTTGCCGCGCTTGTCAGGAGGTATGCGCAGCGATTCCGCTGGATTTCTCACCAGAAGATCGTGCTGCACAGCGAACTGCAATGCGCTCGAAAGCACATCACGGATCTTGTCTCGCGACTCGTGCGACAGCATTTGGTTTGTTGTGCTCGTTGTGAGTTTCGAGAAGTATGTTTGGAGGGTGAGTGCGGTGAGGTCGCGCAGGCAACATTTTCTGAACGCTGGAATGAGGTAATTGTCCAGAACCCCTCGCGTTCTATCAAAACTGGTTGTCGCCATCAGAGGCTTCACCACCGGTTTGTAGATCGTTTCGATGTAATGCTCGAAGTTGGTTGCCGATCCAAGACTTTCCAGACCTTGGTTCAGCGGTCGCAGGTGTTCGGTCGCGATCTTCTTGACCTCCCGCTCTGACACCGTGGCGGCTGCCAAGCGGACCCGCTGTTGTTTACGAACGTGCTTGCCGTCGATGAATTCATCGCGCCAAACACGCATTGTCCACCACGCCCCACGCCGTTCAGGCCGGGGGTTCTGAAACCTCCTCTTTGCCATGCGCTCCATCTCCTGGGGAGAAATCGGAGCGCCGATGTTCGCCTGGTTGCGAATTATAGCAACGTTGTCCATCAGAGGTTTCAACAGTTTGAGCGGACAGGTCCTTCCTTCTCAGGCACCTCTGGAGCCCGCCGAAACATAGATCAGGAAAGCCGGTGCGAGGAGCGCGTGAGGCTGGCGAACATTCTCCTCGCGCCGGCTTCAGGGATGAATCTGTCGTTGGGTTGGCCTCCAAGCCGTGTTCGCTCAGTCCGACAGATTCTTTGCTTAACTCGTTTACCAATTTGGTTCCTTTCCTCGTTTTTGTCCAATAACTTTTTGAGGGAGAACTATTCCTGCAGGTTATAGCAGCGTGATTTCTCTGAGGAGCCGATCCTCAGCTAAAGCGACAGGATTTGCCAAAACGGAGCGGTTGCTAACGCCATGTTGCGAGTCGCGTCTAAACGGGGCCCTCGTCATCATGGGTGGCACGGTATTCGAACCCAAGCATTCGATTTCGCATATATCAAGAATCGGTGAACCAAGTGATACTTCGCTCCCTTGCGGGTTCGTTCCGAGTCGCAGCAATTGTGCTATTGGCGAATGCGATCAGTGCGAGCGGACAAACGCCGACGGCGCAAATCGATCGAGTATTGTTTGTCCCGCTCGGCGGTATCGATCAGTGGATCAGCATTCGCGGCGAAAACCGCGCCAACCCTGTGTTGCTGGTTGTTCATGGTGGCCCAGGTGAAGCGCAATGGCCGCAAGCCGAAGTCTACAGGCCATGGGAGAAGGCCTTCATTGTGGTGCAATGGGATCAGCGCGGCGCCGGCCACACCTTCGGCCGCTACGGCACAAACACGCCCGACACCACGCTCGACCGCATCTCCAAGGATGGCATCGAACTCGCCGAGTATCTCTGCCGCGATCTCGGCAAAAAGAAGATCATCGTCCTCGGTCACTCATGGGGATCGATCGTTGCCAGCCGCATGTTGCAGATCCGCCCCGATCTCTTCGCCGCCTACGTTGGGACGGGCCAGGTCGCAAGCTGGATGGCGATGGTCAACATCCAATACGACTTGCTCTTGGCTAAAGCGCACAAGGATGCAAACCAGGCCACGGTCAAAGAGCTTGAGGCGATCGGCCGTCCCGGCCCGACCAAAGGCGATCACTGGAGCTTTCTCGGCAAGTACAATTTCCGGTCTCTGTGGGCTCCCTCCGATCAGGAGTGGCTCCAACACCTGCGCAGCCAAGCGGCAGAATTAAAGGCTAGAGAGCCTGAACAATTCAAGAATCTTGAAGACGGAATGCAGTTTACGGGCGAGCACGTCATCCCCGACCAGATAGCCACTGACCTGCCGAAGACTGCCTGCGACATCCACACCGCTTATTTCGTGATCCAAGGGCAGGACGACGTGATCACCCCCACGCAGGCCGCCGTTGAGTACTTCAAGTGCGTCAAGGCACCCAAGAAAGAGTTGATCCTGATCCCCAACGCCGGGCACTTCGCTTTTATGACCGCCTCCGATAGATTCCTGGAAGTGCTCACCAGTAAAGTCCGCCCCGTCGCAATTGCTCGCGGCGCATGAACGCAGCGAGATGACTATCGGCGAGCAACACGCCCAGTTACCGTGGGCGAGGTGCCGCGTTTTCCGGGCTGCTGTCACGGGCTCCCTTGGACATTCCAGTGTGCAGATACCATCCCGTGCCGTGCTCAAGGCTAAGCAGCACCGTCAGGTGACGGTACCAGCGCGTACATCGAGCGACGGATCCTCGTGTTCTCACAGGAGAAACGCGAGGTATTTGACAAAGCCGAGCAGAAGCTCCGCTCGGTGTACGGCACGGAGAACGTTTCTGACACGATCTACGCCCTTGTCATGGAACGCTACACCGCGATGCTCAGCTCGGCCACCGTTGCGACGGAGGTTCGCTAATGAAAACCATCCATCTCCAGGCGCAACTGCCGGACACAATCGTCGAGGGACTCGAAGGGCAGTACCTCGACAAGCCAGACTACGACGGCCAGCCCGTGGCAGAGGACGCAGTTGTGTACAAGCCGAACGGCGAAGTGCTGTTCAAGCTTGTTCGCAATGTTCTTCCTCTGGAATTGTGCGATGCGGCTTGGGAGGCCCTGCGTTCCGTTTCCGCGGATGCCGCCCACCGTATTGTCGCCTCAGGCTTAGCCGATCCTGGAGAGAATGGCGTCTCGGATGTTGTCGGATTCCTAAATCGCACGGGACGCCACGGGCTCGACTACTGCCGCTTAACTGGCTGGAGCATGGGCAATCCTGATCGATTCGCGCAAGCGATGCCGTTCTTTCAGAAGATTGATCGTGTTTTCCAAACCCACATGCCCGACCGGCATGCGGCGCAGATGGCGAAGGTGCGGGAGACAGATCCCGCCTTCGTCATCGACCGCACTGCCTTCACAACGGTCACCGTCAACAAGAACTTTCGAACGGGAGTTCACACGGACAGCGGTGACCTGAAGGAAGGCTTCGGTGTCATCACCTGCCTGCGTGCGGGTGAGTTCACTGGCGGCGAACTCATCTTCCCGAAATATCGGGTCGCCGTGGAGTTCGGCACGCAAGACGTGCTGCTCTGCGACGTGCATGAGTATCACGCCAACGCGCCAATTCTCGGAGTGGAGGACGAGTTTGAGCGGATGTCATGCGTCCTCTACTACCGCAGTGGGATGGTCGAGTGTGGCTCTCCCGCCGAAGAGTTGGTGCGCCTGAAGAATCGCAAGGTAGTGCTCGTCAACGGCCAGAGAAGGGCGGTGACGAAATGAGCGCAGGAATCTGCACGTTCCATCGTGTCTTGTACCTTGGTTCGGCTTGTCCGGCGTGTGTCGCACAGAATCGGCTGGCGGAGGTTGTAGCTGACCTCTGCGACGTCGAGGACGAACGCGACGCGTTGCGAAAAACGGCCGAAGAGCGTGGCGTCTTCGTCGAAATCGAGGACGACGTCGAGTTCTGATCGCTGTCCCTCCCCCACAGTACCCCCCCCAACACAACATTTCATTCGGAGGATTTTATGAACAACAAAGTTGTTCTGGCTATGATTGCGTCTGGCGCGGCTGGTAAGACCACTCTTCGCCGCATGCTAACTAAGCAAGATGCTGGTGCTGAGAAGCATTATGGAATGCACGACTGCTTCTACTCCAACCACTTTTCCTGTTGCGGCCTGAACTTCAAAACGAAGGATGAAGTGCTCGATCATCTGCACTCGCCAGTGGCTGAGGGCGCGGAGCCTGTCAACCATCAGCCGGAGCGTGGTGCCTACGTTCCCTACAAGGTCGGCTGGACCACCTTTGCCAATGGCACTGCCGTCTGCGGCTTGAACGGCAAAGATGGTCACCCTGGGACGGGTGCAGACTCGAACGGCAATATCGATGCCATCAACTACGCTATCGACAAATGCCTCGAAGTCTCCGACTTTGTCATCTTCGACGGCGTCATGTCCAGCAAGAGGCTCGTTGCGCATCTTGCCACTCACCCCTATCCCAATCTCGCTGTGATCTGGGTCTACTTAAACGTCTCGCCAGAGACGGTGCTCAAGCGGTTGCTCGCTCGCCGCGAGAAGAATGGTGAAACAGAGACCAGCGATAAGACGAAGAGCGGAGTTTTGAATTTTCGCCGTCGCGCGGAGAAGATGTGGAAATTCATCAAGGAGAACTACGCCAGGGAGCCGCACACACTGATCGACATTCCAGAGGGGCTAAGTCCGGCTGACATCTACGAACAACTTCAGCCGATAATCAGAAACTCTCGCGGTCGAACGGCAGAAATCCACTCTTGAAATGCTTCGAGCGACGCAGAATTTCAGTAATGCCTTGGTGCACCTTGAAAGTGAGGATAAGAATGATCTCTCCTGAGACTCTGCGCCAGCGAGTGCATGATTCTTCAGTTCTCCGCTCCTACTGGCAATCCGTGATCGACGAGTACCTTCCTTCGCTTTCCCAGTTCAATCGCTGGGTCACGCAGTATACCTCCAATGTCGTAGAGTTCGGCATCACCCGCACATCGGTCAAAGCCTGCAAGATGCGGACGGACGGCGCACCCATGTCCGCGGACCACCTTGTCCGTTACGCCTCTGGCTGCATGAGCAACAAACGTCGTGAGTCGCAAGAGCAGGTGGTGGCCAATGGCTAACAAACCGCCAGCCTTCCAGTTCTACGCCAAAGACTTTCCAGAATGGCCGTGATGAATACCACACCAAACGTGTACGAAAGAATTGTGTTCAGTCGCTGCGTTTTGTGTTCTTCATGCTTTTCCTGAGCCATATATTCCTCCTTGCTTCTCTCGACACGGATCACGACTTCCGAGTACGGTTCCATGGGCAACACTTCTGGATGATGTTGGGGATCCAGCAAGGCACGTTCGTACTCGGCTGTAGTGAGAATCTTTACTCCTGTGTTGTATGCAACATCGTGTATCTTTTTGACAGCTTCTCTGGAACGATTCTCATAATCCTCAATTATTCGAACGATCGTTTGAGAACTGTTCAGATGCCATTTAATCCATTCCTCCGAATTGAATCGGTTTCCATACTCTGGCGAGGTTTCTTCTCCATTCTTCTTAGCGAGAACTTGACGGAGCACCTCAGTTGCTTCGTCCACAATCCTGAGTTCACCTTGGTAGGATTCCTGCACAAGACTACGAAGAGCGAAGTATTGGTCTCTGTCTTGACCGTAGAGCCACTTAAAATCAAGTGTGAAACGACCATCGAGCATTTTGAGATTCGCGCACAAGTCCTCCTTCGCTTCGCCGTACCGTTGGTCCAAGCTTTCTGTATATGTTTCAAGCTCAAGGAAGAACGTTTGGTAGTCCTTTGCAGTCGCCGACGGATTGAACCCCGGATATTTCTTCAACGTCGTGATGAATCCTCGATTCCAACGTCGAACATCGTAATACAGACGATTCAACCACCTAAAAGCGGTTTCCTTTCTAGCAGGCTTTTCCTCGGCTGTCGCTCGCAACGCCTTCTCGAAAATGGCGGGTAGATTTGCTTCGGGTGGCAGTAGGCCGGACGTGGAAGGCTGCTCAGGCATCGACTTGTATCTCTTTTACGCCCAATGTGAAGCGGTCGAAAGGCATTTTACTCCTAACAATTTAGAACGCAATACAACACAGGCACGTTGCTGGGTATTACTTAGCTATGCCGCGTGGCTCAATCTGGTGGAGTTCATGGAGCAGATTATCCGCGAGTACGTCCCACAGGTGGTGTTCGACAGGAGCAAGCAATGAGACACGTTGATGTTGAGGTTCTGTATCGAGCAGCGAAGGACGGAGAGAAACCGAGCGTGACGATTATCGTGCCCGACGACTTGCTCCCGACTGAGGTATTAGGTATCGCAGAGCAAGTGCTGGCGAGAGTGACGCAAGACAATACCGATGCCACCTAAACCTGCCCAGTACTGCTGGCGTTGCGAAGGCATCTGCACGGGCACCTGCCAGCAAGAGGCGAGCCGACAGTACGACAGAGACCGCAACAACGATCCATTCCATCTCGTATACAAGACAGCTCGCTGGATCGCACTGGCTCTGCGTATTAGGAAGCGTGACCCGCTCTGCAAGGTCTGTGGCAACAAGGCGACCAGGATAGTGGATCACGTCGTGCCGGCACGGCTGTGGGTAGCGCGAGGCAACGACTTCTGGGACGAGACCAACCTGCAAGGCTTGTGTGTTGGGTGCCATAACGCCAAGACAAGACGTGAAGCAGCACGCTCTGCTGTGTAGTAGGCACAAAGCACCGGGAGGGAGGCAAATCTCCAGCGTGCTCATCGCCTAGGGCCGACGCGCCGCCTGCAACGTGTTTCCTCAAAATCTCAAAACTTCCTAGCACACTATTGCAGAGAAAGATTGCATGGCCCGACCACGTACACCGAAATCGCAACTGAATCCCGACTCGCTCGAACACAACAAGGGAAGATACGCGGCTCGGGTACTAGATTCAAAACCAGTTGGTGCCCTCGGTCGCCCATCGAAGTGGCTCACGGCTGAGGAAAAGAAAATCTGGCGTGCCCTCGTTCGATCCGCTCCTGCCGTCCTCGGAGAAAACGACCGGACGTTGATGGAGATCACGGTATGCCTGAAGGCCAAGCTGGAAGAGCGGAAACTCAACAACCAACAGATGACGCAGTTGCTCAACTGCTTGCTGAAATTGCAGATCATACCCCGCGAAAGAGAAGCCGTCCCAGAAAAGAAGCCGCTCCAGATCGACGAGTGGGATCAACTCGACCAGCCGAGCTAGGCTACGTCAAGAAGGCCAACCAGTACGCTCACGATGTAGTCAGTGGCTCAATACCTGCCTGCGGTTGGGTGATCAAAGCCTGCCAGCGTTACCTCGGCGATCTCGCCAACGACTCCGTCCTCTGGCCATACCGATTCGACACCCGCTCAGCCGAGCGTCCCTGTGCGTTCATGGAACTTCTGTCGCACGTCAAGGGCACACAGGGTGGTCGCAGATTCCAACTTGAGCCGTGGCAGTGCTTCATCGTCATCAACATTTTCGGTTGCCTACAACGAGTCCGATCCTTCATTCACCCGCACGTTGCTCAAGGCTTACAAGCTGACGCGCATCGTGAAGGTGTCCGAGGAACTGTTGAACGACAGCCTGTTCGATCTGCAGCCTTACCTCGTCCGCAAGTTCGGACAGACGTTCGGCATCGCGGAAGAAGCAGCCTTCATCAACGGTGCAGGCTCCACGCAGCCGACTGGCGTCATCTCTGGCGCAACCCTCGGTCTGACGGCAGCTTCGCAGACCACGGTCACTGGCGACGAGTTGCTCGGACTGTTCCACTCGTTGAAGGTGCAGTACCGTGCAAACGCCGCCTGGGTCATGTCCGACGCGATGGCACTGAACATCCGCAAGTTGAAGTTCCAGATTGGTTCCGACACCATCGGCTACCAGTGGCAGCAAAGCTTGCGCGACGGTCAGCCTGATCGTCTGTTGGGCAAGCCTGTCTACATCTCCAACGGAATGCCGACGCCAGTACTGGCAGGCTCTCCGCCAGCGGGTGGGGCCACCACGATTCTGTTCGGTGACTTCTCCTACTACACAATCGCTGATCGTACCCCGCGTACCTTCCAGCGTTTGAACGAACTGTACGCAGCAAACGGACAGGTCGGCTTCAAGATGAGCGAGCGTACCGATGGTGCGCTGACTCTGGCGGAAGCGGTAGTGAAGATGGTTCAGCACGCCTAATCGCTGGGCCACAACCTGAGTAGAAATAAGTGGGACGGTAGACGGCAAACAACGTCTCCGTCCCACAATTCTTTAGGAGACTCATGATTCGCGAAGAACTCATTACACCACCAGCAGTCGAGCCTGTGACTCCAGCGGAACAGGGTTCCTTCAGTCGCTTCGATCTGCCGGATCAGTACGACACTGCCTCGCCACCGAATCTGACTGCGGACTACGCGACCATTCGAGGCTTCATCGTTGCCGCTCGGGACATGGTCGAAAAGATGATCCACCGAGCGTTCATCACGCAGACGTGGAGCCTCAAGCTCCGCAGCTTCCCGCTGATGAACTACGCAGCCTACGATCCGACGCTCAGCTTTCAGTTCGGGAGTGAGGTTGCAAGCCAACTCAACCAGGACACCCACAGTGAGCCACATCACAATTGGATTGAGTTAGGTCACGATCCAGTGCAGTCCATCGCCTCGATCACATACATCGCCGCAAATGGCGCCACGCAGACTTTGAGCACTGACGTGTACGCACTCGACTCGCCATGCGCTGGTGCAACGAACAGCGCGTTGCAAAACTTGAGCGTTATGCCGTCCCACTGCCTGACCTGAAACGACAGTCCCGAGTTCACCCCACTCGTGAAAGTCAGGATGCCGTCGTCGTAGTAACCAGCCACCCAGACGCTGTTGTTGCTCGCTGTCACTTCTTGGATGGTGTAGGTGCCGTTGTTGACGGTACTGACCATGCCAGTGATGACGATGCTTGCTCCAGCGCGTGGAGCCGGACCAGAGGTCACGGTAAACGTGTACGTCGAGAAGGCTCCGTCGTTCACTACATCAGTAATGTTGAGAACCGTGCCGCTCGATGCGATAGTTCCTGTGCCGCTCTGTCCGGTGTTCGTAACGCCAGTGGCACTGGGTACTACAAAGCGTCCCGATGTCAGCGAGACGTAGAAGCCAGCCGCTCCAGTCAAGCCTGCATTCGGAGCCAGGGTGTGAGCGTCACGAGCCGTGTTGACTGAGCCGCTCTCACTAGGCACGACTTTAGTGCAGCGAAGGTCGCCTAGCTCAGCATCACAGGTAGGACCGAAACTGCGTCCTTGCAGAATCTGTAGCTTGTTGGTCAAGCCGAGAATCTCGAAGGTGGCGATGCCATTCTTCATGGTCATGTTGCCAGTCGCACCCTTGCGAACTTTGATCTCGCCGTGCGTCAGGTCAGCCCAGTTGCAGATACGAATCTCGACGTCAGCCGCGTCCCATACGCCATAACGAATGTCGGTTTCCTTGATCGTGCTGGAGTCAATGAAAGCCGTGATCTCTTGGTTATCCACGGACAGGTCAGACTTGCCTTCGCTCGCGGTCGGTGAGAAGCCAATCACAGCCTCATACACGTAGCCGCCATCGCTGAAGACCGTCTGGTGTGCCGTCGTGTCGAGGTCCGCATCGTGGTCAGTGAACGTGAACACGCTGTGGTCCTTCCGCGTGATCTTGTACAAGCGGCAGAGCGTGATGACGTCACCTTGCAGGTGAGTCTTCATCGGTGAGGTTGCTGTTTTCATTTAGCTGCTCGATCCCAACTTAATACGGACTTCCTGAAGCGAAATCCCAGTGACCGTGAGTTGGGGCGTCGTATCGTTCGGCAGTTCGTTCTGCACTTTCATCTGGTCAAGGTTGAAACGCACTGGGCCACTCGCCGCGCTCACCAAGGCGAGGATCGAACTGGCGGCGTGCCTGGCGGCCGACGGCCTATCGAAATACAAGATGACGGACCAGCTTTACCCCGGCGCCGCCGCACTGGTTCACGCCCAAATCGAGAGAGGGCAAAGACGGCGTCAATCGCGGGATCTATCCCGGCCAGGATTTCTGCTGCGAGAAACACAGGCTTGGGGAGCACAGCCGGCGCTACCGCCAACGGCATCCGGAAAAAGCCAAGCAGATGGACGCCGCCAGCAACGCCCGCAAACGCAAGTGGAAGGCTGAGCTCGTGGCGCTGCGCGTCGATGTCGTCAAGTTCAAACCTGCTGCCCGCCCAGTCCACAGGGATCAGAGATTTACTGCCATCGGGCAAAATCAGAATGAGCTGCAATCGACCTTTGCGATGAATCGATCCAAGAACGTTCAGCGACCTGCCCTCGAACGGATGGCGAGCACGGATAACGGTCACTCGCTCCGGAAGGTGCTGATGATGGGTAGTGTGTTGTGGCTTCCTTCGATAATCTGAGCCACGAATGGACGATGAAGTTCATCGAGCACCAACGTGTACCTTCATTACCTCTTCGATCTCTGGGCTGATGTCTGGCGCAGGAAAGTGGCAAAAAGGGGACGTAATCGTTGTCCGCTATGCTGACGGCACGCCGGTACAGACATCAACCTAATGGGGTGCAAATCCCCTGATCCCAATCGTCCGTTCGGGGATCTAGCAGGAGGTCGAGTTGGAGGCGCGAGCC
>WNFI01076555.1_pt1 | contig 11429 bp, 12 predicted proteins | sample 5400471 | NCBI WGS metagenome assembly WNFI01 (sample SAMN13153348, study PRJNA577476) | soil metagenome | isolation source: 100 cm saprolite on Douglas fir-dominated hillslope | place: USA:California | collected 2013-09-17
CAGGGGCGGTTGGAAGAAGGACGAAGAGGCATCCGAAGCCGACCGCCGCAGCGTATATGTTTTTGTACGGCGCAACACGAGGTATCCCATGTTCGAGGTTTTCGATATGCCGGATACGCACGAAAGCTGCCCCCGCAGGAACGCTACCGTTACCGCCCCGCAGGCGCTTGAGCTGCTGAATAACGAGCTGGTGCTGGACTGGTCGCGCTCACTCGCCGGGCGCGTGTGGAACGATGCCGGGATGACGCCCGAAGCGCAGGTGGATCGCGCGTGGCGATTTGTGTATGCGCGCACCGCGACGGCGGACGAGCGCAAAGAAGCTCTGGTATTTCTCGACCGGCAGAGCGCGATGCTGAGCGCACGCCTGTCACAAGAAGACGCGCGCAAAGCGGCGTTGACGGATTTGTGTCACATGCTGGTGAACTCGAATGAGTTCCTGTATATCAACTGAATTAATCGAGCGCCGGAAGACGCGGGGAGTATCCGATGGAAGATAAGCTGCGGCATCACTGGCAGGTCGCCTCGCGCCGCGAATTTTTCACGCGCGCCGGCAGTGGCCTCGCCGGCATCGCCCTGGCATCTTTGCTGCGCGGCGATTCGGCGCTCGCGGCCACGCTTCCCGATGCCCTCGCGCCACGGAAACCGCATCATCCGCCCAAAGCGAAGTCCATCATCTGGCTCTTCATGGAAGGCGGCCCGAGTCACGTCGACCTGTTCGATCCCAAGCCCAAGCTGCTGGACCTGGCCGGACAGCCCATGCCCTCGTCGTTCGGCCGTCCCATTACGGCGATGGGCACCTCGAACAATACGCTCATGCCGAGCAAGCGCACGTTCAGGCAGTACGGCCAGAGCGGTATCTGGGTATCGGACTGGTATCCGAATATCGCGGAGCATGTGGATGACATGACCGTTGTCCGCTCGGTGTGGGCCGACGGGCTGAATCATGTCGGCTCCGTCTGCCAGATGAACACCGGTTCGATTCTCGCCGGGCGCCCGGCCATCGGCGCATGGACCACGTATGGCCTGGGCTCGGCGAATCGCAATCTGCCGTCGTTCGTCATTCTGCTGGACGACAAGGAACCAGTCGGCGGGCCGAAGAACTGGAGTTCCGGTTTTCTTCCCGCGACATACCAGGGCACGCAGTTCCGCCAGGGCGACACGCCCATTCTGCATCTGAAACCGCCGCAGGGCACGACGGACGAGGAACAGCGCAGCAAGCTCGATTTCCTGAAAAGGCTGAACGAGCGCTTCTCCCGGGAAAATCCGGACGACACCGAACTCGAAGCGCGCATCGGCGCCTACGAGTTGGCTTATCAGATGCAGTCGGCCGCGCCCGAGGCCGTCGATTTCGGCAAGGAATCGGACGCCACCAAGAAAATGTACGGTATCGATGAGCCCGATACCGCGGCGTTCGGCGCCAATTGCCTGCTCGCCCGCCGGCTGGTCGAGCGCGGTGTGCGCTTCGTCGAACTGTATGCCGGGTCGGGCAGCGGTTGGGATGCGCACACGGACCTGGAGAAAAATCACAGCCGGCACTGCCGAGCGTCCGATAAACCCATCGCCGGTTTGCTGGCCGATCTGAAATCGCGCGGGCTATTGGATGAAACACTCGTAGTGTGGGGCGGCGAATTCGGCCGCACGCCGTTCAACGAAAAAGGCGACGGGCGCGACCACAACCCGTGGGGTTTCACCATGTGGATGGCCGGCGGCGGCATCAAAGGCGGCCAGTACGTCGGCTCAACCGACGAGATCGGCCTGCGCGCGGCCGAGCGGCCGGTTCACGTGCACGACATCCACGCCTCGATTCTCTGGCTGATGGGCCTCGATCACGTTGCGCTCACCTACATGCATAATGGCCGGGCCGAGCGCCCCACCGAGGTCTACGGCAGCGTCATTAACGAACTGTTTGCATGACGCTGCTCCCTCTGTTGCTCGCCATCTACGTTGAAGAAGACGACCGCGATCTGGCCGAGCGTTTGAAGCGGCGCGAGCCCGCGGCCTTGGCGAAGCTCTACGACAGTTATGGCAAGATCGCCTTTTCGCTGATCTATCGCATCGTGCGCGACGTAGGGGTGGCCGAAGATCTGGTGCAGGAAACGTTTCTGCGCGTGTGGAACCGGGCGCAGGGCTTCGATGCCGCGCGCGGTGCGCTGGGCCCGTGGCTGCTGGCCGTGGCGCGCAACCGCGCGATTGATTACATCCGCTCGTCGGGCGGGAAAATGGCGCGCGGCGCGCTGGATCTCGAATATGCCGAGCATCCGTCCGCTTTCGTCAACTTTGAAAGCGACCTTCTGACCCGCGACCGTGAGATGCGCGTGCGCAAGGCCGTGGACCGGTTGAACGAAAATCAGAGGCACGTCATCGAGCTGGCGTATTTCGAAGGGCTATCGCAGACCGAGATGGCCGAGCGCATGGGCCAGCCGCTCGGAACGGTCAAAACCTGGGTACGGTCGGCGTTGAAGAATCTTCGCGACGAACTGGGCGAGAAGGCAGTGACCGCATGAACTGCGACGAACTGCGCGACCAATACGAACTCTATGCGCTCGGGGCGCTCGACCCCGCGGAGCGCGCGGAACTGGATGCGCACCTGCGCCGCGAGGGAGATCCGTGTGTCGATGGGGTGCGGCGTGCGCGACAGACCATGACCTCGCTGGCGTTGATGTCGCCGGAGTCCCATCCACCCGTGGGCCTGCGGAAACGAGTGATTGCGCTGGCCGCCGAACCGCAGCGATCCTGGAGCTGGACGCCTGTTTGGGTTGTGGCCACGGCGGCGCTGGCCGTTGTCGCGGTGTGGCTCGGGATAGAGCGTCGTGATCAGGCGCGCGCGCTGGCCGAGCTCCGGCTCGACGCGCAGCGCAACAACGTCGAACTGGCGCGCCTCACCGAAGCCTTTGCGTTGATGAACGATCCGGCGGCGAAGCAGGTGGTCTTCGGCGAAGGCGCGCCGAAACCACCGCGCGGCCGTGTGTTCGTCAATCCGAACCGCGGCGTGCTGCTGCTGGCCTCCAACCTGCCGCCCGCGCCCCGTGGCAAGATTTATGAAATGTGGATCATTCCGAAAGGCGGCGCGCCGCTGCCCGCTGGCCTTTTCCAATCCGAAGCTGATGGCACAGCCATGTACGTGCGCAAAGGGCCAGTGGACATGGCCTCAACTGGCGTGATCGCTGTAACGCTCGAACCGGAAGCCGGGTCGCAGGCGCCGACCACGCAACCGCTGATCGCCGCGGCGCTTTAGGCCGCCACACGTCGCCGGCCAGCCTGCTAAGCCTTCGTTGCCGCTTTCTCCGTCGACGTAATCTGCGCCATCAGATGATGAAAGCTCACCTCCGACCACGCCTCCGCGATCCGGCCGTTCTTCAGGCGGTAGATGTGGTTCTCCGTCCAGAACACTTCTTTCCCGGTCGCCGGCACGCCGTTGAACTCGCCTGAGTGCAAGGCGTGCGCCGTATGCCTTTCGACCACGCGGTCGCCTTCCACGATCGTGTCGTTCGCCTCCACATGCACTTTGGTAAACGAGCCGAAGATGGCTTTGCCGACCGATTTCTGGCTCTCGGGTCCCGGCGGCAACTGCGCGCCTGGCAGATGCAGCACGAAATCCGGCGTCATCACTTCGAAGACGATGTCAAGGTTCTCCTTGTTCTTGAATTCCTCCATGAAGCGCCGGACGACGGCTACTTTCTGAGCGCGGAAGTAGCGCGCCATTTTCGACCAGTAGTATGTCCGCCAGCCCTGGTTGATGTCGGCGAACTTGTCGGCGGGAACGNNNNGTCCACCGGCGCGAGCTCGAACGTCAGGCGTGAAAAGTGGCCCTCGGGCCAGTTCGCTCCCCGCCACTGCTGGACAATCCGCTCACTCGGTTTGAGCTCCAGCGTTTTGCCGGCGAGTTGGCCGCCATAGAGCGAAAAGTCGCCGCCCACGTTCCGCGCAATCGTCGCCGGCGCGCCGGTAAACTCGCTGTGTTTGGCGGAATCCATGAGGGCGTCGAAAACTTCTTCAGGCGCCGCATTGAACGTCACGTCATGCATGATGGTTCTGGTTTCCATGGTTTGTCTCCTCTCTGGACCCGCGTGATCAGGCCCGCGCGCGCGACTTGGATTTGCCCCGCTCCAGATACTCGCCCAGTAGATCGGCGATCCGGCTCCAGCCGCCCTTGTACCGCGCCAGCATCTCTGGCGACGGGAACCGCTCGTGCGTCAGTGTGAGCTCCGTCTTGCCGCCGCGGTCCTTCAATTCCACGGTGACCAGCGTCTCTGTTGTGTCCGCACCCTTCGTATTCCAGGTGAAACGCAACTTTGACGGGCGCGCATGCTCCAGGTACTTGCCGGCGTGATCGTGATCCTGCTTGGGGCTTTTCATCACGATGCGGAACGAGCCGCCTTGGCGGAAATCGATTTGGGCTTCCGCCGAAATCGCGTCTCCGGGGCACATCCATTCCCGCATGCCCGTCGCGTCGCCCCAGGCGTCGAAAACCTCCTCGCGCGATGCCGGGATCAACTTGCGGATCACCAGCCTGTCATTCGTCTCTTCGATCAGATCTGCCATGTGGCCTCTCAGCGCGCTTCTTGCGCGTAATAATGTGTTGTTCCAAGGCGTCCAGCCGGACATTCCAGAAATTCCGGTAGTGCGCGATCCACGCCGATGCTTTGCGCAGCGGCGCCGGGTCAAAACTACAGCGGTGCTCGCGCCCAACGACCTCCCGCCGGATCAGGCCGGCGCGCTCCAGTACCAGAATGTGCTTCGAGATCGCGTTGAGCGAGACCGGAAACGGCCGCGCGATTTCCGTGACAGTAGCCGGCTTGCGCGCCAGGTTCGCCAGGATTGCCCGGCGCGTGGGATCGGCTACGGCCGCGAAAACGCGGTTCAGAACGTCTGTTTGATGTTCAACCAACGGGTTGAATATATCCCGACGCGCCGATGCTGTCAAGATTCAATGTGTAAAAAGCTCAGTGCAAAATGCGGCCGGCCGCCGTTTCGTCGCCCGTACACCAGGCCTGTGCCAAACTATAAGTTGCCTCCCATGGATGAAAAACTGGATATCCGCGAGAAAGGCGGGGTCCGAAACGGCGCGCCACAGGTTTCCGACCGCAGACTCTTCATGCAGCTTTTGGCCTTCGGCGACGCGGAAGATACGTCGTCGCTGGTGCGCGCGCTCGAAGCCGCGCGTCTTCCCGCCGTACTCTACGCGGACACAAACGATCCCCACGGCGTCGGTCTGCTCGCATGGAATGACGCGCCGGATTTTTTCGTCACCGAATGGCGCGACTTCCTGAAGCGCAGCGAGTTCGCCGGCCTGACGCCAAAACTCGAATATTCGATGCTCGGCCGCACCTACGCGCTGGGCCATGAGCCGGATCTGCAGGACTGGCTGTTCGAAAAACCAAAACGCGCCGTCACCAACCGCGAGACGCCGTGGGCGGTTTGGTATCCGCTGCGCCGCGCCGGCGCATTTAACGCGCTCCAGCCGGAGGAGCAAACGCCCATCCTGCGCGAGCACGGTAAGAGCCTGATCGGCAGGGAGCTGTATCCGCTGTCGGCCTGCGTGCAGGCCATGCGGAGAACGCGGCAGACTTCGCAGTACATCCAGCAGATGGGACCATTTTTTGTGGGAAAGGCAATCTGGCAACCGTCATTATGAAAACTCTACTCACAGCAATTGCGTTTGCGGCCCTGGCATTCGCCGCCGCTCCGAAGACCTACACCGGCGTCATCACCGACGAGATGTGCGGCAAGGATCACGCCATGATGAACGTCAAACCGGACTCGAAATGCGTCGCCGAGTGCGTGAAAGCCGGCTCCAAGTACGCGCTGATCGTGGGCGACCAGGTCTACGCCCTAAGCGATCAAAAGGCGCCGGAGAAATTCGCCGCTCAGAAAGTCACGGTCACCGGCACGCTCGAGGGTAAGACCATTCAGGTGAAGTCCATCACGGCGGCGAAGTAGTCCGTCGCTGACGAAAAGACTTTTCAACGCCGAGACGCAGAGACGCCGAGAAAACGATTTTCAGCGGCACCCGCCACGCGCGCTGAATATCGTGCGGAGCTGCGCGCCGCGAGGTCTCTCACATCATCAGGTATCATTGATCCCTATGCTCCGCCGCTTGTCTTCGCCCGGCCAGGAGGCCACCGCGTGAATCATCCCAGCCGCGGTGGCGTCGTTTTCCTGCTGGTGCTGCTCAGCGTGATGACGTACATCGACCGCATCATCATCACTATCGCCGGGCCCGGCATCATGCAGCAGTTTTCGATTTCGGAAACTCAAATGGGCACGGTCTATTCGGCCTACCTGCTCAGTTATTCGATCATGATGATTCCGGGCGGCTGGTTCACCGACTTCTCGGGGCCGCGCGTTTCGCTTGCCGTGATGGCGTTCGGATCGGCATTATTCACGGGCATGACGGCGCTCGGCGGACGGCCGGGTCTCGGTGCGCTGATCGGTATTGTCCCGGCATTCCTGACATTGCGTCTGTTGATGGGCGTCTTTGCCGCGCCCATGTACCCGGCCGCCGGGAGAATGAGCGCGAACTGGAATCCGCCGGAAGCGCGGGCGCGGGCGTGGGGCTGGATCGCTTCGGGCGCGGGCATTGGCGGCGCGTGTGTGCCGCTGCTGTTCTCATGGATGTATGCCTCGTACGGCTGGCGCGGTTCATTCTTTGTTGCCGCGGCCATGAGCGCGGCGCTCGCGGCGATCTGGTTCTGGTACGTGCGCGACTATCCGCCCGAAAAATCATCCGCTGCGAGGGCTCCCGAAGCGCGCGTCCCCTCGCCTTGGAAAGAGCTGTTCACGAATCGCGATCTGATGCTGCTCACCGCCGGCTATTTTACGGCGAATTACTTCGAGTACATTTTCTTCTTCTGGCTGTATTATTACTTCGGCACCATCCGCAAAATGGGCATGGAGCAGAGCGCCTTTTACACAACGCTCATGTGGATTGCCTGGATGGTGATGACGCCGATCGGTGGCTGGGCGTCGGACCGGCTCACGGCCAGGTTCGGTTTGCGCAGCGGCCGGCGCATCGTGGTTGTGAGCGGCATGACCATCAGCGCGATCCTGGTCTACATCGGGACTAACGTCGCCGACACGCTGCCCACGGTCGTGCTCCTGTGCCTTTCGCTCGGCTTCCCGGCCGCTACCGACGGACCATACTGGGCCGCGGCCATCGACGCCAGCGGCAAGCACGCGGGCACGGGCGGCGCCATCTTCAACACCGGAGGCAACCTGGGCGGCATGCTGGCGCCCACGGTAACACCGCTCGTGGCCAAGTGGTTTGGCTGGTCGTGGGGCCTTTACGTCGGCGGGGCCGTGGTTTTCGCCGGTGTTCTGGTCTGGTTCTTTCTAGAGTCCGGTTCCGCCGTGAGTTCGAAAGCATTAGCCCAGGAGCGGGCACGCTAGGTCTGTGCTTTTGCCCGCTCCGGTGCGACCACATCGGTACGCAGGCTAAAATGACCTTGGATCGGTGGGCGACGATCGCGCAATGTTACTCAAGGGTGCCGCCAAGAAAGTCACTATCTACGTCAATGAAGACACGCGGCATCACCTTGGCCCGCTCTACGAAGCCATCCTCACGTTTCTGATGCACAAGGGTGTCGCGGGCGCGACGGCCTCACGCAGTCTGGCAGGTTTCGGTGCGCACCGCGTGATGCACACCACCAAGGTTGAGCTCCTGGCGGAGCATTTGCCCGTGCGCATCGAATTCATCGAGACCGCCGAGAAAGTGGACGAGTTGCTGCCCACGCTCTACGACATGGTCGCCGACGGGCTGATCGAGGTGCAGGACACCACCGTTGTCAAAGCTTCCGGCCTGCAATCACAGCCGAAGGAACAGCAGTCACACGAAATCCGCCGCGGGAAAGCCCGGCTCATGCGCGTCTTTCTGGGCGAAGCCGACCAGTGGCACGGGGAGCCGCTATACGAGGCCATCGTCAAGCGGTTACGCATGATGGACATTGCCGGCGCCACGGTCTATCGTGGCATCCTCGGCTATGGCGCCAAGGGCCACACCCACAAGCAAGATTTTCTGCACCTCTCGCGCGACCTTCCGGTGATGATCGCGGTCGTGGACAGCGAAGAGAAGCTGGCTCAGGCCAGCCAGGCGGTCGAGGAAATGATCGAAGACGGGCTCATCGTTTTTTCAGACGTCGACATCGTGCGCCTGGTGCACTCCCATTCACTCGCGGAAGCCGCCGAGGCCCGTTCGTGAGCGCCGTTTTTCGCGACAACCTGCTGCGCGGCAAAGTGGCCTTCGTGACCGGCGGATCGAGCGGCATCGGCCTGCGCATCGCCGAGCGGTTCGCGCAGCAGGGCGCCAAGTTGGCGTTGGTCGGGCGCTCGCAGGAAAAGCTCGATAGCGCCACCGGTGGTATCCGCGCGGCCGGCGGCGAAGCTCTTGGGTATGCCGCCGACGTGCGCGATTACGCCGCGCTTTCCGCCGCGCTGCAGAAGACGCGCGAACAATTCGGCGAGATCGATATTCTACTTTGCGGCGCCGCCGGCAATTTCCCCGCGCCCGCGCTTGGCATGTCCGCCAATGGCTTCAAGGCGGTGATCGACATCGATCTGCTGGGCACGTTCAATACTTGCCGCGCGGCTTACGAGCACCTGCGCAAGCCCGGCGCATCGGTGCTCGCTATTTCGGCCAGCCACGCTTTCCGGCCCATTCCCCTTCAATCGCATGTGTGCGCGGGCAAGGCGGGGGTCGACATCCTCATGAAGACGCTGGCAGTCGAATGGGGCAGCGCAGGCGTGCGCGTGAACGTGGTCACGCCGGGACCGGTTGACGATACCGAGGGGATGCGCCGGCTCGCGCCCACCGAGGAGATTCGCGAGCGGCTCGCCGGCTCCATTCCCCTGCGCCGTTTTGCCGCCAAAGATGAAATCGCCGACCTGGCGCTGTTTCTGTGCTCGGATGCCGCGGCGTACATCACCGGTGCCGTCATGGTCTGTGACGGCGGCCAATCGCTTACCGGATCGAGTTTTGCCACGGCGATAGCAGGCGAAAAGTGAGCCGGGCACGCTTCCACGCGTTGCGGCACAATAATAAATTAGACGCAAGAATCGGATAGTAGCCGTCCAGCTTGCCACCGTATGCTGGAGCCATGATGCCCAGTTCTCAGATCGTGATCGACGAAGCACGCTGGCAGGTGGTGCTGGCGCGCGAATTGTGCCGCAACGAGCGGTTCGTATACGCGGTACGCTCGACGGGCGTGTATTGCCGGCCAGGTTGTCCCTCGCGCCGCCCGTGCCGTGAGAACGTTGTGTTCTTCCAGGTTCCAGGCGCCGCCGAGCGCGCCGGATTCCGGCCGTGCCGCCGCTGCCGTCCCGAAAATCCGCGCCCCGCGTCGCCGCAGATCGACATGATCGGCCGCGCCTGCCGTCTGATTGAGAAAAGTGTCGAGGAGGCTCCGCTCACGCTGGACGCGCTCGGCCGGCAACTGCAATCCAGCCCTTACCACCTGGAGCGCACGTTCAAGCGGTTTCTGGGCATTACGCCGCGCCAGTACGCGGATGCACTGCGGCTCGATCGCCTGAAATCGAGCCTGCGCGCCGACAACGACGTCACTTCCGCGCTTTATGAGGCCGGCTACGGATCGAGCCGCAGCCTATATGAGCGTGCGCCTGAGCAATTGGGCATGACGCCGGCGACTTACCGGCGCGGCGGCCGCGGCATGGAGATCGCTTACGCCACAGTGGATTCGCCGCTTGGCCGGTTGCTGGTGGCCGGAACCGAGCGCGGCATTTGCGCCGTCAGTCTCGGCGATGCCGACGAGGCTCTTGCGCAAAAACTCGCTGCCGAATATCCGGAAGCCAAAATCCGCCGCGACAACTCGCGGCTGCGCCTGTGGGTCTCGGCGCTGGTTTCACACTTGTGCGGGAACATGCCGCACCTGGATTTGCCGCTCGATGTGCGCGCCACCGCGTTTCAATGGCGGGTGTGGCAGGAGCTGCGGAAAATCCCATACGGCGAGACCCGCAGCTATTCGCAGATAGCCCAAGCCCTGGGCCAGCCGAAAGCCGTGCGCGCGGTGGCTAACGCATGCGCGGCAAATCCCGCTGCCATCGTGATTCCCTGCCATCGCATCGTGCGCGAGAATGGCGATCCCGGCGGCTACCGCTGGGGCGCGGAACGGAAGCAGACTCTGCTGGCGCGTGAGAGCCTCAGCAAAGTGTAATCGGACAAGCCAGCCCTTACCATGCAATAAAACGCGGTGCCGCGCGGCCGTCGAAATCTGGTTTGCGAACAATCCGGCGTTTGCCCGCATAACAGGCGCGTCCAAACGTCGAAAAGACGTGCATCCTGGACTGCCGTGTCTCTCCAGACCGCATTGGCTGTCGAAAAACATGCATTTCCACCACCAGCCTACGGTGTACCCCGCACCTTCAATTCTCCCAAGAAAAAATTACATAACATCAGGTTGCTAAGCGTCACGATGTTATAAACTTACAAAGTCACTGGGCGGGAGTGCTGAAAGAATGTGCAATATGTTACAGAACTGTTGCCATGGGGGCGATTTATGCGCTCGGGGGCCAGTTATCCACAGGTTTTTCCACGTGCCGGTGGAAAACTCTACTGAGGGGCTGGACCGGTGAAACTCACTTACGTCGATTGGGCCGTTGTCGCCGCTTACTTTCTGTTCAACCTCGGGATCGGGTTCTACTATAAGGCGCGAGCCGGAAAGAACATCAGCGAGTTTTTCCTGTCCGGGCGCAATGTTCCCTGGTGGTTGGCCGGGACGTCCATGGTCGCGACAACGTTCGCGGCCGACACGCCGCTCGTCGTCACCGGTTTAGTCGCGCGCAACGGCATCGCCGGCAACTGGCTTTGGTGGAACTTCGTGGCCAGCGGCATGCTGACCGTTTTCCTCTTCGCCCGCCTCTGGCGCCGCTCCGGCGTCATGACCGACGTCGAATTCGCTGAGATCCGCTACTCCGGCAAGCCGGCGGCGTTTCTACGCGGATTCCGCGCCCTCTACCTCGGCATCCCCATCAACTGCATCATTTTGGGCTGGGTCAACCTGGCCATGGTCAAGATTCTGACGCTGATCCTGGGCGTGAGCAAGAACGAGGCGCTGGTCATCGTGCTCGGGATTATCGCGGTGACGTCGTTCATCTCGACGCTCTCCGGCTTGTGGGGCGTGCTGGTCACCGACCTGTTTCAGTTCGTCCTGAAGATGTCGATGGTCATCGTGCTGGCCGTGTTTGCGGTCCAGGCGGTAGGCGGCATCGATCAGCTCAAAGAGAAGCTCGGTGCGGTCGATCGCGCCAAGGCGGTGGCGGGCGGCCCCGTTGGGTCGGCCCTCAGCTTCGTGCCCGACCTCAACTCGGCCTGGATGCCGATGATCACCTTCCTGGTGTATGTCTCGGTCATCTGGTGGTCCACCTGGTATCCCGGTTCCGAACCCGGCGGCGGCGGCTTCGTCGCGCAGCGCATGTTT
>WNFI01288988.1_pt1 | contig 11429 bp, 7 predicted proteins | sample 5400471 | NCBI WGS metagenome assembly WNFI01 (sample SAMN13153348, study PRJNA577476) | soil metagenome | isolation source: 100 cm saprolite on Douglas fir-dominated hillslope | place: USA:California | collected 2013-09-17
GGTACTGCCGCCCCGACGGCTGCCCCCCGCGACGCCCTGGCCGAATCGGTGCGCTGGGTCCATCTGGAGTCGCCCGACGCGCTGGTCGCCCAGTATCTGTCGCGCCGTTACCACGTCGCCGACGAAGCGGTGCGGCCTCTGGTGCTCGCAGCGCGGGAAGCGGGTCGCGAGTCCCAACTGGACCCGTTGCTGATCCTGGCGGTAATGGCGGTCGAGTCGAGTTTGAATCCGTTCGCCGAGAGCCCGGTCGGTGCGCAGGGCCTGATGCAGGTGATGACCAGCGTCCATGCGACCCGCTTCGGGCTGGACGGCGATCAGCACAACGCCCTGGAGCCGGTGGCCAACATCCGGGTGGGATCGGCCATTCTGAGCGATGCGATCCGGCGCGGCGGTTCGCTGGAGCGCGGGCTGAAGCTTTACGTGGGTGCGGGCAACCTGTCCGACGACGGCGGCTACGGCATACGTGTGCTGTCCGAGATGGCGCGCCTCAAGATGGCTGCAGCCGGCAACGTGGCCGCGGCTCTGGCCGCTGGCGGTCGCACCGAGGGCAAGACGGTGGGCAGCGTGACGCCCGCCGCGTCCTCGATCTCCCTCGCTTCGGCCTCCGCCTCCTGACCCCGCCCGGCCAGGGCGGCACCGCAGGCCGCTCATCGGCCCAGGTAAGCGCCGATCCGCCGGATCGCCTCCTGCAGTTTTTCCATCGACGTCGCGTACGAGAGCCGCACATACCGTTCGGCGTCGAAGCGGCCGAAGTCCTTTCCAGGCACCAGGCACACGCCGGCTTCGTGCAGCAGCCGCCGCGCAAACTGCGAGCTGCCATCGAACCGGTCGCCGTCGGCGCGCGTGAGCGTGCTGATATCGGCGTACACGTAGAAGGCGCCGTCGGGCACGACCGGCACGCCGAAGCCGAGCTGCCGCAGGGCGGGCAGCAGGAAGTTGCGCCGCTGCCGGAACTGCTCGCGTCGCTGCTCGAACACTTCAAGGCTGTCAGCCTCGAAACAGGCGAGCGCCGCATGCTGGGCGATCGCCGACGCGCACAGATACAGGTTCTGTGAAAGCCTCTCCAGCGCCGCGACCCAATCGGGCGGCGCGACGATCCAGCCGAGCCGCCAGCCGGTCATCCCGAAGTATTTCGAAAAGCTGTTGATCACCGCAACCCGGGGGTCCAGCGACAGCGCGGTCGCGGGCGCGTGGTCGTACGTCAAACCCTGGTAGATCTCGTCGACCAGCACGAAGCCGCCGCGCGCCAGCACCCGGTCGCACAGCTGCGCCAGCGTGTCCCATTGGATCGTCGTGCCGGTGGGGTTGGAAGGCGAACCGATCAGCACGCCGCGCGTATGGGCGGACCAGGCCGGCTCGACCGCCGCCGCGCTCAGCTGGAACCGCTCGGCGGGACCGCAGGTGATCAGTCGAAAGCGGGCTCCGACCGCAGATGCGATGTGGCGGTTGCACGGATAGCACGGATCGGGCAGCAGCACTTCGTCTTCGGGGTCGAGCAGCGCCGACAGCAGCAGCACCAGCGCGCCCGAGGCCCCCGCGGTGATCACGACCCGATCGGGCTCGACGCTCAGCCCGAAGCGGTCTCGATAAAAGCGGCTGATCGCTTCGCGCAGCGCCGTGATGCCCAGCGCCGGTGTGTAGCGCGAGCGACCCGATTGCACGGCAGCTTGTGCGGCCCGCACGACCGGCTCCGGTGCGGTGAAATCGGGCTCGCCGACGCTCAGATGCACGATCGACCGACCGGATCTTTCCAGCTGCTCGGCTTCTTTTATCAGCTCCAGCACGAAGAACGGAGCGACCGCGTCGCAGCGCCGCGCGAGCGAAGGTGCCGAAGCGTTCATCGAGCGAAAGGAGCCCAAGCGCCGCGACTTCCGGCTGCCTAGGGATTCAGATGTAAGCGCCCGCTTTTACGTTATCTATGGGCAAAAAAAAAGCCTGTCGACCGAGCGTACCCAAATTCGGTTGAGGAGGGAGGGAGGAGAGGCACCGAGTTGGGGTTGTACGCGCTCAGGCCTTGTGACAGGCTTAAGAGAGCTTTGTGAGAAGTGTACTCACGTCATCTGCAAAGTCAAGTAACGTCCTGGACAAATAGCCATTTTCTGGATGAACAACAAAGTTTGTAAATAGGCCGCCCCATGGATGTGGGGTGGGTTACGGGGATCGCTTTCCGTTAAAGGGGGGCAGGCGAGGGCTGGTTGACGAAGCTCCCACGCCTCCGCGGGGTCAACCGGCATTCCATCCGATAATGCGGGCTCGCACAACGAGGTCTTCGGCGTGGACCAACAAGAGACCGATTTAAGCCGCTCGGCGCTGGACTATCACGAGTTCCCGAAGCCAGGGAAAATTTCGATCCAGCCGACCAAGCAGCTGACCAACCAGCGCGACCTCGCCTTGGCCTACACGCCCGGTGTGGCCGCCGCGTGCGAAGCGATCGCGGCCGAACCGCGGGCCGTTGCGCGCTTTACCGCGCGCGCCAATCTGGTCGGCGTGATCACCAACGGCACCGCGGTGCTCGGTCTTGGACCGATCGGACCGCTGGCGGCCAAGCCGGTGATGGAAGGCAAGGCGGTCCTGTTCAAGAAGTTCGCCGGCATCGACGTGTTCGACCTGGAGGTGTCCGAGCGCGATCCGGACCGGCTGGTCGAGATCATTGCCGCGCTGGAGCCGACCTTCGGGGGGATCAATCTCGAGGACATCAAGGCGCCCGAGTGCTTCGTGGTCGAGCGGCGTCTGCGTGAAAGGATGAAGATCCCGGTGTTCCACGACGATCAGCATGGCACCGCGATCATCGTCGGCGCCGCGGTTCTGAACGGGCTGCAGGTCGTGGGCAAGCAACTGGCCGACGCCAGGCTCGTCTGCAGCGGCGCCGGAGCCGCCGCGCTCGCATGCCTGGACCTGCTGGTCGAGCTGGGACTGCCGCGTTCCAACATTTTCGTCTCCGACATCGAGGGAGTCGTTTACGAGGGCCGCACCGTGCTGATGGATGCGGAAAAGGCGCGCTATGCGCAGCGCACCTCGGCTCGAACGCTGTCGGACGTGATCGGCGAGGCCGATATTTTCCTGGGCCTGTCGGCCGGGCGCGTACTCTCCCCGCAACAGGTCGCACGGATGGCGCCGCGCCCGCTCGTGTTCGCACTGGCCAACCCGACGCCCGAAATCCTGCCCGAGGAGGTCCGCTCGGTGCGCAGCGACGCGGTCATCGCGACCGGCCGCTCGGACTATCCGAATCAGGTCAACAACGTGCTGTGCTTCCCGTTCATCTTCCGCGGTGCGCTCGACGTCGGCGCCACCACGATCACGCGCGAGATGGAAGTGGCGGCGGTGCACGCAATCGCGCGGCTTGCGCGTGAAGAGGGCAGCGATGTGGCGGCCAGCGCCTACGGGTCCGCGCAGCCCGTGTTCGGGCCCGAGTCCCTGATCCCCAGGCCGTTCGATCCGCGCCTGATGCTGCGGATCGCGCCGGCCGTTGCACAGGCCGCCATGGCGAGCGGAGTTGCCACGCGGCCGCTGGCCGATCTGGACGCTTACCGCGGGCAGTTGCAGCAGTTCGTCTATCACTCCGGTACTTTCATGAAGCCGATCTTCGCAACCGCGAAAAAGGCGCAGGCCGCGGGCCGTGCGACGCGGGTGGTCTTCGCGGAGGGCGAAGAGGAGCGCGTGATGCGCGCCGCGCAGGTGGTGGTCGACGAGGCGATCGCGCGCCCGATCCTGGTCGGACGACCCGACGTGATCGAGCGACGCCTGGAGCGATTCGCATTGCGGATGCGCGCGGACGCCGATTTCGAGGTCGTGAACCCGGAGTTCGACCCGCGTTATCGCGACTTCTGGCAGACCTACCACCGGCTGGCTGCGCGCCGCGGCATCACCGAACACCATGCGCGGGTCGAGATGAGGCGGCGCCACACGCTGATCGGCTCGATGCTGGTGCTCAAGGGCGACGCCGACGGCATGATCTGCGGCACCTTTGGCACCGTGGGTCTGCATCTGCACTACATCGATCTGGTGATCGGCCGACGGCCCGATGCACATACCTACGCGGCCATGAACATCCTGATGGTTCCGGACCGGCTGATCGCGCTGGCCGACACCCACGTCAATCTGGATCCGACCGCCGAGCAGATCGCCGAGATCACGCTGATGGCTGCCGAGCAGTTGCGCCGGCTCGGCATATCGCCGCAGGCGGCGCTGATATCGCACTCGAACTTCGGCACCAGCGACGCTGCCAGCGCGGTGAAGATGCGCGATGCGCTGGCCCTGATCCGGGCGCGTGAACCTCAGCTTCCGGTCGACGGCGAAATGCACGCGGACTGCGCGGTGGACGCGGCGATCCGCCAGTCGCTGATGCCCTTCTCGACGCTCAGTTGCGACGCCAACCTGCTGGTGTGCCCCGGGCTGGATGCCGCCAACATCGCCTACAACCTGCTCAAGACGATTTCGGGCAACAACGTCGCGATCGGGCCGATCCTGCTCGGCTGCGCGCGCCCGGTGCACGTGTTGACTCCCTCATCGACCGTGCGGCGCATCGTCAACATGACCGCCCTGGTTGTCCTCGAGGCGCAGGCGGCGCATAACTGACCGGCCAAGCGACCCATGCGTATCGCAGTTCGAACCTCAGGTCCATGCAAGACCGGCTGCACGACCGGGTCCGTCTCAGAACGTCGCCGGCCGCGCTGATCCTGACGGGCGGTGGCGCGCGAGCGGCCTACCAGGTCGGGGTGCTGAAGGCGGTGGCGGCCCTGCTGCGCGATGCGCGGCGCGGCCTGGACCCGAGCATTGCGCAGGGGCACAACCCGTTTCCGATCCTGGTGGGCACGTCGGCCGGCGCCATCAACGCAACCGCGCTCGCCTGCCGCGCCGACAACTTCCAGGAGGCGGTGGCCCAGATGGTGCACATCTGGGAGAATTTCCGCGCCGACCAGGTTTACCGCTCGGACCTGATCGGGGTGGTGCGAACGGGCGCGCGCTGGCTGACGCTGATGTCGGTCGGCTGGCTGGTGCGGCGATCCCTGCGGATGCGGCCCAGGTCGCTGTTCGACAATTCGCCGCTGCGCGCGCTGCTGGGGCAGATGATCGAACTGGAGCGGCTGCAGCGCGGCCTGGAACACGGACACCTCAGGGCGCTCGCGCTGGGCGCCTCCAGCTACAGCTCCGGCCGCCACGTGACCTTCTATCAGGCGCTGAACGACTACCAGATACCGAACAAGATGCAGCGCCTGTATGTACGCTGCGCGATCCAGATCGACCATTTGCTCGCATCCAGTGCGATTCCGTTCATCTTTCCCGCCGTCTCGCTGGATCTGGCGCTGGCCGGGGCCGAAGGGGTCGAGCATTTCGGGGATGGTTCGATCCGCCAGCTCAGCCCGATCAGTCCCGCGATCCATCTGGGTGCCGAGCGCGTCCTGGTGGTGGGCGTCGGGCAGGTCGGCCATCCCGGGCTGCTGCCCGGGGTCGACGGGGCGGCCTACCCGACCTTGGCGCAGATGGCCGGCCACGCGATGTCCAGCATCTTCCTGGATTCGCTCGCCTCGGACGTCGAGCGGCTCGACAAGATGAATCAGATCACGGCCGCCCTGTCGCCCCAGGAGCGCCGCGCCGTCGGCTTGCGCGTTATCGAGACTCTCGTGATCTCGCCGAGCGAGCGCCTCGATGGCGTCGCAGCGCAGTACCTGGCTGCGCTGCCGGCCCCGGTGCGGGCGCTGCTGGAAGTGCTCGGCGCCTATCGCGGCGGCGGCGCGAGCCTTGCCAGTTATCTGCTGTTCGAGGCGCCCTACACGCGCGCGCTGATCGATATGGGATTTGGCGACACGATGGCACGCCGCGACGAAGTGATGCGTTTCCTGACCGAACGACGCGAGTCCAGCCCGAGCCAGTCCCCTAGAGTGGTCGTCCTCTAACTAAATTCCCGGCTCAGTGCAAGCCACGCCGCGGCAGCCACCAGGCCGGCGGTCTCGGTTCGAAGTATCCGCGGGCCCAGGCAGATCGTCTCGTAGCCGGTCTGTGCCGACAGCTGCAGCTCGGCGGGCTCGAATCCTCCCTCCGGCCCGACCACCAGCGACACCCGGTGTGCGCCGGGGCGCGCGGGTGGAAGACCGCGCGGGGCGGCGGGGTCCAGGATCCACTTGAAATCGGCCTCGCGCGCCTCGCCGAGCGCATCGGCCAGCGATTTCGCGATCGACACCGCGACCGGGCGGTTGCGCCCGCACTGGCAGCAGGCCGCGATCGCCAGCTCGCGCCAGTGCTGCAGACGGCGGGCCGCCCGGGTTTCGTCGATCCGCACCGTGCTGCGAGCAGCGGCCGTCACGATCACGCGCGCAACGCCGACCTCGACGGCCTTCTCCACGACCCAGTCGATCTTGTCCGAGCCCGCCTGCGCCTGGATCAGCGTGATGCGCGGCGACGGCTCCCGCTCGATCGGATCGAATCCGGTCACCTCGGCCTGTACCGGCCCGGACGCCGCGGCGGTACCGGCCAGCCGCGCCCGATATTCGCCGCCCAGCCCGTTGAACAGCACGACCGGGTCGCCTTCGCGCAGCCGCAGCACCGTGCGCGCGTGGTGCGCGACCGCGGCGGGCAGCGTGACGCGCGTGTTGACCGACAGCGCCTCTTCGACGAAGAACCTGGGCGCCGGGGACACTGCGCTGCTATGCGGCCAGCCGCGCAGCCCGCGTGCCGCCTGCCGCGGCTTCCGGCCCGCGGGTCAAATCGCGCACGAAGTTCGGCAGCATGAACAGAGCGCCGTGCAGTTCGGCGTTGTAGTACTGCAGATCGGTCAGACCCCGATCGCGCATCCGCGCTGCGATCAGGTCGGCGCCGACCGCGCGCGGATTGGCCGAATCGCTGGCGACCGCCAGGCACCAGAGCGAGCCGTACAGCGGGATGTACAGCGACATCGGGTGCACTTGCGAGAACACGCGGCGCAGGTGGTCCGCATTTTTGCGCACGGTCGCCTGCTGATAGACCGGCGAGCCCAGGTGCAGCGTCAACAGGCCGCCTGGATTCAGAATGGCGCGGCACATCCGGAAAAACTGCTCCGAATACAGATGGAAGGCCGGCGTATCGGGATCGGTCAGGTCGAGCACGATCAGGTCGAAGCGCTCCGACGTCGAGCGTACGAAGTCGAAGCCATCGCCGATCCGGACGGTGAGGCGCGGGTCGTCGAACGCGCCGCGGTGGATCGCGCCCAGGTACCGCTTCGATATGTCGATCACCGCCTCGTCGAGCTCGGCCATCACGATCCGCCGCACCGATGGATGCTTGAACAGCTCCTCGGAGGAGCCGCCGTCGCCGCCGCCGATCACGAGCACGGACTGGGGATCCGGATGCGTCAGCATGGCCGGATGCGTCATGCACTCGTGATAGAAGAACTCCTCGCCCTCCGAGGTCATCAAGCGGCCGTCCAGCCGGAACAGCCGCCCGAATTGCGGCGTGTCGTACACCTCGATGTGCTGATACGGCGACTGCAGCGTCTGCAGGCGCGAGCGCGCCGTGAAGCCGTAGCCTGCGTTCGCGTTCAGCCAGTCGAAAATGATCTTGCCGGATGCCACCGGGTCCGCGGCGGCGCTGGCGGACGCGGCCGCCGAGGCCGGGATCGACGCGGCCAGGTCGCCGCGCTCGATCCGGTTCACGTTCTGGCGGCCCGGCCGGAATGCGACCACCAGCGTGTCGAACAACCACTGCGCCTTGGCGCAGTTGTCGCTGGTGAAGTTGCACACGTAGACGTCCAGCGTGACGCCGCGCCGCTCCGGCCAGGTATGCACAGCCAGGTGCGACTCGGCCAGCAGCAAGGCACCGGTAATGCCGCCCGGCTGGCCGTGGACATCGGGAAAAACATGGAACTTCTCGTCGACCACCGTCAGCTGTGCCTGCACGGTCGAGTCGCGGCACAGCGCCGCGAGCGTCTCGAGTTCCGTCAGGAAAACAGCCGAGCAGCTGCAATCGAAGAGATCACCGGTCAGGTGCAAGCCTTGCATCTTCGTCCCCCTTGCAGGTCCGCCCAATCGACCTGAATTACGGTTGTGACACCGCAACCCATCGGTTCGGGACCCGTTCGCTGGTGCGCGGCGCCGGGTCTGTGCAGTGCACTCGGCACTGCGTCGATTGGCTCTGGCGGGGGAGAAGCGCCTGACTAGTTCATCAACAAGCAGGCTGCCCGTTGCTTCCGGTGCTGGTCCGAACCGAAATTTCGGCGCGAATGCTAGAACAAAACGGCGATAAATGAAAGGGTTGCTTTACGCGCAGGCGCGGCAGCCGGCACGACCGGCAAGACCCGATTGATAAAATGGAACGTTTCGCTCCCGCTTCCCACGGCTCCCGATGACCGCATCCCTTCCCAACGCCGCGCTCGAGCGCGACATGTGCAACGCCATCCGCGCGCTCGCGATGGACGCGGTCCAGAAAGCGAACTCGGGCCATCCTGGAATGCCGATGGGAATGGCCGAGGTCGCCTACGCGCTGTGGACGCGACATCTGCGCCACAGCCCGTCCAATCCCAAGTGGCCCAACCGCGACCGTTTCATCCTGTCCAACGGGCACGGCTCGATGCTGCACTACGCGCTGCTGCACCTGACCGGCTACGACCTGCCGATCGGCGAGCTCGCGAAATTCCGCCAGCTGCACAGCCGCACACCGGGCCATCCCGAAACCGGCCTGACCCCGGGCGTCGAAACCACGACCGGACCGCTGGGGCAGGGACTGGCCAACGCGGTGGGAATGGCGCTGGCCGAGCGCCTGCTGGCGGCCGAGTTCAATCGCCCCGGCTTCGAGATCGTCGACCATCACACCTACGTGGTGGTCGGCGACGGCTGCCTGATGGAGGGCATTTCGCACGAGGCGGCCTCGCTCGCCGGGACGTGGAAGCTGGGCAAACTGATCGCGATCTACGACGACAACGGCATCTCGATCGACGGGGAAGTGCGGCACTGGTTCACCGACGACAGCGCGTTGCGCTTCCGGGCCTACCAGTGGGACGTGATCGGACCGATCGACGGTCACGACCCGGCGGCCGCCGACATCGCGATTGCGCAGGCCAAGCACTCGGATCGGCCCACGCTGATCATTGCGCGCACCGTGATCGGCAAGGGGTCGCCGAACCGCGCCGGCAGCGAGAAGGCGCACGGCGAAGCGCTGGGCGAGGCCGAGGTCGCGGCCACCCGCCAGGCGATCGGCTGGCCGCATCCGCCGTTCCAGATTCCGCCGCAGATCTACCAGGCATGGGACGCGCGGGCGGTCGGCGCCGATCGCGAACGGACCTGGCGCACGCTGTTCGAGCAGTATGCCGCCAGGCATCCCCGCGAGGCGGCCGAGTTCGGACGGCGCACGGCCGGCGATCTGCCGCCCGAGCTGCCCGGGATCGTGCACTCAGCGGTGGGGGCGGCGCAGGGCAAGCGCGAGTCGGTGGCCACGCGCAAAGCCTCACAGCTGGCGCTGGAAGTGCTCGCCGAGGCCGTGCCCGAGCTGATCGGAGGATCGGCCGATCTGACCGGCAGCAATCTGACGCGCTGGAGCCGGGCGGTGGCGATGCGCGCCGGCAGCGAGTTCGTCCCCGGCCGCCACATCAACTATGGCGTGCGCGAATTCGGGATGAGCGCGATCGCCAACGGCATGGCGCTGCACGGCGGCCTGATCCCGTTCTGCGGGACATTCCTGACGTTTTCCGACTACTCGCGCAACGCGCTGCGAATGGCGGCGCTGATGAAGATCCGCTCGATTTTCGTCTTCACGCACGACTCGATCGGTCTGGGCGAGGATGGGCCAACCCACCAGGCGGTCGAGCACGCGGCGAGTCTGCGCCTGATCCCGAACATGGATGTGTGGCGACCGTGCGATACCGTCGAGACGCTGATCGCCTGGGCGGCGGCGATCGAGCGGCGCGATGGACCCACGAGCTTGCTGCTGTCGCGCCAGTCGGTCGCGTTCCTGCGGGGCTCAGCCGACGAAGCGGCGATCCGGCGCGGCGGCTATGTTTTCTGCGAAGCCCCCGGCGGCCCGGGCCGGGCGCGGGCCGTCGTGATCGCCACCGGCTCGGAATTGCCGATCGCGATGCAGGCGCAACAGCAGCTCGAGCAGCGGGGCATCGCCGTTCGGGTCGTGTCGATGCCGTCGACCACGGTGTTCGACCGGCAGAGCGAGCAATGGAAGTCCAGCGTGCTGCCGGAGGGCCTTCCGAGGCTGGCAATCGAAGCCGGCGTGACGGACTTCTGGTGGAAATACGTGCGCTCGGGCGGCGCGGTGCTCGGCGTCGATCGCTTCGGAGAATCGGCCCCGGCGGCCGCGGTCTATGAACATTTCGGACTGAATGCGGCCAACGCGGTGGCAACGGTCATCACACTGGTGCAGGGAAGGAACGGACAATGACGATAAAGGTCGCGATCAACGGTTATGGTCGCATCGGCCGCAACATCCTGCGGGCGCACTACGAGGGCGGCAAGAAGCACGACATCGAAATCGTCGCGCTCAACGATCTGGGCGATGCCCGGATCAACGCGCACCTGACGCGTTACGACACGGTGCATGGGCGCTTCGGCGGCACGGTAAAGGTCGACGGCGACGCGCTGATCGTCAATGGCGACCGGATCCGCGTGCTGTCGACGCGCGATCCGTCCCAGCTTCCCTGGGCCGCGATGGGGGTTGAAGTCGTACACGAATGCACGGGCCTGTTCACGACCAAGGAAAGGGCCGGTGCCCACCTGCAGGCCGGGGCGAAGAAGGTGATCATCTCGGCCCCCGGCGGCAAGGATGTCGACGCGACGATCGTGATCGGGGTCAACGACGCCACGCTCAGGAAGGAGCACACGGTGATCTCGAACGCCTCGTGCACGACCAATTGCCTGGCTACGCTGGTCAAGCCTTTGCACGAGGCGATCGGCCTGATCAACGGGCTGATGACCACGATCCATTCGTACACGAACGACCAGGTCCTGACCGACGTGTACCACGAGGATCTGCGGCGGGCGCGTTCGGCCACGCAGTCGATGATTCCGACCAAGACCGGGGCAGCGGCCGCGGTGGGGCTGGTGATGCCCGAGCTGGCGGGGCGCCTGGACGGATATGCGATCCGCGTGCCCACGATCAACGTGTCGCTCGTCGACCTGTCGTTCATCGCCGCGCGCGACACCACGGTCGAAGAGATCAACCGGACCATGCAGGCCGCGGCCGCCGGTCCGCTGCGCGGCATCCTGGCCTACAGCGAGGAGCCGCTGGTATCGGTCGACTTCAACCACGACGCCCACTCCTCGGTGTTCGACGCCACGCTGACCAAGGTGTCGGGACGCCTGGTGAAAGTGAGCAGCTGGTACGACAACGAGTGGGGCTTCAGCAGCCGGATGCTGGACGCGACCGTTGCGCTGATGAACGCGCGCTGACCCTCGAGGGGGGCGCAAGCAACCTCGGTCGCTGACACCCGTGGCAGGAGTCACCGCAATTCGGATCTG
>WNFI01289099.1_pt1 | contig 11429 bp, 8 predicted proteins | sample 5400471 | NCBI WGS metagenome assembly WNFI01 (sample SAMN13153348, study PRJNA577476) | soil metagenome | isolation source: 100 cm saprolite on Douglas fir-dominated hillslope | place: USA:California | collected 2013-09-17
AACCGCTCGCCTTGGGCGCCGGGCGGACCAAGCGCCAAATGCAGTTCGCTTCGATCAAGCAGTTCGGGAATGTTCAGCGTGCCGCTCGGCCGAAATTCCAGCGTCACGGCAGGAGCAATCTTCGCAACATGTGCTGCTATCGGCGCGACTAGAACGATCGCCGCATAGTTGTCGACGGCAATGCGGAAGGTTGTTGTCGCCTTTGACGGATCGAATTGAACCGGTTCCAGCGACTGTTGCAGCCCATCAAGCGCAATCCTGATCGGCGTGGCAAGCAACTCGGCCTGCGGCGTCGGCATCATCCCGTTTGGACTGCGCACGAACAATTCGTCTTTCAACATGTGGCGCAATCTCGTCAACGCATGGCTCATGGCAGGCTGACTGAGGCCCAGTCGCTCTCCCGCTCGCGTGACCGATCGGTCCCGCATGATGGCGTCGAACACCACCAGCAGGTTGAGGTCCATCGCGCCTAGTTTGGGGGCCGTCCTATTCAAGCGACCGGACTCCACGCCATCATTCAAATTGAGCATGTACGAATGAAGAGAATGCATTTTCCGAATGCGAAACTCAACCCTAGATTCCGGCTTGTCGCCTGCAGCAGCGCGCATTCACCGGGTGCCCGAACGGCGAACGGTCTCAGAAAGTTCGAACGAAACCGCGCGCTAAGTCGATTCTAACGATCGACGATAAAGGCGACGAGAGCATCGTTCCGCGTGGGAGAAACGTTATGATTGGAATCGTTCGGCTTGCCCTGCGACGACCATACACGTTCATCGTTATGGCTCTGCTGATCCTGATCTTCGGCATTGCTTCCGCCCTGCGGACGCCAACCGACATCTTCCCGAATATCAACATCCCCGTCATCAGCGTGGTTTTCACCTTCACCGGCCTGCCGGCCGACGACATGGCCGGCCGCGTGGTGACGTTCTACGAGCGTTCGTTGCCCAACAGCGTCAACGACATCGAGCATATCGAATCCCAATCGATCGCCAATTACGGGATCATCAAGATCTTCTTTCAGCCGACCGTGAACATCAACGCCGCGCTGGCGCAGGTTAACGGCATGTCACAAACCGTGCTGAAGCAGATGCCGCCGAGCATTACCCCGCCATTGATCCTGAGCTTCAACGCCTCGAGCGTTCCGATCCTGCAGCTTGCGCTTTCAAGCAACAAGCTGTCCGAAACCCAGATCTTCGATGACGCGCTGAACTTCATCCGCCCGGCTTTGGCGCCAGTGCCGGGTGCCGCGCTGCCGCTTCCGTTCGGCGGCAAGGTGCGGCAGGTTCAGGCCGATCTCAATCAGCAGGCTTTGCATCAATACGGGATTTCGGCGAACGACGTTATCAACGCGCTCTCACTGCAAAACCTAATCACCCCGGTTGGAACACAAAAGATCGGCACCTACGAATATACCGTCAACCTGAACGACTCGCCGAAAGCGGTCAAAGCCTTCAACGATCTCCCGGTCAAGACCGTCAATGGCACCGTCATCTATATGCGCGACGTCGCCTATGTGCATGACGGCAGTCCGCCGCAGACCAATGCCGTTCACGTCAACGGCACCAGCGCCGTGCTGCTGACCATCGTGAAAGCCGGCGCAAGCTCGACGCTCGACATTATCAACGGCGTCAAGAGCCTGTTGCCGTCGGTAGCGCAGACGCTTCCAAGCAGCCTGAAGCTGACCGCGGTCGGCGATCAATCGGTCTACGTGACCGACGCGGTGTCCAGCGTCGTCAGGGAAGGCGTGATCGCGGCGGCGCTAACCGGGGTGATGATCCTGCTGTTCCTTGGAAGCTGGCGCTCGACCCTGATCATCACGCTGTCGATCCCGCTGGCGATCCTGGCGGCGCTGACCGGCCTCTCGCTGCTAGGTGAGACCATCAATGTCATGACGCTCGGTGGCCTCGCGCTCGCGGTCGGAATTCTGGTCGACGACGCCACTGTCACCATCGAGAACATCAACTGGCATCTTGAGCAGGGCAAGGAGATCGAGCCGGCGATCCTGGACGGTGCACGGCAAATTGTCGTGCCGGCGACCGTGTCGCTGCTGTGTATCTGCATCGCTTTCGTGCCGATGTTCGGGCTCGGGGGCGTCGCCGGTTATCTGTTTCGGCCGCTGGCCGAAGCGGTGATGCTTGCGCTGGCGGCGTCCTATGTGCTGTCGCGTACCCTGGTGCCGACGCTGGCAAACTATCTGCTGCGCCATCAGCACGTACATCATTCGTCCGATGGCGTCCCGGCGAAGGCCAGCCGCAATCCGCTCGCGCGTTTCCAGCGTGGCTTCGAGCGACAGTTCGAAAACCTCCGCAGGGGCTATTTGGGCCTGCTGCAGCTCGCGCTGCAAAACCGGATCAAGCTGATCGCGGGATTCTTGTGCTTCAGCCTCGCATCTTTTGCCCTTGCGCCCTCGCTCGGCCAGGACTTTTTCCCGGCCGTGGACGGCGGCCAGATCAAGCTGCATATTCGCGCGCCCACGGGCACGCGGATCGAAGAGACGACCAGTCTGACCGACCGGATCGGTACCGCGATCCACGGCATCATTCCGGCCAACGAGCTCGACGGCATTGTAAGCAATATCGGGCTCACCGTCAGTGGCATCAACATGGCCTACAACAACTCCGGCACCATCGGCGTCGGCGACGCAGATATCCTGATCAGCCTCAAGCCAAAACATGCACCGACCGACAACTACATCAAGACGATGCGGGAGAAGCTGCCACAGCAGTTTCCCGGCACGACCTTCGCGTTTCTCCCCGCTGATATCGTCAGCCAGGTCCTGAATTTCGGCGTGCCCGCGCCGATCGACCTGCAGGTTGCCGGCAGGGATCTTGCGGCAGACCGGAAATATGCCAATGCGCTGCTCGCGAAGGTCAGGGAAATCCCGGGGATTGCCGACGCGCGAATTCAGCAGGCGTTTCAGCAGCCGACCCTCGACGTCAACATCGATCGCTCGCTCACCTCGCTTGCGGGCCTCACCGAAAAGGATGTCGCCACTGCCATGCAGACGACACTGTCGGGAAGCTCGCAGTCCGCCCCGACCTATTGGCTCGATCCGACCAACGGCGTTTCGTACGCCGTCTCGATCCAGACCCCGCAGCGCGACATCAACACCATGACCGGTTTGAAAAACATTCCGGTGAGCTCGACTTCCGCCAATACCCAGCTTCTCGGCGGCCTGGCGAACGTCCAGCGGACCAACAGCAACGCCGTCGTGTCCCACTACAATGTCACGCCGGTGATTGACATCTATGCGACGCCGCAGGGGCGCGATCTCGGTGCGCTCGCCTCCGACATCCAGAAGGTAATCCACGACACGGCAAAAGATCTCCCCAAGGGCGCGAGCGTGGCACTGCGCGGCCAGGTCAGCACGATGACAAGCGCCTATCGGCAGCTCTATGTCGGCCTCGCGGCGGCGATCGTGCTGATCTACCTGCTAATCGTCGTCAACTTCCAATCCTGGGCCGACCCCTTCGTCATCGTCATGGCGCTGCCGACCGCGCTGGCCGGCATCGTCTGGATGCTGTTCGCGACCGGGACGACACTTTCCGTTCCGGCGCTCACCGGCGCCATCATGTGCATGGGGGTCGCGACCGCCAACAGCATTTTGGTGATCAGCTTTGCCCGCGAACGGATGGCAGCCGGGCTGGACGCTACCGCGGCGGCATTCGAGGCAGGTCGGTCGCGGTTTCGCCCGGTGCTGATGACGGCGCTTGCGATGGTCATCGGCATGCTGCCGATGGCGATCGAGCCTGGACAGAACACACCGCTGGGACGCGCCGTGATCGGCGGACTGATTTTCGCCACCTGCGCCACCCTGGTTTTGGTGCCTGCCATCTTCAGCCTGGTGCACGGCCAGCAACGTGACACCGCAGATCAGGCAGGCGCCGCAGCTGCCTCGTCGCATTAAGGGGATAGAAAATGAGCTCGGAAGACATCAAACCTCCAAGCAAGCGGAGCCTGATAACCGCCGCCGCCGGCGCGGCTCTGCTGGCGGGCGTCGTGGTGGGCTATGGCTTCGTTGACCGCGCCCAGAGCAAGCAGGAAGTCGTGCAATGGACCAACACGCAGACCATTCCGACGGTCGCCCTCGCGCAAATCATCCCCGGCAGTTCGCATCAAACGCTGACGCTGCCCGGCAACATTCAACCCTTCAACAAGGCGGCGATCTTCGCCCGGGTGAATGGTTACGTGAAGAGCTGGGATCACGACATCGGATCGCCCGTTAAGGCCGGACAGGCGCTGGCCACCATCGATGCGCCCGATCTTGATCAGCAGCTCAGTCAAGCGAAAGCGACGCTGGCAAGTGTCAGGGCCAATCTGCAAATTGCGTCGCTGACCGCCGACCGCAACAACATCCTGCTGAAAAAGCAGATCGTCGCCCAGCAGCTTGCGGACCAGACCACAGCGGACGCCGTAGCAAAAGAAGCTGTCGTCGACGCCAACGAAGCCAACGTCCGGCAGCTCGAGGCTATGCAATCGTTCAAGACGCTCGCCGCCCCCTTTGATGGCGTCGTGACTGCCCGGAACGTGGAGATCGGACAGCTGATTAGCCCGGGAGGTTCAGGTCCACCGCTGTTCGAGGTGTCAGACCTGCATCGCGTTCGCATTTTCGTGCAGGTCCCGCAATCGTTCTCGGCCGGGCTCGTTCCGGGGTTGAAAGCGACGTTCGAAATGCCGCAGTACCCCGGCGTGCAATTCGACGCGACGGTCTCTCATATTTCCAGGTCGATCAATGCAACTTCACACAGCATGCAAGTCGAGCTTCAGGCCGACAACGCAGCCGGCAAGTTTTTCGGCGGCAGTTACTGCAATGTGCACTTCGAAATTCCGGCTGACGCGAATGTAGTAACAATCCCGTCGACTGCGCTCGTGACCGGCAATCGGGGAACGCAGGTCGCGACCCTCGACAGCAGTGACAAGGTGGTTCTCAAGCAGGTGCAGTTGGGCCGCGACCTCGGTGACAGTGTGGAAGTCGTTTCCGGCCTGTCGCCGTCCGATCGGATCATCAATAATCCGCCGGAAACCGTCACGGCCGGTGATACGGTTCGCGTTGCCGCCGCAACGCCGACCGCCGCCGCTCCGGCGTCATCCTCAACAACATCCCGGCAATGAGGCGCCCGCCATGCAGGTTTGCGCAAACCTTCCTCCCGCCGGCCGCGATTTCAGGCTCGACCTGTTTCGAGGCCTGGCGAATTGGGCGATCTTTCTCGACCACATTCCGCACGAGGTGCTGAACTGGATCACCATCAAAAACTATGGGTTCAGCGACGCCGCCGACCTGTTTGTGTTCATATCCGGCTACACGGCCGCGTTCGTATTCGGAAGGGTGATGATCGAGCGGGGCTATCTTGCCGCCGCATCGAGACTGGTCAAGCGCGCTTTGCAGCTCTATGCCGCGCACATCCTTGTGGTCGTGGTCTATATCGCCGTTATCGCCGCCGTTGCACAAGGGACGCACGACGCCAACGATATAAATGTGTTCAACGTCGCCGCTTTCATCCGTAAGCCGATTTGGGAATTCGTCCAGACGCTGGCGCTGCGATACAGGCCCGTCAATCTGGACGTGCTTCCGCTTTATATCTTGCTGCTGGGAACGTTTGCTCCAGCGTTGTGGCTGATGATTCGGAAGCCAACGCTGATTTTGGGTTGTTCAATCGTTGTGTATGTTGCCGGACGGCATTTTGGCTGGAACCTTTCGAGCTCGCGGTCGGCAGTCTGGTATTTCAACCCGTTCGCGTGGCAATTGCTGTTTTTCCTCGGCGCCTGGATCGCCCTTGGCGGCGCGGCAGCCGTCCAATCGATCGTTCGAACACGGACGGTGTTCTGGCTTGCGATCGCCTACCTTGTGTTTGCCCTGGTGGTAACAATGGCGACCAACTCGCCTCACCTCGGCAATCTTGTTCCCTCCTGGATGCTGGCGCCGTTCGATCCCAACGACAAGACCAATCTCGCACCCTACCGGATCGTGCATCTGATCGCGCTCGCGGTCGTCGTCACGCGGTTCCTGCCGCAGGATACGCCGATGCTGAAATGGCGCTCGCTGGCACCGCTGATCAAATGCGGTCAGAACTCGCTGCCGGTGTTTTGCACCGGTATCGTTCTCTCGTTTTGTGCGCACGCTGCCATCGAAGCGAGCCTGAACTCGCTCTGGGTTCAGATTTTCGTTGGCTCCTTGGGTGTATTACTCATGACAGCAGTGGCATATTACGGGACCTGGCCTAAGCGACGCTATCCCATCCTTCCTTCACCCGGCTCGAACTGGCAGAACGCCGTGCCATCCAAGTCCGTTTAGGTTGAGGCTTTTGCGCGCTTGTCTTGCGTTACACCCGGATCAGCTGAAAGAGGCAATTTCACTGTAACCCGAAGTCCCGACCGACCGATGCCTGTGATGTTCTCCAGCGCAATTGAGCCTCCCAGCCCATCCACAACCCGCTTCACGATCGATAGCCCAAGGCCGGTGCCTTCTACCTCTTCGCGAGCTCCACGAAAAAACGGTTCAAAAATCCGATCCATATCGCTCGATTCGATGCCAGGTCCGCTGTCCTCGATCTGCAGAATCGCCGCGCCGTCCTGCCGGTAAACCCCGATGTCCACGTTTCCGCCTTCAGGCGTGTAGCGGAGCGCGTTGTCGAGCAAATTGCGGATCATCGCCGCAAGCATGACCGACTCGCTGGGCACGGCAAGCGGTTCGACCAACTCGAAACCGAGATCGATGTTACGGTTGAGCGCCTGCGGCAAGAGATCTGCCACAACCTCCTTTGTCACGTGATCCAGCGAAACCGGCGGCATTTCCCCCGGACCGAACGGATGGGCCTCTTGCCTTGCCAGCGCCAGCAATTGCTCGAGCAGGTGCTTAGTGCGGTGCATGCCTTGCTTGAGCGCTGCGAGGCGATCCCGCGCCGCCGCGGGGAGGTCAACCGGGTCGAGGTTTTCGGCCTGCAGGCTGAGCGCGGCAATCGGTGTGCGCAGCTCGTGCGCGGCATCGGCGATGAAGCGCCGCTGCTGATCCATCATCAGCTGCATTCGCGCAATAAGTCCATTGATAGAGGCGATGAATGGATGCAGCTCGCTCGGCATGCCCTTCAGCGGCAATGGGCTCACGTCGTCGGCGCGCCTAGCGTCAAGATCGCGGGCCAGCCGGACCATTGGGCGCAGCGACTGCGCAATCAGGAGGGCCGTGACCAGCATCAGGCAAGGAATCAGCGCGGCGATCGGAACGAGCGTGCGCAGCGCCATGTCGCGGGCCGTCTCGTCGCGAACGGCGGTCGGTTGTGCCACGGCAAACCGGCTTCCGTCCGCGCGCGTCCGCAGTAGCACCCGGATCGGCTGGCCGGCGCGGGTTGCGACATGCAGGCCGTCCTGATAGCTCCAGAGTTGGCGGTCGTCGGCTGAGCCATGCGGCGCCTTCCCCAATTCCATGATCCATACCTCGGCGTCCTCCTCGACGCCCGGAAGGGGTTGGCCGCCGCTGAAACCGCTATTTTGCGCGAGGCTCGCGATCTGACTCAGGATGGAGTCCTGCATCTCGATGGCCTCGTCGAACGCCCAGTTAAAGGCGAACATGCCGCCGATCGCTCCGGTCAATATGATGATTGCGGTCAGCCCGATGAAGAGACGTCCGCGCAGCGACCTTATCATGACGGACGGTCCACCATCCACCCGACCCCGCGCACGTTGCGAATCGCGGTAGTCCCGAGTTTCTTGCGGATGGTGTGGATCAGAAACTCGATCGCGTTGCTCTCGACTTCCTCATTCCACCCATAAATCTGCCGTTCGAGCTCGCTGCGCGACAGGATGGTGCCCGGCCGCGCCAAGAGCGCCTGCAGCAGGGCGAACTCGCGCGCCGTGAGCTGCGCTGTCTGGCCGAGGTGCGAGGCTTCCCGGGTTGCCGGATCGAGGCGGAGCTTTCCATTGGTCAGCAGCGCCGACGCGCCAGAGCCCTCGCGGCGCAGCACAGCGCGCATCCGTGCCAGCAGTTCGCGAACTTCGAAGGGCTTGACCAGATAATCGTCGGCGCCGAGATCGAGCCCATCGATCCGGTCGTCGACGCCATCCCTCGCGGTCACGATGATGACGGGAAGCCGGCGGCCAAGCGCGCGCAGGTGCCGCAGCACGTCCCGGCCATCGGTCATCGGCAGGCCGAGATCGAGCAGCGCCAGCTCGTAGGCTTCGTTTTCGGCTGCATGGATCGCAGTCGCGCCATCCGTCACCCAATCGACCGCATAGGCCGCATCCTTGAGCGCCTGCTCGACGGCCGCGCCGATCATCCTGTCGTCCTCGATCAGCAGAACGCGCATCCTCGTTTTCCTTCGAGATGCCGGAGGTGGGCCGGCCTCGTTGTTTCCCTCCTGACTTAGCGCAGACTTAGGGGCGACGGTGATTTAACTCGATCACCATCGCGCCTGGGCCGTCATTCCGGCCTCCAAAAAAGAAAATCGTCCTAAGCGGCGCCTAAGTCGGCATGGCCATGATCCGGCTTCGTCTGGTGGCTATTCGATTTGGGGAGATGCACGTGTCCACGATTTGGGATCTGCGCTCGTCGCCGATGCTGAACAAGGTGCCGGAGGTCACGCTGATCTTCTGGACCATCAAGATCCTCTCGACGACCGTCGGCGAAACCGGCGCCGACTATCTCGCCGTGCATGTCGGTCTCGGCGTCAAGGTGACCGCGGCGTGCATGGCCTCTCTGCTGATCGTAGCGCTGATGCTGCAGCTGCGCGCGCGCCGCTACGTTCCATGGATCTACTGGCTGACAGTGGTGCTGGTCAGCATTGTCGGTACCCAGATCACTGATCTCTTGACGGACAAGCTCGAGATCAGCCTCTACGTCAGCACCGTGGTGTTCGCTTGCGCGCTGGCCGCAACCTTCGCGATCTGGTACGCCGTCGAGCGCACCCTTTCGATACGAACGATAGTCACCACGCGCCGCGAGCTGTTTTATTGGGCCGCTATCCTCTTCACCTTTGCGTTGGGGACGGCAGCCGGAGACCTCGCGACGGAAGCGCTCGGCCTCGGCTTCCAGCTCGGTGTCATCGTGTTCGGCGTGCTGATAGCGTTTATTGTCGTTTTCTATACGCTTGGCGTCAATCCGGTTCTCACCTTCTGGCTGGCCTACATTCTCACCCGGCCACTTGGCGCTTCGCTCGGCGACCTCTTGTCGCAATCGCGAAACTATGGCGGGGTCGGCCTCGGCACCATCCATACCAGCCTTGCCTTCCTGACAGTGATCATCGCGCTGGTCGCCTGGGTAACCTTCGAAGGCGATCGCGCCGAAGGCGCCGATCCAGCCCAATGACGTCAAATTTCAGCTTCCACCAGAAGCCCCGGGCGGCCGTGTGCGGGCAGACCTCAAGGAGAGTGCGCATGAAAAGAATGATCCTGGCAGCGACGGTCGGCCTGTTCACGTTGGCAGCAGGCGATCCACAGCCGACGATGGCGATAGGCGAGTCCAACATGCACGCAAGTGACCGCCTTTCATTCGTAACGCTCGCCGAAGCTGCGACGTCTTCGAAACTGGGCGACCTCACGCCATTCCGCGCCATCGTCGCGGATGTTTCCGCGCTGATCGACAAGGGCGATCTGGTCGGTGCCAAGAATCGTATCAAGGATCTCGAAACTCAGTGGGACGATGCCGAAGCCGCGCTGAAGCCGCGTGCAGCAGCCGACTGGCATACGGTCGACAAGGCGATCGATCGCGCGCTGGAAGCCTTGCGCGCCGCCGCGCCCGACGCTGCCAAATGCAAGCAGAGCATCGCCGAACTGTTGTCCCTGATGGACTCGGTCGGAAAATCCTAGCGTTCGCGGCTTCAGTCTCAAGCAATGCAATCCCAGGCCGACAGCAACATCGGGCGTCGTTGGACGCGAACCGGAGATGACACATGGACGGGTATCAGACAGACCAGATTACGATTTTTTCATGCTCGCCTCGCACCAAAGGCGCAACTGGATCGGAGCCTTCCGAAACAAACCGCGTTGTCGCAAAGGAAGGCTCAGTTCCGGCGCATCTCAAAACGCGAGGTTCGATCATGCCACAGGTACTAAAGCTATCATTGTCCGCCGTCGCAGGATTGATGTTGCTGACCGCTGTTACCCCTGCGATGGCCTACACCGGCCAGGAGCTTGCAAAAGACGCAAAGATCAGCATCAAGCAAGCGCGAGCCATAGCCCTCAAGGCTCATCCCGGTGAGATCACCGACGAAGAACTGGAGAAGGAAAGAGGAGGCAGCCGGCTCAGGTATTCCTTCGACATCAAACGTCGAGGAGTCACGCAGGAGGTCGGTGTCGATGCCAGGACTGGCAGAGTGCTGGAGAACAAGAAGGAAGGTCCGCGCCCGGACTGATTTGGTTACTCGCTAACAGGCCATTGTTGTTGGCGAGTTGAGACACGTTTGTTTGGGCGACGAGAAATCAAGGATGGACGAAATGGACGAAGCCACCAAGGCAACTCTGAGCAAAGTGCCAGAGGTCACCCTAAGTTTCTGGATCATAAAAATTGCCGCAACAACGCTGGGCGAAACGGGCGGCGACTCAGTTACCATGACGCTGAATTGGGGATATCTTGTCGGCACAGCAATCTTCCTTGCGGCGCTGATAACGCTGGTGGCGTGCCAGATCGCTGCGAAGAAGTTTCACCCGTTCCTATATTGGACCACAATAGTTGCGTCGACAACGTTTGGCACGACCATGGCGGATTTTGCCGATCGCTCCTTGGGCATCGGCTACACCGGCGGTTCCACACTGCTGTTTCTCTGTTTGATGACTGTGCTTGGTCTTTGGTACTGGTCCCAAGGCACAATTTCGGTGAACACGGTTAGCACGCCCAAAGTCGAGGCCTTCTACTGGGCAGCGATCACGTTCTCACAGACGCTTGGCACCGCCCTTGGGGACTGGCTGGCCGACACTGGCGGCCTCGGATACGAGGGCGGCGCACTGGTGTTTGGTGCTGGATTGGCAATCCTTGCTGCTGCGTACTACCGGACGAATCTCTCGCGGGTCGGCTTGTTCTGGGCAGCATTTATCCTGACTCGGCCGCTCGGAGCCACAGTTGGCGACTTCCTCGACAAGCCGGTAGGCCACGGAGGCCTCGCTTTGAGCCGACCAATCGCATCCGCCGTAATCGCCGTTTTCATCGTCGGTTGCATTTTGCTATTGCCGCAGCGCCCCGGAAGACATCCGGGCGAAGCTCAAGCAAGCGCAGGGTAACTGGAGGCCGAGCAAGGAACGGGCGTCGGTCACCAACAGGAGCAATGTTCATGATTCGGCGCGCATGTATGCTTATCCTTTGCCTTCTTGTCTGCCCATTCGGGACCTGTGCCTGTCGTAAATCAAACCCGAACATATTGGTGGTGCAGCCCGCCCAGGACCGGGCGGCAAAGAATGGTCCCGGCCAGTTTGACGGCGCGCGAGACCGGCGCATCCTTCTCCAAAGA
>WNFI01678748.1_pt1 | contig 11429 bp, 15 predicted proteins | sample 5400471 | NCBI WGS metagenome assembly WNFI01 (sample SAMN13153348, study PRJNA577476) | soil metagenome | isolation source: 100 cm saprolite on Douglas fir-dominated hillslope | place: USA:California | collected 2013-09-17
GGTGTCTTTGTTGCCACACGCGAGCCTGAGTTGTTCCCGCTCTCAGGCTCAGCCTTGTACGTCGCCGACAGGGGCCTTGAATACTTCGACTCCCCGCCCCTTCAGCGCGTGGTGCACGGGAATGAAGACGTAGTAAGTCGCGAGAAACCACACGACGCGGGTGAGCGTGGGCGTCGCGAGCGTGCCCGGCCAGAGCGTCCTGCCGGCCGCGGGAGCGAGCAGCCACCCGAGGCCGAGTACCCCGAGCAGCACGACGAAATAGATCCGGCCGGCGCGTGTGAGGGAGACCCGTCGCTCGCCGCGCGCATAGTGCATGCGGGTGCGCAGCCACACCATCCCCACGATGAAGAGCGCCGTCCCTGCGGTGAGCCAATCGAGTGAGCTCATGGCGCTTGAGCGCGGACCCCTCAGGCGGCCGTGCGGCTCCTCACGGATGCACCGTCGCGTCGATGAAAGCGTTGAGGTCGCGCTTCATCTTCGCCATCGACGGGGGATGCAGGTACATCATGTGCCCGGCCTCGTAATACTTCATCTCGATGCGGGCGCCGAGGCCCGGCGGAAGGCCGAGGTGCGCCATGACGTACTCGGTCGCGGAGAAGGGCGTCGCGAGATCGTAATAGCCGTTCAGCACCAGCACGCGCAGGTTCGCATCCTTGACCAGCGCTTCGGCGAGATCGACCCCTGAGTTGACGATCGCCTGCTCGCCGTGCTCGGTCTTGTGCGTCCACCTCCATTTCTCGCCGATCGTGAAGTTGGTGGTGCGATAGGTGCTGCCCTGTCCGAACTTGAGCTCGCCGTGGTAGTAATCGAGAAACGTCGCGGCAAAGGCGGCGCTGATCGCTTCCGCCTGCGGGTCGTAGTCGGTCTCCTTGGCCCGCAGGTCCGGAGTCACGCCACTGAAGCGCCCGTCGAGCCGCCCGATGGTCTTGCGCTGTGCCTTGAGCAGCTCGTGCGCGAACTCGTTCTCCGAGACTCGCAGGTTCGCCGCCTTGAGATATTCCGCGGAGAGCCCGGTGTACTCGTGCATCTTCTCGACCACCGCATCGCGCTCGGCATCACCGAGCGCATCTCCCTTGAGGAGCGCGGCCGTGAACGGGCCCATGGCGTAGGTCCGCACCTCGCTCAGGAAGGGCTCGAGCGATGCCGGCTGACCGGGCAGCATGTGGTGGTACCACGCCACCGCGGCGAAGCCTGGCAGGTACACCGAATACGGCCGGTCGTTGCCCGGGATCTCGGCGAAAATCTGCTCGATGTCGGTCGCAACGGAGACGAGTATCAGCCCGTTGAAGGCGAGCGAGCGCCTCGCGCGCAGATAGTTGACGATCGCGGCACCGCGGGTGGTGCCGTAGCTCTCCCCGAGAAGATACTTCGGTGAGCTCCAGCGATTGTTGTCGCTCACGTACTGCGCGATGAAACGGCTGACCGAATCGATGTCCGGATCGACCGCCCAGAACTCATCGTCCCGGTGGTCGCAGACCGCGTGGCTCACCCCCGTGCCGACCGGGTCGATCATCACGAGGTCGCTCTTCTCGAGGATGCTGAACTCATTGTCTACCGTGCGGTAGGGGCCCGCCGGCGTCGGCGTGGGGTCCGAGACCACCACGCGCTTAGGTCCCAACACCCCCATGTGAAGCCACAGCGAGGAGGAGCCCGGTCCGCCGTTGAAGGCGAACGTGATGGGCCGCGCTCCACCCTTCGCCTCCTGCCGGGCGTAGCCGACGTAGCCGACGCTTGCGATCGGCTTGTCCTCGTCGTCGCGGATGATGAGTGTGCCGGCCGTAGCCGTGTAGTCGATCGGGCGGCCACCGATCGTGAGGCGGTGCTGCGTGACGGAGCTCTGCGCCTGCGGCAGCCGCATCCACTGATCCTTCTTGTCGCCCCGGATGTCGATCTCGCACAGCCGCGATGCGAGCGCGGCACTCGGGCTCGCGTCCTTGGGGCTCCCTGCGCCCTGGCCGGCGGAGCCCGAGGACTCCTGGGCGCGCGCGAGCGCGTGGCCCGAAGCGAGAGCCAGCATCAGAAGCATGATCAACGATCGCCGCATCGACATAGCGTCTCCCGTTCTGCGCCCGCACCGCCCGCGCACCGGCCGCGCTTATACCACGAGCTGCACGGACGCGCTCGAGCGGCCCCGTGCGCAAAGCCCCGCCGGCACTCCCGGAAGGTAAGATCGCCGTCATGGCCGACATCGAGCACGCCCGCACGATCCGCTCGTTCGTGACCCGCGGCGGCCGGATCACGGCAGCGCAGGAGCGCGCGCTCGATACGCTCTGGCCGCGCTACGGCATCGAGAGCAGCGCCGGGCCGCTCGAGACGCGCTCACTCTTCGGGCGCAGCGCACCGCTCACCCTCGAGATCGGCTTCGGCAACGGCGAGAACCTGCTCGCTCTCGCCGCGGCGCACCCGGAGCGCGACTTCCTCGGGATCGAGGTGCATCGCCCGGGTGTCGGGCGCTTACTGCTCGGGCTCGAGGAGCGCCGTCTCACGAACGTGCGGGTCATCTGCCGCGACGCCGTCGAGGTCTTCGAGCGGCAGATCGCCCCGCGATCCGTGCGGGAGATCCTCATCCTCTTTCCAGATCCCTGGCCGAAGAAGCGCCATCACAAGCGCCGCCTCATCCAGGGCCCGTTCGTCGAGCTGCTCGTGCGGAGCCTCGCGCCGGGCGGCGTGCTGCGGCTCGCGACCGACTGGGAGCCCTACGCCGTGCAGATGCTCGAGACGCTTCGCGCCGCGCGGGAGCTCGAGAACCTCGCGCCCGGCGGGGGCTTCGCTGAGAGGCCCACCGAGCGCGCGCCGACGCGCTTCGAGCGCCGCGGCGAGCGGCTCGGACACGAGGTGTGGGATCTCGCCTTCCGCCGGGGCTGAGCGCGCCCGCTCCGCCTGCGAGGGTCAGCTCGCGCCGAACACCTGGTGCACTCCGTCGAGCACGAACTGCACGGCGAGCGCACCCAGGATGACGCCGAGGAGCCGGCTCGCCACGTTGGCGCCCGTGACGCCGATGACGCGCATCAGCGGGTCCGCGAGCAGCATCATGACGAGGGCGATCGCGAGCACCAGCGCCACGGCCACCAGCAGGGCGGCGATGAGGACCGCCTGGGCCGCGAGGTGCAGCGGTCCGAACCACAGCAGGATCGTCGCCAGAGCCCCCGGGCCGGCGATGAAGGGAAACGCCAGCGGGAAGACCGAGATGTCCGCGCGCCGCCGGCTCTCGGCGGCTTCGCTGCTCGAGGTGCGCGTGCCTGACTCGCGCGCGAACACCATCTCGAGTGCCAGCAGAAACAGCAACAAGCCGCCGAATATGCGAAACGCCTCGAGGCTGATGCCCATGAGGTCGAGGAACGCCGCGCCGCCGAGCGCGGCGAGCAGCAGGATCACGGCCGAAACGCTCACCGCCTTGACCGCCATGCGGCGCTTGTAGGCGGCGGCGGCCCCGGTGGTGAGTCCCGTGAAGAGCGGAATCAGCGATACCGGCTCGACCACGACGAAAAATACGACAAAAAACTTCAGCGGTTGCTCGAGCATTGATGCCATGCGCCATGGAGGGCCGCGGCGGGACGCCGCGCTGCGCTCCGAAACGTCTTGAAAGCGCCGGAGACGAAGCGCAACATCGATTGTAGAACGCACTGGAGGTGTCGGCCATGGCGAGCACTCAACCGGCTATCGGCGACTGGTATCGCCTGAGGGGCGGTGCGCTGTTCGAGGTGGTCGCGGTCGATGAGGACGACGGCACCATCGAGACCCAGTATTTCGATGGCACGGTCGAAGAGATGGACATCGAGGACTGGGAGGCTCAGTGGGCGGACGGTGCGCTGGAAGCGGCGGAGGCTCCCGAGGACTGGAGCGGCTCGGTCGATGTGGAGAGCACGGACGAGGAAGGGCGCGGTTCGGATTCTCTCGGTGAGGATCGGGACGTGCGCGCCAGCGGGCTCGAGGGGATCGACCTCTTCGAGTGAGCCTATGCTTCGAGCGGCATGGCCTCGACCGCCTGCGCGAGGGCCTGCACGTCCACGCTCTCACCGAGCAATACGAAACCCCACCTGATCTCGAGCGCCACGGGCGTGAGTGACCGACCGGCGCAGGGACCTGCCACGCAGTAGCCGCTGCCCTTCTCGAACACCGCCCCGTGCGAGGAGCACAGGATCAGTGAGGCATCCGGGGTGAGGAATCGCTCCGGCAGCAGGTTCAGCGGATGCCCTGCATGCGGGCAGCGGTTCACGTAGCCGCGCACGCCCTCCCCGACGCGCACCACGAATCCCTTGAGCGGCCAGTCGCCGGCCCCGATGGTGAAGGCGCGCGCTCCCTGCGAGTCGATCTCATCGAGCCGGCACACGACCCGCTCCAGGTCGAGGTCCACTGCGCTGTCCTAGGTCCCTGGCGCCGCCCGGGTGAAGGCCGTGGTGCGGCGCCGCAGCACGAGGAGCAGGGCGAGCCCCGGCAGGGCCAGCGAGGCGGTGTAGACAAAGAAGTACGGATAGCCGATGTGATCCACCACCACTCCCGAGGTGCCCTCGAGGATCTTCCCCGGCAGCGCATACAAGGAGGAGAAGAGAGCGTACTGCGTCGCCGTGTACTTGGCGCTCGTGAGCCCGGAGAGAAACGCGAGCAGCGCCGTGCCGTGCATGGCGAGCGCGAGATTGTCCAGGGCGTTGATGAGCCCGAGACCGAGCAGCGTCGGCGTGCGCACGCTCGCCAGGGCCGCGAACCCGAGGTTCGAGGCGACAATCAGCAGGCTGCCGAGCAGCAGCGAGCGCCACAGGCCGAGTCGCGCAATCAGCACCCCGGCGATGAGCACGCCGGCGAGCGACATCAGAAGGCCATAGAGCTTTACCACGGTGGCGATCTGCGCCAGGGTGAAGCCGCGATCGATGTAGAAGGGATTCACCATCGAGCCCATCGTGAACTCGGTGAGACGGTAGACGCCCACGAACCCCAGGACCAGCAGCGCCAGCGCCGTCCCGTAGCGGCCGAAGAAATCGGTGAGCGGACAGACCACCGCGCCGGTGAACCACTCCCCCGCGCTGCGCAGCGACGGCGGCCAGTGAGCGCGTCTCTCGAGCCATTCGATCGTATGCGCTTCGCGCGCGATGACTTCCGGCGGCGTGGCGGCGCGTGGCTCGGGAACCAGCAGCGTCGTGACGACGCCGACCGCCACCAGAGCAGCCATGCTGCTGTAGCTCGCATGCCAGCCGGCATAACCGGCGATGCCCAGCGCGCCCGCACCGCCGCAGATGAGCGCGGCGCGGTAGCCGATCTGGTACGCGCCGAGCATCGCGCCCTGGATCTGCAGCGCTGCCGACTCGATGCGCCAGGCATCGAGCGCGATGTCCTGGGTCGCCGCGCAGAAGGTGGTGAACAGGGCCCAGAGAGCGACCTGGCTCACCCCGGCGGCGGGATCGGCCATGCCGATGTTGAGCAATCCGAGCGCGATGCCGAGCTGTGCCCACAGCATCCAGCCGCGCCGGCGCCCGAGCAGGCGCTGCAGCAACGGCGGCGCGACGCGATCGACCACCGGCGCCCACAGGAATTTGACGGAATAGAGAATGCTGACCCAGGCGAGCATGCCGATGGTGCTGCGCTGAATACCCACCTGCCGCAGCCACGCCGACAACGTCGAGTAGACCAGGTAGAAAGGCAGCCCGGCAGAGAACCCGAGGAACAGCATCGCGAGCACGCGCGGCTGCCTGTAGATGGCAAGCGCCGCCAGCCAGCCCGGCCCGCGGCTGTCGGCCGCCGGTGCAGGCGCCACACCGCTCAAAGTGCGTAGTCCATGACGAGCGGAGCGTGATCGGAGAAGCGCCTCTTCTTGTATATGGAGGCGGCGCGGGCCTTCCCGCCGAGCGCCTGGCTCACCACCTGGTAGTCGATGCGCCAGCCGACGTTCTTCGCCCACGCCTGACCGCGGTTCGACCACCAGGTGTACAGGTCGGGCTCGGGGCACACCTCACGGAAGGCATCGACATAGCCGCCGGAGCCGAACAGCTGATCCATCCAGGCGCGCTCCTGCGGCAGGAATCCGGAGTTCTTCTGGTTGGAGCGCCAGTTGCGCAGGTCGATCGTGCGATGGGCGATGTTCCAGTCGCCGCTCAGAATGTAGTGGCGACGGCGACGACGCAGCCGCGCGAGGTGCGGCGCAAAGGCCTCGAGGAAGCGGAACTTCGCCGCCTGGCGCTGCGCTCCGGAAGAGCCCGAAGGCAGGTAGAGCGACACGACCGAGAGGTCACCGACCTGGGCCTCGAGATAGCGTCCCTCGCGGTCGAACTCCCCGACGCCGAACCCCCGTATCACGCGCTCGGGGGTGTGGCGCGTGTAGATAGCGACCCCGGCGTAGCCCTTGCGCTCGGCGTCGCAGAAGTAGCTGCGATAGCCGGGCAGCTGCACATCGTGCCCCGCGAGCTGCGCCTCGTGGCTGCGGGTCTCCTGCAGGCAGATGAAGTCGGCGTCCTGGCGGCGCAGCCAGCGGAACAACCCCCTCGACGCCGCGGCGCGGATGCCGCAGACGTTGACGGTGATGACGCGCATCAGGCAATGATATAGGACATGCAGCAATACCAGCTCGCCTTCATCGATCTCGCGCTCAGGCGCGAAGCGCTGCGCTTCGGGCGTTTCACGCTCAAGTCCGGGCGCGAGAGCCCCTATTTCTTCAACGCCGGGCAGTTCAGCGACGGCGAGTCGATCGCCGCCCTCGGTGAGTGCTACGCCGCGGCCGTCGTCCGCTCACCGCTCGCCTTCGACATGCTCTTCGGCCCCGCCTACAAGGGCATCCCGCTCGCCACCGCGACCGCCATCGCGCTCGAGCGCGGGCACGGTCGCAACGTACCGTGGGCTTTCAATCGCAAGGAGGCCAAGGACCACGGCGAGGGCGGCCGCATCGTCGGGGCGCCGCTCGCGGGCCGCGTGCTCGTCATCGATGATGTGATCACCGCCGGCACGGCGGTGCACGAGTCGCTCGAGATCATCCGCGCCGCCGGCGCTCAGCCCGCGGGGGTCGCGCTCATGCTCGACCGCGAGGAGCGCGGGCGGGGGGCCCTCAGTGCGGTGCAGGAGCTGAAGGCGCAGGGCCTTCCGTGTGTGAGCATCGTCACACTTACCGAGCTCATCGAAGCGCTGGCTCAGCCACTCATCGAGGGAGCGCGCATTTCTGCCGAGCAGCTCACGGCCCTGAGGGCCTACCGGGAGCGTTACGGGGCGACTTGAGTCTTGCCACGCGCTCGGGTGCGGCCCGAAGATAGGCGTATGTGCAACGGGATGTGCCGCCTCGGGTTCCAGGGATTGCTTGCCTGCCTGCTGCTGCTCAGCGGCGGCGCCGCGCAGGCGGCTCCCGGCCAGTCCAAGCAGGGCGTCGCCTACCGCTGGGTCGATGAGCAGGGTGTCGTGCACTACGGCGACCACATCCCGCCCCAGTACGCGAACCAGGATCGCGCCGTGCTCAACAGCCAGGGCGTGGAGGTCGGGCACCTCGATGCGCAGAAGTCGCCCGAGCAGGCGGCCGCGGACGCGCGCGAGCGCGCGGCGCAGATCAAGCAGCGCCAGCACGACGCCTTCCTGATCACCACCTACACGTCCGTCAAGGACATCGAGGCACTGCGCGATGCGCGGCTCGATCAGCTGCGCGGCCAGCACGCCGCCGCGCAGCAGTACCTGGAGAGCCTGCGCTCGCGCCTCGCGATGCTGCAGACGCGTGCCCTGAACTTCCGGCCCTACAACTCAAACCCCGCCGCGCGGCGCATGCCGGATGACCTGGCGGAGAACCTGGTGCGCACCGTGAGTGATCTGGACGTGCAGAGCCGCGCCCTCACCGCCCGGAACGAGGAGGAGGTCTCCCTGCGCGAGCAGTTCCAGGCCGACATCGAGCGCTATCGCGCACTGCACACGATCCACTCGCAGTAACGCCCTGCCGCAGCCCCCGCGCCGCTCAGAAGCCGTAGATCACGGACACCGACAGCAGCTCCGGGTCGCCGTGGCTCGCGTGCACGCGCTCGTATTCGGCGCGCACGCCGACGCGCTCGAACTTCAGCTGCACGCCGGCGCCGTAGGCGACGCGCGTGCTCGTGCTGCGGATCGGCAGATAGAGCATCACAAAGGCCGCGGGTGCCGTGGCGCTGACGCGCGCCGTCGCGTTGAGGCCGCCCAGCCCCCCGATGGCGGGAATGCCGCCGCTGCCGCTGATCCTGCCGAAGTCGATGTACTCGGCCTCGGCACCGATCACCGACAGGGGTCGCAGTCCTGCGATCGCTTTCCAGCCGGTTGCGCCGCGCGCTACGTCAAAGCGACCGGCGTACGGCGGGCCAAAGACGCCGAAGTCGAGGTCGCTGCGCACCTCGGAATGACCGCCGCCGGCGCCCAGGTAAAACCCAAAGGGATCCGCCGCGCGCGCGATCGTGCAGGCGCCACTCGCCGCGAACGCGATGATCGTGCAGACCGAAAGGCGATGAGCTCGTGACATAAGCGCCCTCCTGAGGTGCGTATCAACGCCGCTGCACGCTCCGCGGTTGACCTGAGCGCGCGCGTCTCACTGTCGACCCGAATGACCGAAACCGCCCGCACCGCGCACGGAGGCTCCGAAATCCGCGACCACCTCCAGCTCCACCTGCACGACCGGCACGACGACCAGCTGCGCAATGCGTTCGCCCGGATGGACGGTGAAGGGGTGAGCCCCGCGGTTCCAGCAGGAGACCATCAACTGGCCCTGGTAGTCGGAATCAATGAGGCCGACGAGGTTGCCGAGCACGATGCCGTGCTTATGCCCGAGGCCCGAGCGCGGGAGGATCACCGCGGCCAGCGCCGGATCCTCGAGGTGTATGGCGATGCCGGTCGGGATCAGCTCGGCCCGGCCCGGCTCGAGAGGCAGCGGCTCATCGAGGCAGGCGCGCAGATCGAGTCCCGCAGATCCACCCGTGGCGTAAGCCGGGAACGGAAATTGAGCGCCGACGCGGGCGTCGAGGATCCGCACCTTCAGCGTGCGGCGCTCCGCGCTCTGGCGGCTCAAGCGAGCGCCGTGCCGCGCGTGCGCGCACCGGCGCGCGATGAGAGCTCCTGCGCGATGAGGGCGATGAGCCGGCGCGCGAGCGTGAGCTTATCGGCGTGGCCGAGCTCGTGCCGGCCGCCGCGCGAGAGCACCACCAGCTGATTGTCTTCGCAGTCGAAGGCCTTGTCGTGGCCGACTTCGTTGGCCGCGATCATGTCGAGATTCTTCTTCATGAGCTTGGCGCGTGCGTTCTGCTCCACCGCTTCGGTCTCGGCGGCGAACCCGACCACGAACGGGCGATCGACGCCGCCGGCGACGGTCGCCAGCACGTCCACCGTGCGCTCCATCGACAGCTCGAGCGTGTCGCTCGTCTTCTTGATCTTCTGGCCGGCGGCGCGCGCGGGCCGATAATCGGCCACCGCGGCGGTGGAGATGAAGATGTCGGTCCCGGGGAGCTCCCGCAGCACCGCAGCCAGCATATCGGCGGCGCTTTCGACGTCGACGCGCGTCACTTCCTCGGGGCCCGGCAGGCCCACCGGGCCCGCCACGAGCACGACCGCCGCGCCTGCCTCGCGGGCCGCCTGCGCGACGGCGAAGCCCATCCGGCCGGAGCTGCGGTTGCTGATGAAGCGCACCGGGTCGATGCGCTCGCGCGTCGGGCCGGCGGTGATGAGCACACGCTTGCCGGCGAGGACTCCGCCCGCGGGCTCAAGCAGAGCGCTCAGGCGCTCGACGAGCTCGAGTGGCTCGAGCATTCGTCCCTCGCCGCTCTCCCCGCAGGCCTGATCGCCCGCTGCGGGCCCGAAGATGCGCACGCCGCGTGCGCCGAGCGTAGCGACGTTGGCGCGCGTCGCGGGATTCGCCCACATGATGTGATTCATGGCCGGCGCCACCGCGATCGGCGCCTCGGTCGCAAGACACAGGGTCGCGAGCAGGTCATCGGCCTGCCCTGTGGCGAGGCGCGCGATGAAGTCCGCGCTCGCCGGCGCGATGAGCACGGCATCGGCCCAGCGTGCGAGCTCGATGTGTCCCATGGCCGCCTCCGCGGCGGCATCCCACAGGTCGCTGCGCACCGTGCGCCCGGAGAGCGCCTGGAATGTCGTCGGCGTCACGAACTCGCGCGCACCGGCGGTCATCACCACCTGCACTTCCGCGCCACGCTCGCGCAGGCGGCGCACCAGATCCGCGCTCTTGTAGGCGGCGATTCCGCCCGTCACGCCAAGCAGAATGTGTTTGCCGTGCATGGAACTCTCTAGGTACGCGATTATCGCACCGCCTCTGCGGGAAGGCGTAAACCAACGCGCAGATTCACCGGAAATCGCACGACTCCGGGGGCTTTCTCCCCCTCGCGGCGCGATCCAGAGGGTCCTTAGACTGCTCGCCCCTCTCGTTAGAACTGAAAGTCATGAGCATCCGGCACTGGCCGAGCACGGAGCGGCCGCGGGAGAAGCTCCTCGAGCGCGGCGCGCATGCGCTCTCGGATGCGGAGCTCGTGGCGCTGCTTCTCGGCTCCGGCACCCGCGGGCGCAGCGCGGTCGAGCTCGCGCGCACGCTGATCGCGGATTTCGGCTCCCTGCGCGAGCTGCTGAACGCCGCCGCGCCGCGCTGCCTCGCGCAGGCCGGAATGGGACCGGCACGCTACGCGATTCTCAAGGCGGCGCTCGAGCTCGCGCGGCGGCACTTCCGCGAGGCGCTGCGCCTGGGACCGGCGCTCGCGGCTCCCGAGGCGACACGCACTTTCCTCATCGCCCAGCTGCGTGACCGGCCGTACGAGGTCTTCTGCTGCCTGTATCTCGACAACCGGCACCGACTGATCGCCTTCGAGGAGCTCTTTCGCGGCACGATCGACCGCGCCGGCGTGCATCCGCGTGAGGTGTTGCGCCAGACCCTGCTGCACAATGCCGCCGCGGTGATCTTCGCGCACAACCATTCTCCTTCTCAGAAGCGGGACTTCTCTAAAATGTTGACGGTGTGAGCAGCGCCGCAGCGCTGCACGTCCGCCCGGGAGGTGCTTCCAGATGACTACTCGATTGGCCCTGTATGTGCTGCTCGGCGCAGTACCGCTGAGCCTCGCCGCACTCGGCGGCGGACACGCCCTGCCCTTCTATCTGGCCGGCGTCGTACTCACCGCGTCGCTGGCCCCGATTGCGTTTTTCGGCCCGCGAACCTTTCTGGGGCAGCTGGCGGTCATTGTGCCGATCCTGGTTGTTGTGAACAGCTTCTGCCTGTGGACCGAGAGCCTCATATTCCTACCCGCCATGAGGGCCGCGGCGACGCAGACACTCGTCGCGATGATCATCATGAATCTTGTCCATGGAACCGCACTCGCCGGGCTGGGGATGCTGCTGCAGGAGTTCCGGAGCTCGCCCCGGGAGTCCCTCGCACTTTATCCCCGGCGCACACTGGCGCTGCGGGTCTCCCTGTGCGCCTTGGCTTACGTGGTCTTTTACCTGGTCTTCTGAAG
>WNFI01289210.1_pt1 | contig 11428 bp, 9 predicted proteins | sample 5400471 | NCBI WGS metagenome assembly WNFI01 (sample SAMN13153348, study PRJNA577476) | soil metagenome | isolation source: 100 cm saprolite on Douglas fir-dominated hillslope | place: USA:California | collected 2013-09-17
GGAGGTCCATTCCTCGGAAGAAATCGACGATCTCCTCACAACCTTCGAGCGGAACGGCATCGAAATTTATGAGGACCAGGCTTCGGCGAAGGCCGCGCGGGCGGTGGAAGTTTCCGCGGAGGCCGGCGATCACGACGTCGTCGTCAAGGACGATGCGCACTCCGACGAAGGCAGCAGCGACCTTGACCTAACACCTGGCTCGCTGGAAAAAACAAACGATCCCGTACGCATGTACCTGCGCGAGATGGGCACGGTACCGCTGCTGACCCGCGAAGGCGAAGTCACCATCGCGAAGCGCATCGAGCGCGGGCAACTCGTGGTGATGAAGTCGATCACGCGCTCACCGATCGTCATCAAAGAGCTGATTGCCGTCGGCGACGATCTTCGGAAGGGCGTTCGCTCGATCAAGGAGATCGTGCAGTTCGACGACGAAGAGCTGACCGAAGAGAAGATCGCCAACAAGACCAAGCAGACGCTGAAGTACATCGACAAGATAGCGAAACTGTACGAGACCGCGCTGAAGCAAGCCGCGAAGCTCGATAAAACACCGAAGTCAAAGAAGAAGCCGTACATTCACGCAAAGTGGGACGTGGCGCGCACGCGTGTGGAGATTTCCGTCGCCATCCGCGACATCGATTTCAATCCATTTGAAAAAAAGCGGCTGATCGAGAAAATGCGCGGCACGGTCGAACGGCTGCAATCGCTGGAACGCGAAGCCGGGCGCCTGGAGCGCCGCGCGGATGTGGCCAAAGGGGACGTCGCGGCGGAAGCCCGCAAGGAACTGCGCACGCGCCGCACCGAGCTGAAAGATATCGAGGAAGCCAGCGAGGTCGGGCTCACCGAACTGAAGCGCACGCTGACGTTCATCCACCGCGGCGAGGCGGAAGCCGAGCAAGCTAAAAAAGAATTGATCGAAGCCAACCTTCGACTGGTGGTGTCGATCGCCAAGAAATATACCAACCGCGGGTTGCAGTTTCTCGACCTGATTCAGGAAGGCAACATCGGCTTGATGAAGGCGGTCGACAAGTTCGAGTGGCGCCGCGGCTACAAGTTTTCGACGTATGCGACGTGGTGGATCCGGCAGGCCATCACTCGCGCGATTGCCGACCAGGCGCGCACCATCCGCATTCCGGTGCACATGATCGAGACGATCAACAAGCTGGTGCGCACCAGCCGCCAGCTCGTGCAGGAACTCGGGCGCGAGCCGACCAGCGAAGAAATCGCCAAGCGCATGGACATTCCGGTGTCCAAAGTGCGCAAGATTCTGAAGATCGCGCAGGAGCCGATTTCGCTCGAAACGCCGATCGGCGAAGAAGAAGATTCGCATCTCGGCGACTTCATCGAAGACAAGGCCGTGGTTTCGCCGTCCGATGCGGTCATCAATTTGAATCTGAAGGAGCAGACGTCCTCGGTGTTGAAGACGCTGACGCCGCGCGAAGAAAAAGTCATCAAGATGCGCTTTGGCCTGGACGACGGCAGCGAGCACACGCTCGAAGAAGTCGGCCAGTCGTTCGCGGTCACCCGCGAGCGCATCCGCCAGATCGAAGCGAAAGCGCTGCGCAAGCTGCGGCACCCGTCGCGCTCGCGCAAGCTACGCGCCTTCCTCGAAGGCCCTTCGCGCGATTATCTCTAGAAAAATCTGCAAGGCTCAAAACAAAAACGCCTCCAAGAAAATCGGAGGCGTTGTTTTTGTTCCATGTGGAATTCTAGCTGAGCCGCTTCACAAGCTCATCTTTTGACAGGCCGGTCCAAATACTGACTCTGGTCAAAATGTCGTTCAATGTTCCCTTGGCCACCACCTTGTGATCGGGCACAGTCACATTGTGCTCACCCGCTGCAGAAATTCTGCGTAAGCGCATCTGACTCCCTCGTTGGCGCAGGTTTTCGTAGCCGAGCGATTCCAACAACCGAATGAGCTCGCGGCCGCTAATCTGAGGCAGCCGGGGCATGAACGGGCTTCAATTCGGAGACGACCAGGATGTCGATTTCTGAAACAGAGTTCGGTCTTCAAAATGGAGTGCGACAGCTTCGCGGATGTTCTTATAGAGTTCGTCGACGGTGGTGCCTTGGGTAAAGATGTCTTCCCCGATCCCACGTGCACACCATGATTCGCCGTCGTTATAGACTTCAACTTTCACCAGCATATTGTTATCTTAACTCTTCGCCACCACCAAGCCAATCACTTCGAAAGAGTGACGGACAGCTATGCCGGCAGTTCCACGTAGGCGGAATACGTGTGTGGTTCGGGGACCGGCTCACCTTCCTGGCGCAGGCCATCGAGGTGGAATGCGATTGCTTCCCGCATATTCTGTTCGACTTCTTCGCTGGTCCGGCCAGTTGAAACACATCCTGGGAGATCTGGGGAATAGGCAGAAAAGCCAGTCTTTGTGGGCTCAATTACGATCAAGTATTTTTTCATGACTTCAACCCTGCTTGTTTCAGGATACTGTTCAATGTTCCAGGGGCGAGGTCGTCGCCCGGCTTTCCAGGGACAGTTACCAGACCTAGTTTAACAGGATGTTTGTACTGACGGTGACTTCCCCGCGTTCTCACCAGCACCCATCCATCTTGTTCTAGCATGCGGATGACGTCCCTGATTTTCACCGGCCAAAGCTATGCTCCCCCGGAATTCTCGTCAACCCCTGAGAGAGTCCTATGGCGGCCGGAGAAATTTCGTCATCATCCGAAAGATCCACACAACCACGAAGGCGAGAAAGCCTGCCAGTAGGTACCACATGCGAGAAATGTCAGGGCGGTTGTCCGGATGCAGATTGGACTGGATCGCGTAGTCGAAAGTAACAATGATGACCACAAAGACGGCGCAGCCGAACCACGCAAAATAGTTGTTCAGGAACGACCGCGTCTCCACAATACGATCCGGCGCGAGCCAGTATTGCTTATTCGGAAGATTGATCAATTGCGGCGGCATTGCGGAAATAATACGCGGAATGACAAATCCGATCATTGCGGCAAGAAAGCTTACGCCGACAAAGAGCGTAAAAAAAGCTGGTTTTGTCTGCCAGCCGTTCGCCACGCCGCGCCCGTTGAAGTGTGAAGCTACGACTTCGGGTAGTTGCGAGTAGTAAGACGAAAAATGGATCGCCGCTCCCGCCGCGAGCACGGCAAACAGCAATCTTGGCAGCCTGGAATTTTGCATGATTGTCCTTTTTCCGAGCATAAGTCGGAGAGAACTGTTGTGCAAAGCTTCCGCGCTTGGAGGTGCTTCCGCAGGAATGTCCGGGTTCAAGTCGTTCCAAATTGGGAAGAATCCCCCCACACCCGGCAGTTTGCGTAAGAGTGGCAAACAAAGGACTTAAAGGATACGGAACTTGGAAGAGTGCGGAAGTCAATGAAAATAAAGAGCTTACTTTTCCAGCTTTGCGGTTAGAAGCGCGGAGAGAGGCTCAGGAGTGGAACCCTACCCCCCTACCCCCCATCAATGATGCATGAATATCAAAAGAAAAGACTTACGAAATTTGCATTTCGTAATTGATTGATTCTAAAGAGTATGTTTTTGGTGGTGCGGGGAGAACTCGAGCCGAAAATGGAGCTTGAGAAGGAAGAAAAGCGGGAGCAAGCCCCCGCACTCCAAATAGAGTTCTCTATAGCGTCAATTATACCAGTGGATATGGAAGAGTCAAGGAGAACTTTGGAGTCCGGTGCACAGAGCACACGCAGGCAATTTCAAGTGTTCATCGCTTAGCAGGAACTGCCGGCGCTTCGGTAGTCACAACCCACGCTAGTTCCCCCCTGGAGAGCGCCACACAGATTGTGAGAGTGCAAAAACGGAGGCCCGGATTCTCTCCCTGCATATAGAATAGAGTACGGGTAACAGCGAACGATGAAGACGACGCAAAAACTTGCCGCGATTGCGCTTGCAGCCCTGCTGGGTGCAGTTGCGTATGGATTGTTCCGCACGGGGCAGCCAGCAAGCGCGCCCGCGAGGAATGCTAAGACCGCGTATGGAGGGGCAACACAGGCGCCTCTTGTTGATCAAACGCCGCTGTTGACTGCGCAGCGGCTGGCGCAGATGCCGACCAGCGTAGAGGAACAGGTCTTCGCGGAGGAAGCTCTGCGGCTCGGAGACCACGAAATGGATCTCGCCTTTGCCGCTGCTGTTCGCGATGCCGAAGAGAACCCGCCCGTTTTAAGCGCCCAAGCAAAAGAGATTGAGACGCGTTTGCAAAAGGCGGAGAAGGCGCTGGAAGCGGACAAGACGCACGTGGCCCAGCTCACCGCTGCGTACGAAAAGGCCAGCGAAGATCGGAAGGATTCGCTGGACGACCAGTTGGATGTTGCCAAGGCGCAACAGGAACTGGACCAGGACGAAGTGGATGACGCGAAGCAGGATCTAATCCGTGCCGGCGGTGATCCCAAAGGGCGGATCCAGACGATGGTTGAGGAGCATGAAGCAGCTTCGCACGCAGCAGATAGCTTGCATGTTGCGGTCAGCAATGCCGTCGAGGAGCGCGGACTAATTCACCGGTTCCAGCAATGGTCGGCGCTCCATCAGAAACAGTTGTTATTGTGGCAGGCCAAGCAGGGAGCTGAGTCCGCAGCCGCGACTTTTTCGGCCAGGCACAATGCGCTCGAAGCGCAGATCGACGCGAAAAAAACGAGTGCTCTGCCGGCGGAACAACAAACAAATCCTGGGCAGGCATCGGGAAGCGGCGGGCCGCGTGCAAAGCTCAGCCGTGAACAGTCAACTGCTCTGGTCAAATTAACCAAGCGGCGCTCTGCAGACGAGAAAGCTATGGCGTCACTGGATAAAAGGATCGGCGACCAGAGACAGCTTGCTGAGAATTATGGCAACTGGATCGAAGCCGTCGCGGCCAAACAAAGAGGGGTAGTTCATCGCGCGCTGACCGGACTTGCATTCATACTCGCGATCCTGCTGATTGGAATCTTCTTCGATAGCTGGCTCGAACGGCTGCTGGGCAAAACCTCCCTGGATCGCCGGCAGGTCGAAACGATGCGCACGGTAACGCGCGTAGCAGTGCAGATCTGCGCGGTGCTCTTCATTCTGCTGGTGATCTTCGGACCACCGAGTCAGCTTGGAACGATTCTGGGCCTCGCCGGCGCGGGCCTGACGGTAGCGCTGAAGGATTTCATCGTGGGCTTCCTCGGTTGGTTCGTGCTCATGGGAAAAAACGGCATCCGCCTCGGCGACTGGGTGGAAATCAACGGGGTGAGCGGCGAAGTAGTCGAGCTCGGGATGTTCCACACCGTTTTGCTCGAAACCGGCAACTGGACTGATTCGGGCCACCCGACGGGAAGGCGCGTCACGTTCACGAACAGCTATGCGATCGAAGGCCACTACTTCAATTTCTCGACCTCCGGGCAATGGCTGTGGGATGAATTGCAGATTGTGCTTCCGACGGGGCTGGACCCGTATCCCATCATCGAAGCGATTCAGAAAAAGGTTGCTGAAGCGACGTCGGAGACCGCGAAACAGGCCGAGCAGGAGTGGCAACGCGCGGCGCGTTCGCGGCAGATGAACGCTCTATCGGCTGCGCCCGCCATCAACGTAAAGCCGGTCATCGGCGGTGTGGAGATCGCCGTGCGCTACATCGCGCGCGCCAACGAACGCTACCAGTTGCGCTCCAAGCTCTATCAAGCGGCTGTGGATCTTCTCGGCAAAAAGCCTGCTCCCCGGCCAGCGTCGCCGGTCCCCACGCCTTCTTCCGACTAGACTAAATCCACGGGCAACCGACCGTCACTTTGCGCTGCTTCGCGCGCGAACAATTCCGAGATATTGCAGGAAAGGCTGGATCGTTCGAATTTCCGTGAGCAGCCTCGCGGTCAGAGACCTGACTTTTCTGCAAGCCTTGACAGAAGCAATTCAGCAGCTTCAATAGTCAATCCCCAGATGCCAACCAATGTCTTGCTCATGTGCGACGATTAGAACGCGCTCAAATTCCCGAAGTTCACTCACCCGCCTTTCCCTGGCCGTTGATTGAGTTTTCTGCAAAGAATCCATCAGTGCGCGAACAGTCCGCAATCCATCCTCCGCGCTGAACCATTGTTCTTTCTCGCTTTTGATATTCAGATCTGCAGAGACCGCACTATTTAGAAGCAAAATCAGCTCTTCCTGACTCACGCTAAAAAAACTTAGAAGGGGTTTCACGCCGATCCCTTTAGCAAGCTGTTCGAGACGGTCACTGTCTCTCGAGAGCCCGTGTCCGCTCACATAGACGTCAAAGTTGGGAATTTCTCTTTCCAGGATCACGTAATACGAAGGCACGGACAACCTCCAAGTTGCTTTCGGGTTCGGCGATTCTAGACCTCATCGCAAGAGCTGGCGCGCGCGAATGGCAGACACCGTGGCTCCGGTGTAGAGCACGGCCAGCAGCGCATATGCCACGACCAGGCCTGCTCCCTGCGCCACCCATCCCAGCGCAATACTCATGAAAAGCTGCACCACTGTCGTCAGAATCGCCATCGCGGATTGCGTTCGCCCCATGAAATGTCTTGGCACGATGGCCATCAACGAAGATTGGGCCACGACTCCACCTAGCGCGCGGCAGAATCCAAACAGAATTTGCATCATCACGGCGCCCACAAGAAACGCGACGAACGGAGTCGCCATGTGCCCAACCGCGAGCCCGGCACACGCCGCAACATACAGGGGCATGCGCAACACCTGCGCCAACTGGCTGGCAATGAGTCCTCCGACGATCGCGCCGATGGCCCAGCCCGCTTCCAGAAAGCCCAGCCCCCGCGGACCCGCACGCAGGATGTCGTTTGCCAGCGCAACCAGAACGACGTTGGCGCTCACCACCCCCGCCATCATGATGGCATGCGTGATGCCGAGAGCACGCACGAGCGGCTGTTGCTTGAGATACGCGAAGCCTTCCTTCATGTCCGCGTAGACGGCCAACGAGAGGCCCGCTTCCGCGACTTCCGGATTTTCTCCGGTTTCGAGCGCCTCGGCAGTTGCCTCGGTTGCTTCGCTGTATTCCCGCGGATATTTCTGACTCTCGCGCGGCGAAACGTAACCGCGGCGCACTTGATACAAGCAATAGGCAGACACGAAATAAGTCGCGCCATCGATTGCCAGAATCCCTGCGATTCCAGCGGTGTTGTAAAGGAAGCCGACGAAGGCTCCTGCGATGAGCATCCCGCTCTGCACGCCGACCAGCACCGCTGCATTCGCGCCGGTGAACTGGCTGGACGGAATCACTTCCTGCACCAGGGCGTTCACCGCCGCCCAGTACATGGCGGAGCCGATGCCGGTAATCAGCGTCATGGCATAGAGATGCCAGAGCTGCAGATGACCGCGCCAGGCGATGTACGCTGTGGCGAGCACAAAAAAGCCGCGGACGATATCCAGCAAGACGCCCAGGTAACGCCGATCCAAGCGGTCGATCAACACGCCGCCGAAAAATGGCACGAAAAGTCCCGGTAGGGTAACGACGATCACCTGCAAGCTGACTTTCACCGTCGAGTGTGTCGCCGCCAGGATGTACCAACTCACGCCCGCGAAGTTCATTCCGCTCCCGAAGAGCGAGACGAACATGGCGAGAAAGAAATAGCGGAAGCCGCGCTGCGCCCAGATCAGCTTCCAGTCCACCGGATTTGCCGCCGTCGTTGCCATGGAAGCCATTAGTTTACTATCGTGGGCGCCATCGACTGACAACACGTACCGTCGAAGAGTTACGCTTCAGGAACTAATTGGCAGAATGAGAGGTGAACCGCCGTGGGAAGCGAAGTGAAATGCACGGTCTGGCTGGGCAAGCAGGAGTCGGACGGAAAGGCATTGCTCGAAACGAGCGAGATCCTCTTCCGCGGCGAGTTCCGCCTGAAGATCCCCTTCTCCACGATCAAATCAGCGAAAGCTGTGGACGGCGAACTTCGCTTGCAGACAGCGGAAGGGCTGGCGGTCTTTCATCTCGGCGCAGTCGCTGAGAAATGGCGCGACAAGATCCTTCATCCGAAGTCGCGCATCGAAAAACTCGGCGTGAAGCCGGATGCGAAAGTTTCTTTGCTTGGCGAATTTGACGCGGATTTTCTTAATGAACTGGGCAAACTCACCAAGTCCGTGAACAAAGGCAAAGTTGCGGCGGAGTCGGAATTGATGTTTTTCGCCGCGCATTCGAAAGAAGACCTCATTGCCCTGCCGAAAATCTCGAAATCAATGGAGGGCGCGGCCGCTCTCTGGGTTGTGTATCCCAAGGGCCAAAAACACATCACCGAGAACGACGTTCTCGCCGCCGGCCGTAAGGCCGGCTTGAAGGACGTGAAAGTGGTTGGTTTTTCCGGGACTCACACCGCACTGAAATTTGTCATCCCGCTCTCCCAGAGATGAGACCTCAACACTTTTCTTCACCAATCCGTGCCAATTTCGAGTTTCACTTTTCCATTTTCATCTCTAAGATGGCCGCATGAGCAATTTGCTCGAAGTGCGCGGCCTCACGGTAGAGCTGCCCACACCGGCGGGTTGGGTGCGGCCCGTGAGCGAAGTGTCGTTGCGCATCGCTGCGGGCGAGTCACTCGGATTGGTCGGCGAATCGGGCAGCGGCAAGACAATGCTCTCACTAGCGCTGATGGGATTGCTCCCGCCCGGCGCGCGGGTCAGCGGCGAAGCATCGCTAGCGAGGGAAGCGTCTACGAAAAAGTTGACGGCGTTGAGTGAGCGCGAATGGCGCAACGTGCGCGGCGGCGAGATCGCCATGGTCTTTCAGGAGCCGATGACCTCGCTGAACCCGGTGATGCGCATCGGCGCGCAAATCGAAGAAGCCATCCGCGCGCATCACCCGCAACTGAAAAGCAGAGAAGTAAAACGCCGGACGCTCGATTCCTTGCGACTCGCCGCCGTCCCAGAACCCGAAACCCGTGCGGACCAATTTCCGCACCAGCTTTCCGGTGGCTTGCGGCAACGCGCCATGATCGCCATGGCACTGGCCGCGGGGCCGCGGCTTCTGATCGCGGATGAGCCCACGACAGCGCTCGACGTCACCGTGCAGAAGCAAATCCTGGATCTGCTGGACCGCCGGCGCCGGGAACTCCAACTCGGTCTACTCTTCATCACGCACGACCTCGGTGTCGTTGCGCAAGTGGCCGAGCGCGTCGCGGTGATGTACGCCGGGCGCATCATCGAAGAAGGGCCCGCGCGCGAGGTCCTCGCAAGACCGCGTCATCCGTACACGCAGGGGCTGCTGAAAGCGTCGCCAACTCTCAAGCGCGGCGCGTTGACGCCCATTCCCGGCGCCGTTCCTCAGCTCACCGCGCTGCCGCCCGGTTGCGCGTTCGAACCCCGCTGCGAACTTCGCCGCTCCGAATGCGCAGCCGCCGTCCCCGCGCTTCGAATCATCGCCAGCGATCACGCCGCCCGCTGCATTCTGGTCTAATGGAAACTCTTCTCACAGTGCGTGAACTGCGCAAAACCTACCGGCGAGGCGGCGGCGTTTTTTCGCATGCTGCCGACGGCGAGCGCTTCACCGCCGTCGACGGCGTGAGCTTTTCCGTCTCCCGAGGCGAGACGTTCGCCGTCGTCGGCGAGAGCGGCTGCGGGAAAACCACGCTGGCGCGCATGCTCCTTCGGCTGATCGAGCCCGACGGCGGTGAAATCCGTTTCGAGGGACGCGATATCCTCACGCTGCGCGGAGAAGAATTACGCTCGCAGCGCCGCCAGATGCAGATGGTTTTTCAGGATCCGTTCGCCTCGCTCAATCCGCGGATGCGCGTCGGCGAAATCGTTGCCGAGCCTCTCGCCATTCATGAGCCCGGCCTCTCCGGGGCGGAGCGCCTGGCGCGCACGGCGGCGATTCTTGGCCGCGTCGGCTTAAATGAAGACGCCATGCGCCGCTACCCCCACGAATTTTCCGGCGGCCAGCGCCAGCGCATCGGCATCGCTCGCGCGCTAATTCTCCAGCCAAAACTCATCGTCGCCGACGAACCCGTCTCCGCCCTCGATGTCTCCGTCGGTGCGCAGGTGCTCCTCCTGTTGCAGGAACTCCAGCGCGAATTCTCCCTGACCTATGTTTTCATCTCCCACAGCTTGCCCGTGGTGGCCCAGGTCGCCACGCGGATCGCCGTCATGCGCGCCGGCCAATTCCTGGAAGTGGGCGGCGCCGAACAGGTGCTCCACCAGCCGAAAAACGACTACACCCGTGAATTGCTGTCCGCGGTCCCCGAATTACCTCGGGTGTGACCTCTCCTGAGACAACATGCAATCCCTGGCCATTCTTCTTACTTAGAACTAATTACTAAAAACTGACAACCCTTATCCTTATTCACCTTGCTTACTCCGTTTGGGCGATCTATGTGGTGCTGCGCGTGGGCTGGGCGTTCATCTTCTCCTGATACACTTAATGGGTGAACTTTTCGTTTGAAGTAGCGAAGACGGATCCGACCGGCGCGCGGCGCGGCCGCCTGACCACGCCCCACGGCACCGTCGAGACTCCGTTTTTCATGCCTGTGGGCACCCAGGCTTCCGTCAAATGCCTGACGCAGGAAGCGCTCGAATATCTCGGCGCGGAAATTGTGCTCGCCAACACCTATCATTTGTATCTTCGCCCAGGGCACGAACTCGTCCGCAAACTCGGCGGCCTGCACCAATTCATGTCCTGGCCGCGCGCCATCCTCACGGATTCCGGCGGCTATCAGGTCTTCAGCCTTTCCGAATTGCGAAAAATGACCGATGAGGGCGTGCGCTTCCGTTCCCATCTAGACGGCTCGGAGCATCTCCTCACGCCGGAAAAAGCGGCGGAGATTCAGCTCGCGCTCGGTTCGGACATTGCCATGGTCCTCGATGAATGCATCGAAACGCCCGCGCCCCGTGAGAAAGCGGAGGCTGCGCTGAAGCGCACCACGGAATGGGCTCGGCGCGCGCGCATCTATTTTCAGGAATGCGCGCGGCGTAATGGAAATCTCAGCCAATGGCAATTCGGCATCGTACAGGGCGCAACGTTTGAGGACTTGCGTCGCGAGAGTGCGCGGCAACTTCTCGATCTCGATTTTCCTGGCTACGCGGTCGGCGGCCTCGCGGTCGGCGAGCCGCACGAAATGACCTGCGAAATGACCGCCGAAGTTACCGCGCTCCTGCCGCAAGATCGTCCCCGCTACCTCATGGGCGTCGGACGTCCCGAACAAATCGCCGATTACGTCGCGCTGGGCATTGACATGATGGATTGCGTGCTTCCGACGCGCGCCGCGCGCCACGCCTGCCTCTACACCAGCGAAGGCCGCGTGCTCATCAAGAACGCGCGCTACGCCCAGGATCAGCGGTCCATCGATCCGAACTGTTCCTGCTCCGTCTGCCGCCGCTACTCTCGCGCCTATCTTCGTCATCTCTTCGCCGCGGGAGAAATCACCGCGGCCATCCTCGCCACCCACCACAATGTCCACTTTTACCTTGACATAATGCGCCAAATCCGCGAGGCTATCGAGTTTGGGAACCTAGCGAATTTCTCATCAGAGATGCACG
>WNFI01701221.1_pt1 | contig 11427 bp, 11 predicted proteins | sample 5400471 | NCBI WGS metagenome assembly WNFI01 (sample SAMN13153348, study PRJNA577476) | soil metagenome | isolation source: 100 cm saprolite on Douglas fir-dominated hillslope | place: USA:California | collected 2013-09-17
CTGGACTTCAGCCCGCAGCCCGGCGGCCAGGTCAATAAATTCAAGGAAGCCATCACAACCGTGCCGTATTTTCATCAGATTTTGCAAAAAACCAACGGCGTGCTGCTCACCAGTCTCTCCGCGCCGCAGCTTGGGCCGGCCGGCCGGACTCCGTACGTCTTGTTCACTTTGCAATGCCTTTTACCTGAAAAAGTTCGCAATTGAGATGAAAAACCTGCCCAAAGAGAAACGCGACCGACTCATCCTGATCGTCATTGGGACGCTGGGGTGTATGCTGGCCATTTGGTTCGGGCTGGTTCGCGCGCAGAACAAGAGCCTCGAGAACATCGCCACGAAAACCATCGAGCAGCAAAATAAGGTGGGCAATGCCGCGCGCCTGATCGGTTCGACAGCCGAAATCCAAAAGAAGCTGGAAGCGGCGACCGAAAAACTTCATGCGATCGAGACCGGAATGGCTTCCGGCGATTTGTATTCCTGGATGATCATGACGGTCAATAAATTCCGCGCCGGCCACCGAGTGGACATCCCGCAATTCAGTCGCGAAGTTCCGACGGAAGTGGGGGTGCTGCCGAAATTCCCGTACAAGGCCGCGCTGTTCAACGTGCGCGGCACGGCGTACTTCCATGACTTGGGGACGTTTCTGGCGGATTTCGAGAACAACTTTCCGTACCTCCGCGTGCAGAACCTGGAGTTGGAGCCGGCCGCCGGCAGCAGTGCCACCAGTACCGGCGACCCGGAGAAGCTGGCCTTCCGAATGGAAATCGTCACCCTCGTCAACCCGACCGCGCACTAAGTCGTTCAACATGGAAACCCAAGCGAAATTTCACTCAGCGCCGAGCCTCACGGTCCGCCGCTCGGAAGGGCAAATCCGAAGGGCTGCGCCTGGTTCGTTGGTCCTTGGGGCCACCCTGGTCTGGTTGGGGATGCTTCCACCCCTCGGCGCGGCGCAACCCGCCGCCCTGCCGCAAGTGGACGTGGCGATTTCCACCAAATCCAATTTCACCGATGATCCAAAATTTGGAAAAGACCCGTTTTTCCCGCGTTCGATGCGCCGCGGCATCCCCGACCCCGTCACTACCAATGCACCACTGGCGGACGTGCGGGACCTGGTGCTCAAGGGCATTTCCGGCGGCAAGGACCGTCGGCTGGCCTTGATCAACAATCGCACGGTAGAAAACGGCGAAGAGCTGGAATTCAAATTCGGCAATCGGACCCTCAAAGTCCATTGCGTCGAAATCCGCGAAAAATCCGTTGTGATCCGTGTCGATGGCCAGTCCAAAGAAATCTTTCTGCGCCAGAACTTATGAATTTTGACGGCCGTACGCGCGTGCCCAATTTGTCCCAATCACCCAAACCGTTACCTCTATGAAAATGAAACTCACCGTCCTCCTCCTCGGTCTCGCGACTTGCGGCCTGGTCAGTTGCTTTGCCCAGGATAACAATACCAATCCGGCGAATCCCGTCCCGGCCGATACCGCGCCAGCCAAACCGGCGCCGCCGGATGCCGCGCCGGCCAGTCCGGCCCCGGTCACTCCTGCGCCAACCAACGCTGTGCCTGCGGATGCCGCGTCCACTAATGCGGCGCCGGTGGTTCCCACGGCGGCGGCGCCAACGGAACTCGCGCAAGCTCAAGCGGCCGCGCCCGCTGCCGACCAGCCCAAGGCCGACGCCGCGCCGGCGCCCGCTCCCAACGCCAACGAACCGGTGCCGTTAATTGTGATTGACGAGGTGCCGCTGACCGACGCGATCCGCAACCTGGCCCGGCAATCGAATCTGAATATTCAGTTCGATCCGCGGATTACCAGCACCAACCAGCCCAATGTGAGCATCCGCTTTGAAAACGTGACCGCGCAGGAAGCGCTGACGGCGGTGCTCGAGAATTACAACCTGGCTATGGTGAAGGATCCCAAAGCCAAAATCGCGCGCATTACGATCAAGGACCCGAAGGCCGAAGATCCGCTGGTGTCGAGAATCATCCAGCTCAAATACAGTGATCCCACCAACATGGTGACCCTGGTGAAATCGACTCTCTCGGCCCGCAGCCTGGTGGTGGCCGACTCCCGTACCAGCCAATTAATCGTCACCACGACCGAAAAGGAACTGGACGGGCTGATGAACCTGGTGGAGAAGTTGGATACCGCTACCAGACAGGTGCTTATCGAAGCTCGCCTGCTGGAGACTACGAAAAACCCTCAAAGCATCAAAGGGATCGACTGGACTGGAACCTTTGGAGCGCAGCGGGTTACATTCGGGAATGGCCGGTTTGACGGCACGGTTCCTGCCAACGCCCAGCAACTTGGGCAGAATGTCCCGCAGAACTTCCTTTATGGTCCAGCTCCTGGACAAGGCGCGCCGGTCTTCGTTGGCAATGGAGGGATCATCGCCAACACCGCCCACGCTTTCCAACCCATCACGGCATTTTTGACCGCCGACGGTGTGAGCGCCGTGCTCTCCTTCCTCAACACGGAAGCGGACACCGAGGTGCTCTCCACGCCCCGGGCGGTCACGCTGGACAATCAGATGGCAACCATCTCGGTGACAAGAGCCTTCCCCATATTTCAAATCACTCCCGGGTCGGCCAATTCACCCGCTGGGGCGACGGTCATTTACACGAACTTGGGAACCATCCTGAAGGTGACTCCCCATATTGCGGCCGATCGGAATATCTCGCTTAGAGTTGTGCCGGAAGTTTCCAACATTGATTCGAAGGACTCACAGCAGATCAACGGCGCCCAAAACACCGCCAACATCTATGCCATTCGCAGGATCGACACGAGCGTGATGATTCCCAGTGGCAACACGCTGGTCATGGGTGGTCTGATTAGCGACACGAAAACCAAGGGCTACATCAAGGTGCCCCTGCTGGGCGACATACCATTCGTCGGGATGGCTTTCCGCCATGAGAGCAAGAGCCGTAACAAGCAGAACCTGCTCATCTTCATCACGCCCACAATCGTGGAGGATGAGGCCTTTCATGTCACCTCGAGTGGGAGCGACTTTCTTAAAACCCAAAACACAGAGTCGCCGGAGCAGCGTGAAAATGACTGGGACAGCGCGAAGCCGCACGACTGGAGCAAGCCCCTCCAGTAATCCCTGAGGCCAGATCGAGCTAGCGGCTCAACGATCAACAACTCCAAGAAAATGCGCAAAGCATTAATACCGATTCTGGCGCTGATGCCAGTAGTGAGTGCGAGCATTTTCGCCCAGGGGGTTGTGACCTTCGCCAATGTCGGTTCCGGCTTGAACGCCCCGGTCACCAACGCGGTCACCGGGCAGAGGCTCAGCGGCAGCGGGTTTCTCGTCCAATGCTATGCCGGTCCAGCTAGCAGCGTCGAAGCGGTTCTGACTCCCATCGGCAGTTCGACCACTTTTGGCTCTGCTGGCGCCGCGGGCTATTTCGGCGCCGGCAGCGAGACGAACAGCTTTGTGCTGCCCGGCACCGCTGGGACATTCCAAGCCAGGGCCTGGACCGCCGGTTTTGCGACGTACGAAGCGGCCCTGGTGGCGGCGCAAACCGACCCGCTGGTCATGGTCGGAACGTCAACCGTGTTCCAAAATACCACGGGCATAAGTTCTCCCGCCATCTTGACGGGTTTGCAAAGTTTCGGCATTGCACCGGTCTCCGAGCCTTCCTTGATCGGATTCCTCGGGTGCGGAATCGCGGCCCTGCTCAGCCATCGCCGCCGGCGGCGATGAAGCTTTAAGCGTGAATGATCGGTGTGCCTTCCTCTCGGAGCCGCCCGCCAGGGCGGCTTTTTGATTGCCCAGCAAGGCACCAGCCGCCGCGGAGAATGGCTCGAACCGTATGATCCTGGTGGCGGTTTAAATGAGGCGAAAGCCAACCGTGGGATGGCATTACTTTACTGCCAATTCCTGCTTGATCCCAAATTTCTCCACCCGCTTCCGCAACGTCGCGCGGGTGACGCCGAGAAGCTTTGCCGCCTGCACTTGGTTCCCCTTGGTTTCGATCAGGGCTTGAATGATCAACTCCCGTTCCACGGCCGGAATGATTTTCAATTTATTTTCCTTGCGCGCCCACTGAAAGAGCAGGCGTGCCACGGCCGGCAGATCAGGAGTATTAACGCCCGTTGGCGCCGGCAAACTCGCCGCGCTCATCGCTGCCGCAGGTCCGGCTTTGCTCCCCGCCGCCGCATCAGGGCTGACAATTTCGGGAGGTAAATCACTCACAAAGATCACGTCGCCTTTGGCCACGACCAGCGCGCGGCGGATCACATTCTCCAACTCCCTGACGTTGCCAGGCCACTGGTATTCCTCCAGCGCGGCGATTGCGTCGGACGCGATGGATTTCGGCGCCTGCTTCTGCTGAGGCGCGAACTTGGTCAGGAAGTAATTCACCAACAAATGAATGTCCTCCCGCCGCGCGCGCAACGGCGGAATCTCAACCCGCACCACGTTGAGCCGATAGAAAAGGTCCGCACGAAATTCCTTGCTGGCCACCGCTTGTACCAGCGGCTTGTTGGTTGCCGCGATGATCCGCACATCCACCTTGATCGGCTCGTTGCCGCCCAGCCGTTCAAACGTGCCGGACTGGAGTACGCGCAACATCTTCGTCTGCGTGGCGGGGGTCATATCGCCAATTTCGTCCAGGAAGACCGTGCCAAGGTTGCATTGCTCGAATTTGCCGATGCGCTGCGCGGTGGCCCCAGTGAAAGCGCCCCTCTCGTGCCCGAACAATTCGCTTTCCAACAGGTCTTCCGGAATGGCCGCGCAGTTAATCGCGAGAAACGACTGCGTCGCGCGCTGGCTGTGATGGTAAATCGCCCGCGCGACCAGTTCCTTGCCGGTGCCACTTTCACCAGTGATCAGAGCGGTGGCGTCCGAAGCGGAAAGTTGGCCGATCAACTTGAAGACGTTCTGCATCGACTCGCTCCGCCCGACAATCCCCAGGTCGTAGTCCTCGGACTCAAGCAGCGGCTGATACGATACCACCTCGCGCATCGCGCGGGCGGCATTCAGGGCGGCGGCCACCGTCTGCTTGAGCTTTGGCACGTCAAACGGCTTGAGCAGGTAATCGTAGGCGCCGAGTTTCATGGCTTCGATGGCCGCTTGCGTAGAACCGTAGGCGGTCATCATGATGACCGGCAGCTTCGCGTCTGTTTGCCGCAGTCGACGCAGTGTTTCCAGGCCGTTGCTGCCGCCCATCCGGATGTCCATAATCACCAGATCAGGCTTGATTAGCGGAATTTTTTTCAGGCCTTCCTCCCCGCTCGAAGCGGTCGTCAACTCAATCTCCGACGAATCAAAGATGCGGCCGAAGGAATACTGCACGTCCGCTTCATCATCGATGAGAAGAAGTTTGTCCATGCTTAGACTTCAGTTGTCATTCATGCGCCACCGGGGCCGTCGCCGATGGTATTTCCCGCCGGGCGGATTCAGGTGCCAGCCGGGGCAAAGTGCCATGAATCGCGAACCGCTGACAACTGACAATTGAAACAGTCTAAAAGGTCTCGCAGGGAAAACATTCCTTGATTTGCCGCGGGCCGGCGGTTTAATCAGGAGCGGATGAACCGATGACCAGTTCGGCGCAGAACGGATTCACCAAGCTTGAGTTGTTGACGGTGATTGCGATCATCACCGTGCTGGCGAGTCTGCTGCTCCCGACCCTTGGCGGCGCCAAAAAAAATTCTCGCCAGGTGATCTGTCTTTCGCACCTGCGCCAGCTCGGGTTGGGCATCGATCTGTATGAGGAGGATCTCGCAGCCCGTCCCGCCAGCATGCAAGCGCTGGCCGACCACTCGTACGTGGTGGATGCGGCGCTGCTTTGTGCCGATGACCCGACGGGCAATTGGGGCGGCATCTTCCAGGAAGCCACCCGCCGCGCGATTTCGCCTGAGGAGCCAGTGGAAAGCGTCCACTATTCCTACGTCAACAATCTGCGCTGGGACCGCTGGCTTATGGCTGAGCTCATCAAGGTAAGTGGCGCCAGCGCCGGACTGGCCGTGTGCCAGCTTCACGGCAACAGAATCAGGCGCCAGGACCAGCCTAGCATTGCCGATTACGAGGGCCGGTTGCTGCGCCTGCAACCGGACGGGGCCGTCGTACAGCGGAAAATCCTCTGGCGACGGAACGGTTCGCTAATCGTGGCGGACCCGTGGCAATTTTTCTCCGACTCCCCGCGACCGTCGCGGAAAGACTAACCGGGCATTGTTTTCCTCCGAGTTTTGCCAAAAATGAGCAACGGCCATTTCAGCGATAAGAATTGGAGTCATTGTCTGAAGCTTGCGCAGGCCGAGGTGGAAGCCACGCTCAGTTCGCTGCCCGGGGAGCTGCGCGTGGCTGCACGGAAAGTGGCCCTCACCTACGAACACGTTCCCAACGCGGCTCTAATCGCCGACGGCATTGAACCCGACACCCTCGGATTGTTCGTGGGTGACCCGTGGCCCGACTGCGTTCAGGGCCGCCAACTGATTCCGTCCCAGATAATTTTGTTTCTCCAAAATATCTGGGAGCTGGCGGGGGGAGACGAAGACTCCTTCCAGGGGGAAACCCACGCCACCTTGATGCACGAACTGGGACACTACCTCGGACTGGATGAGGATGACCTCGATGAACGCGGGCTGGCCTAACAGAGCTTCATCTCGCTGCGGAACCAGCCGCTCCCGTCGGGCGGCGATCACGACGGGCCGATTGGCCAACCAAGCGGTGGGAAGCCCTGCGACCGATCGCTTCCGGCCCCTCCTCGGCAGGATTGTGGGCGGACTTCTCACCGGTCCGGCCTACGGGAACAGTCCACGCATCCGTTTGGCCTCCTGCACGCGTTTGACCCCTAGACTCAAGGCGGCCAGCCGCATCGAGACTTTTTGTTTGCGGCTGGCGTTCAAAACCTGGGTGTAAGCGCCTTCCAGGATGCGGAAAAGCTTGTCCACCACTTCGGATTCCGTCCAGAAGAAACTCTGCAGGTCCTGCACCCATTCGAAATAGGAAACGACGACGCCGCCCGCGTTGCACACGATGTCCGGAATCACGAAAATCTCCGGCCGTTGTTCGAGGAGCCTGTCCGCCGCGGGAGTCGTCGGGCCGTTGGCAGCCTCGGCCAGGATGCGGCACTGGATTTTTCCCGCATTGGCTTCGGTGATCTGCCACTCCAGCGCCGCGGGCACCAGAATTTCGCAGGGCGTGAGCAGCAACTGTTCATTGGTAATTGGCTCCGCCTCGGCAAAGCCGACCACCGTCCTGGCTTTGGCAACGTGGGCTTCCAACTTCAGCAGATCGATTCCGCGATGATTGAAAATGCCGCCCAGGGCGTCGCTGACCGCGATGATCTTCACGCCGTACCGCGCCAGCGACCACGCCGTAATCGAGCCGACATTGCCGTATCCTTGCACCACGGCAGTGGCCTTCGAGGCTTCGAGGTGAATCGTATCCATCGCCCGATTGACCAGGTAGCCCACGCCCCGTCCCGTCGCCTCGCGCCGCCCGACGGAGCCGCCCAACCCGACCGGCTTGCCGGTAACGATGCTGGGCACGGTGCTACCGGCGTGGACAGAATAAGTGTCCATTATCCAGGCCATCATCTGTTCGTTGGTGCCGACGTCGGGCGCCATGATATCGACCTGCGGACCGATGAACGGAGGGGTCGCAGGCGATGCCGCCCTTGGCGCCACCATAGGGCAAGCCCGTGATCGCGCATTTCCAGCTCATCCACATCGCCAGCGCCGCCACTTCGCCGAGCGTCACGTCCGGGTGATAGCGCAGGCCGCCTTTCGTCGGACCCAGAGTCAAGTGGTGCTGCACTCGGTAACCGGTGAACACTTGGGTGTCGCCATTGTCACGATGAATCGGCAGCGCCACGGTCAGGGAGCGTTTGGGATACTTGATCCGGTCGCGTTCCGCGTGGGGGATCTGGAGGTAATCGGCGACCAAATCGAATTGCTGGCAGGCCATCTGGAAAGTTGGGTGGTCGTAAACGTTCACCCCGCGAGCTTAAAGCAAGACGAGGGGTTAGTGAACCATGAATCGGCGACAACGCTCGGAACCGGGATTAAATTGTCGTTCGACTTTGATCGGTGGTTCAGCAACGACCTCGGGAACCCGTCCCAGTCTCATCGGTTTGCCCTTTGCAGATTTCTCCCGCAGTTTTAGAGTCCGGGCGATGAAAGGCATCATACTCGCCGGTGGGGCGGGCTCTCGTCTGTTTCCGCTGACACTCGTGGCCGGTAAGCAGTTGCAGCCAGTTTACGATAAACCGATGGTCTATTATCCGCTGAGCACTCTGATCGCCAGCGGCATCCGGGAGTTCTGCCTGATTTCGACGCCACACGATCTGCCGCGCTTCCGCCAGTTGCTCGGCGATGGTTCGGGGTGGGGCATTTCCATCGAATACCGGGAGCAACCCCGGCCGCAAGGCATCGCGCAGGCCTTCCTCATCTCCGAATCGTTCATCGGCCAGGAAGACGTCACCCTCATTCTCGGCGACAACATTTTTTTTGGAGGCGACAGTTTTCCACACGCTTTCTTCGAGTTCAAAGCCGGGGCTGCCATTTTCGCTTACCACGTCCGCGATCCGGCGCGCTACGGGGTCATCGAGTTCGATGGGCGGGGCCGGGCCATCTCCATCGAGGAGAAACCGAAGCACCCCAAGAGCAATTTCGCGGTGCCCGGCGTTTACCTCTACGACCCTCAGGTGGTCGCCATCACGCGGGACCTGAAACCGTCGGCGCGCGGGGAATTGGAGATTACCGACGTGAACCGTGAATATCTGCGGCGCGGCCAGTTGCGCGTCTATCCTTTGAGCCGCGGATTCGCCTGGCTCGACGCCGGCACCAGCAGTAGTTTGCACGAGGCCTCGGCCTATGTGCAGACCATCGAAAAACGGCAGGGCATGAAGATCGGCTGTCCGGAAGAAGCCGCCTTCCAGCGGGGATTTGTGTCGCTCAAGCAGCTGCAGGCCCTGGTTTCCGAAATGCCCGACTGCGAATATCGGGATTACCTGCAAAACGTGGTCGTCGCCGAAGCTCAACCGTCTCATTAACCTCATGATTTTCCTCCTGGGCGCTTCGGGTTTTGTGGGCCAGTCCTTTGAAAAAGAATTGCGTCATCGCGGCTGGCCGTTCGCTTCGCATTCGCGGGAGCGAATCGACTACGCCCGTTTTGAAATCCTCCTCAAACTCCTGCGAGAGACCAAGCCGGGCTTTCTGATTAACGCCGCCGGTTACACCGGCAAACCCAATGTCGATGCCTGCGAAACGGCCCGCGCGGACACCCTCCAAGGCAACACCCTTCTGCCGCTCACCATTGCTCACGCCTGCGCCGCGGTGGGCGTGCCGTGGGGGCACGTCTCCTCCGGTTGCATTTATGCGGGCGCGGGAATCATGGAAAACGGGCAGCGGCGGATCGAGAAGGATTTGACCCAGCCGCGCCTCAAGCAGTTGGCGGAAACCAATCCGGGGGCCATTTGCGGCTACGCCGAAATCGACGAGCCGAATTTCTCTTTTCGCCGCCCGCCGTCCAGTTTCTACAGCGGCACCAAGGCGCTGGCCGAGGAAGCCATCGCGGGCATCGGCCAGAGTTACCTTTGGCGGCTCCGGCTGCCCTTCGACGAATTCGATCATCCTCGAAATTACCTCACCAAGCTGCAGCGTTACCCCAAAGTTTACGACAACGTAAATTCCCTTTCGCATCTGGGCGATTACGCGCGCGCCTGCCTGGACTTGTGGGAACGCCGCGCCCCCTGGGGCACTTACAACGTCACCAATCCCGGCCATGTCACCACGCGCCAGGTGGTCGCCTTGATTCAACGGATTCTGCGGCCGGGACGCGCTTTCGAGTTCTGGGCGAGCGACGCGGAATTTTATCAAGTCGCCGTCAAAACCCCTCGCTCCAATTGTGTGCTCGACTCCGCCAAGCTCCAGGCTGCCGGCGTGCAGATTCGCCCGATCCAGGACGCGCTCGTGGATGCCTTGAAGAAGTGGATTCCGTCCACGCCATGAATTGAAATCCTGAACTTTCGATCATGAACTTGCTGATCTCAGGCGGCGCCGGCTTTATTGGCTCGAACGTGATCCTCGAGGTGATCGATCGCCCGGAGATCAACCGGCTGTTGAACCTCGATTGCCTGACTTACGCCGGGCATCTCGCGAATCTCGAAAAGGTCTCCTGGCATCCGAAGTATATTTTCGAGCGGGTGGATCTGCGGGATAAAAGCGCCACTGCGCAAATCGTCTGCAAACACGCTATTACCCACGTCATGCATCTGGCCGCCGAGTCGCACGTCGATCGCTCCATTGCCGGCCCGGCCGATTTCATCCACACCAACATCGTCGGAACGTTTCATCTGCTGGAGGCCTGCCGCGGCGCCTGGGACGGTAACTTCACCGGCAAACGCTTCCACCACATCTCTACCGATGAAGTCTATGGCAGCCTCGGTCCGACCGGCTGCTTTACCGAGACGACCTCCTACGCGCCCAATTCGCCCTACGCGGCGAGCAAAGCCGCCAGCGACCTGCTGGTGCGCGCCTATTACCACACCTACGGGCTGCCCACGGTCATCACGAATTGCTCGAACAACTACGGCCCGCATCAGTTTCCCGAAAAACTGATCCCCGTCGTTATCCAGAGCGCGCTGGCTCGCCGGCCGATCCCGGTTTATGGCGACGGCCAGAATGTGCGCGACTGGCTCTATGTGCGCGATCATGCGGAGGCGCTCTGGCGGGTGATCACCCGCGGTCGCGACGGCGAGACTTACAATATCGGCGGCAACAATCAATGGACCAACCTGCGCCTCGTTGAGCTGATTTGCGACCTGATCGACGAACTGGCCCCGCAACTCAGCGGAGGCTCGCGCAAATTGATCACCTTCGTCAAGGATCGGCCCGGCCACGATCGTCGTTACGCCATCGATGCGACGAAGATGCGGCGCGAATTAGGGTGGACGCCCGCACATTCCTTCGAGCGCGGCATCCGGGAGACCGTGCAGTGGTATCTCAACAACCAGGCGTGGGTGGATGAAGTCAAGAAGGGCCAATGACTAACGTCCAATGAACCAGCGGTGACTAAGCCCAAATAGGCAACCGCCTCGGGGCAGCGCGCCGCTCGTTTGGGCTTTGGTCATTGGCGTTCCTTTTGGAACGCGGCCTGCCGCTCCCTCCGCTTGCGGTCGCAGCGTCGCTCGATTAGACTGCGTTCCATGCCGAGTTTCGACATCGTTTCGCAAGTGAACTCGATGGAGATCGAGAACGCCGTTAACGCCGCCCAAAAGGAACTGGCCAACCGCTTCGACTTCAAGGGGAGCCAGGCCGGCATCTTGCTCGAAAAGAACGAAATCAAACTCTCCGCCGAGGATCAGTTTAGGATGCGCGCGCTGCTCGAAATCGTCGTCGGCAAGCTCGCCAAGCGCAACATCAGTTTGAAGAACGTGGACAAGGGCGAAGCAGAGTTGTCGCCGCTCGGCCACGCGCGGCAGATCAT
>WNFI01710744.1_pt1 | contig 11426 bp, 14 predicted proteins | sample 5400471 | NCBI WGS metagenome assembly WNFI01 (sample SAMN13153348, study PRJNA577476) | soil metagenome | isolation source: 100 cm saprolite on Douglas fir-dominated hillslope | place: USA:California | collected 2013-09-17
TGAAGAATGGGAAATATCAGCCAGGAGAAGCAATTTTACGAATGAAACAGGATCTGGAGAGCGGAAGCCCTCAGATGTGGGATTTGATTGCATATCGTGTTCTGAACGCTCCGCATTACCGGACTGGGACAAAGTGGCGGATATATCCAACATATGATTTTACGCATTGTCTCGTTGACAGCATGGAGAATATCTCGTCAGTCTGTCAGTCTCAGATTTAGCTGTGGCTAACTAGTGACGCAGACATTCACTCTGTACCATGGAGTTTGTTCAGGCGCGAGAGTCGTATGAATGGCTGTGTGATGCGCTGGAGGTATACAAGCCAAGGCAGTCCGAGTTTGGGCGTTTGAATATTCAGGGAACTATCACCTCAAAACGAAAGATCCAACGTTTGGTTCGTGGAGGGTACGTCTTAGACTGGGATGATCCTCGCCTCTACACACTCGTCGCGCTTCGACGGCGGGGTGTTCCACCTGCCGCGATTCTGTCCTTCGTCGTGGGCCTCGGGGTGTCAACGGCCGTCACAAGCATTCAGACCGTTCGTCTAGATCAGACAATAAGATCATACCTGGAGAACACTGCCCCTCGATTGCTGATGGTCCTGAAACCTCTGAAAGTCATCCTTGAAAATGTCCCAGAAGACTACGTCTTGATGGTCGATAAGCAGCTACATCCCAAGATCTCAGAACTGGGACAAACTACTATCCCTTTCTCTCACGAGCTCTTCATTGACGCAGATGACTTCAGGCTTCAGGACTCGAAGGATTACTTCCGTCTTGCACCCGGAAAAACAGTGGGTCTGTTCCAAGCCCCTCATCCTATCACTTGCACGTCGTACAAGTTGGATCCTAATACAAACGAAGTTGCGGAACTGGTATGTAGATTGGAGGATGGATCTACTGGCCCCGTCCCTCCGAGACCCAAAGCATTTATCCAATGGGTTGCGAACCATCCTCCATCTGGTAGCCCAGTCTTTGTCGATGAAACTCGAATCTTCAACCAGCTCTTCAAGAGCGACAATCCGGCTGCTTCGGAAGACTTTATCAAGGACATCGATCCGAATAGTCTTGAGGTGGTGAAAGGCGCTTTGATCGAAGTTGGGTTCTGGCCGTTGGCTAAGAAGGCCTTCACGGAGGCGAGGAATGAGGCTGAGCTTCGGACCAGGAAAGCCTTGAAGGAGAAAGAGGTCGCGCCTTCCTCAGGTCCTACGATCGATTTACGGGTGGATACTCCAATGCCAACTGTTGACCAACTCGTAGGCAACGAATGGGTCCGCTTCCAGGGGTTGCGTATAGCCTATTTCACTTTGGATAAGGATGCCGTGGTAGGCTGTCTTGCTGAGGGGGACGGTATGGTTCCCGGAGCACGAGGTGGCGATCGCATTATCCTCAACCGAATAGTGAGTTTAAAGGAGGATACAGGTAAGAAAACTGGATAGGACTACATAGAGCAGTTTGTCATTAGCCAGAGATCTAACCACATGGTTGTTACGGTCCACAATGTTATGGAATCAAACGAGCAACAGATTCTGCTTCCTTTCGACGCCTGGCGCCTACCTCTCGTTCAGCGGCTTTTCGGCTTTCCGAACTAAACTTTGATAGTTTGTCGAGAAGATTTCGCAAGTTCTTGGGATTGACGACGGAGTATTGCGATTTTCGTGTCGTTGGTTGTAAATATGAGGGCACTTGGTTTTTCCCGATACTCTTGAACTCTGACTCCAAAAAGTCAATATCCACCATGAGATTTGAGAGAGCATCTTCATTAATCATAGGAACATTGGGTCCGAAGACGAAGTCCTATGCAACCAGATAAGTGAAAATAACTACAAGCTATATCGACGCGTACCGAAAAGCCCACGGCAACATAGTCGAGTGCGGCTTTGAATGCTTGATCCTTGTATTTACTCTCGAGGGGTAATGAGTCAACTACCGTCATGAGCCAGTGATAGAGCTCCTCCACCTGCATCCGTGGTCGAGGATCTCTGTTCGGTGGCGACCAGTCGTACTCTGAGAGGTCGAATACGTCACTCAGCTTCGACTCAATGAGTCCAGCAAGTTGAGACCCTGCTTTTGTGAGGGTAGAGGCGAAGCTTGCAGACGATAGCTGTAGGTATATGTGCCCTCCTCTCCGCGATGTTCTGTAAAGCGAGTTAAGCACCTCACGGGACAGTAGCAATAGAACACTACCGTAATTTGGTTAATTGCTCCTCTAGCTCGGCGCAAGCAACATTAAAGTGCTCCACGTTAGTGATGTTTTGTGCTGCTTGTGGTAGTGTCGAAGCAGATAGTAGTTGAGCAGATATCTTCTCGCTTACGTGCGTCGCGAGGAGGCGATCAAGTGACTGGATGAACTGTGAACAGATGAACTTGAATGACGTGAAAAATCACTTCACTTCTCGGAGTGAATCATCTGTGCTCCTGTAATAATGGGATGCTCCTTCAATGAATCTATAATACTCCTCCACGAATTGACGAATCTACGAAGCCCAGCGGTTGAATGGCCCTCGAACGTCCGTAGCATTGATCACAGACTTACGTATGTGCAGGCTTTGTAGAAAACTTGCGAGAACGGGAGAGTCACTGGTATACCTTGTCTTTTGAGTCGTCAGATAATGAACATGGGTGCTGCTTCATGACTTAACTGTACGAGCACTCTCGCAGTATCCGCTGCCATCCAACATGTTGAGAAGATGCTCTCTCGCTCTGTCGCGGTTGTGACAAGTATGGGTTGATAGTCATCTTCAACGACTGCCTGTTTGCGGTTGAGTCAAGTGAATAGGTTGTGTAAAGCAGAACGTTTCACCTTATCGAATAGGGCCGCGTATTGATCCTCTAGGAGAGAAGAGTGTGTTTCGAACATTGATAAAAGCAATTGCTGTAATGGTACGATCTCAAGGTCAAAAGTCTGGCAACGAGGCGATGTGATTAAGCGACAGCCTGGGATGAGAAGGGGAAATGGGTACTTCAATAGTCTGAACGAAGGTCGTAAGGGTGTCCTTCACATCCACAATGAAGCCCATGTCCTTTTGGCTCTTCACAGAACCTCCTACAAGTTCCACCAGTTTCTTGACGACATCATCCCACAAGTCCTCCACTTGCCTCATGCTCCTGAACCCAATAGTAGTCCGTAAGACTTCGATCTCGACTACAAAAAAGCCCAGTAGCTCGTTTGTAACGGAAGGGAGTGTGGTTGGCAGCAAATGCGGGGCTGTCAACTTTGACATAATAAGGGACGACTGTGCCATGCGATCGGTTTGATAAGAAGTCTGTAGTTCGGGGAGAATCGATAGGGTGGTATAAATGAGGATGGCTTGATGAAGAGGTTCGAAGTTGATGCTAACTTGATCATTGTTAAGGAGATTATCTGAACGAGAATCTGTTAGAGTACTCATAGACAAGAGAACTGGTCCCTCACTTTCAATTTTATCATGTGTTACCAGCTCAACGGCGCTACCGACTCGACTAGACCTGAACATAGGCTCCTTCTCTTTCCGACTACGCCATCTTCGACTTCTCACGCGCATTGCCTCCAGAGCGAGTTTCCCTGTTTCCTCGCTCTTGTCCCGCACATCCGTGAGCCATTGGATGTTTGCTGCAGTCACGGCATCTTTGACTTGAGCTCGGAGGGATGGAAGGGAGGAAAGTAGGTGAGTATACAAAGGGGTATTCGAGAGGGCAGTCGGAGGAAGAGTCTCTATTTCTTCAAGCGACTAAGAAGGATGTTTAGTTTACAAACGGGGCTGAGAATTGAATTGAACCATACACGTAAGGCACTCCAATATCGTCCCTCCTTAATGATATCACGGACACGTTTGACCAGATCGAGTATGCGAAGACATCCTTGCAAGGTGTCAATAGCATCGTCCAGATTCGCTGCGGTTCGTTTTGCCTGTAACAGTTCGCGCTTCTGAGCAGCTAAGCTTCGACCGATTGATGTGACTGATTGATCCAAGGACTTGATGCGCCCTCTTAAGTTTACGGTGTAGGAGCGGACGGTAAGAAGGGTTGAGACAGAAGACACAAAGTCCTGGTGCACATTGATGATTAAAGGGTGAACGAAAAGATTCGTTAAATCGGGTTACCCACTTGATGATTGTCACCACATATCTTCATTATCTCCTGGTCTTTTAATTCAATAAGCTCTTTGAGTGTCCTGAGGAACGCTTCTTGCTGTCTCGATTCATAGATTGTCTTGATTATTGGCGCCAGGGCTTCAAGGTTTTCGGTGACGGATGAACTGTCTAACAGATGTATCTGGGATTTGAGGATATCCTCAGGACCATCATTCCGCAATCCATAGATCCACTTGCCGATTGCAGCTGATCATCTACATCCTGTGGGGTAAACTGGGCGCGTTTTCGTGGTGGCATGGTGAATGTTGCACAGCCACTAATTCTGATGCTTCTCCCTTTGTCAGCCACTTCCCGAAGCACTAATATTCACCGGCAATGAGTGTGTACCAAACAAATTCATTTAATCATCAAGTGAGTCGTTTATGAACCGTCAATTACTGGTACGTCGCATGTTCGAGGACTTCCTTACGCCAAGGTGAAGTCCGTCTGCGGAGGTCTGGACACCTCGGAAGGATAACATAGCAGTCCCTTATGCTGCTCTGTGCCGTAGATATCCTGCATCTGAGCAGCTATGCTGGCGTTAACGGAAACACATGCGAAAAAGCTGCTGTCAACTGTGATGGATTGAAAGACGGGAGATCCGGTAATACCTTATCATTCTGCGTAGCACTGTCAGCGGGCAGCGAACTGAAAATCGGGGATCGATGAGACAAGCGTACCTTATTCCTCGGCTCTTTCATCATCCTGGAACAATGCCCGTCACTCTTTCATGCATTTTATAACATCACTACGGAAAGTAGTATGTATTGGTGCCTCAACACCGCCAGAAGAAGTAGGGTAGGTGACCTACAGATCTTGCCTGAATATCAATATCCAGATAGGCTCAACCATCAACTTGCCCATCAATTGCAGAGTCTCCGGTACTATCAGCGTCTTATTGCGAGCTCACATGGATGAACAGCGTTCTTCATTCTTCTATATCTTCTTTGGACGCCAAAATCGACAATCTTGAAGGAACGGCACATAACTGTGTTGTTATCCACGGTCGTATATTGGCTTATTCACTCTCTGACTCAATTTACATCACCAACCTCGGCTCAACTCACCCTCATTTCTTCCCCCCTCCACCAGCTCGCGCAAGTACCGGGAGATGCGTAGGTTAAATCGTATCCGTAAAGAGGGAGGCGACTTCATGGCGAGTACTGACTTGGGCGAGAGCTGAGAGCCGCACAGGGGATTCAGTGGGATAATTTTAGGACCCAGGGCTGGCGAGTAATGCCTCTATCCAGCGGCTGTAAAGGAACTCACTCGCTTTGGCTAACTCGAAATGTGACAGCGTGTGTCATAATATCATCGAGACCTGCAGCTGAATTTCCTGATATGCATATGATGGTACTACTAGTAGTGGGTATACGAGATATAGATTACTACTAGTGATGCTATATGGTGTGTAGGGGCCCATAAAGTTAAGAATTTATCTGGAATGTGCACTTATCAGAGTGTCGCAGCGTCCGACGGTAACATAAATTCTGGTGATTGGCTCCAGCAAATATTACGTGCTCGGACAGATCAACTCGTCGGCACAAATTTGAACTTTTCGCGTCCCCACTCCCCCCTTTACATTTCCTTCCTTGCCCTTCTTTACTTGTCTTTCTATCCATACTACCGCCGTTTACTTTGCTCAGTGCTTGCCGTTCTTCACTGTCTTATGTTTTCTGTGTACCTTTATACCGCAAGTATAACAATTTCAATATCACACTGAGGACTGGTGAAATCGAACAACCTAAATATAATATTAATTCCCCACGAACGACGGGCCATTTAGTTCATGATTTCCAAATTAGGATACGGCGCTTAATCCCTCTGCTAAATCAACGGGCATTGCCGAGCTCAAGGAGTCCGAAAGTTCATTGGTGGTGAGAACGTTAGCTCCAGCAGATCTTGAGACTAGAAGGGTTTGACTGCTGAGCACTTCCGAGTTGTCTTCACGTTGATTCACTTTCTGTCTGCACGAGAAATTTCGCTATCGACACGGCGGCTCGACAATGGATCCCCTTTCGGCACCTCATGAACAGATCACTTTAGAACACTCGCCTTTCAAGGGGATTACTGAACACGTACGGAATAGTGAACCCCTGGAAGCTGCATCCGATGACTCTGAGGAGATTTTCAATTACGTACAGCAAGGTAAAGATAGTTGACCTACGTGACACTCCCTTGTCCAACAGTTCCACTCTCCAGCAGAAGACTACAAGGAGGAGTCGCCTGAGGAGGAAGATTTTACATATCCTGCCATGCCTGAAATCCCCGATGATTTGGACGTTGGCGACATCACTCACATATCGGGGGGTGTCCCGGCTGAGGAGCCGCGAGCAGACGCACATTCCCCCGGCATCACTCCTTCTCCTGCTCAGCTTGAAGCCATCTATGCAGCCGCATCTTCTGGGGACATTCAGCTACTACAAAGGCTCTTTCGCAGTGCTTGGGAGGATCATTCAATCGATGCCTTCACGCTGGCAAACGATGCGACATCACGGACTGGACTTACACCCTTACATGCTGCCTGTAGTCGAGGTCATCTTGAGGCTGCACAGTGGCGTATGTGTTTCCTCTCAAGTGGGTGGATCTTGCATTTACAGAGCGTATACCAGTGATTACCGAGTGTGGAGCGATGACCGGTTTGGAAGACAAAGAAGGCGAAGTACGCGTGTACCTGCGTTTATCTTGGTGGGATTGCTTCTGACATCATAATGCCGTCCAGACGGGCCTTCATAAGGCTGCTCTTAATGGGCACATTGCTCTTGTGAAGTACTTGGTCACTCTGGAGGTCGGCAAGGCGGATGTTTTTGTTCAAGACGCAGACGGATATACTTCTTTGCATAATGCATGCTCCAAAGGTAGGGTAATCTGCATTATTGCCGGATGTTGGCCTCTGATGCTTGAATCAGGGTACCTCGACGTCGTAAGATGGCTATGCGAGTCGGGTGGTGCCGCAGGCACCTATCAGAAAGACGGAAAGTCTGGCCGTGGAGTGGATATCCGGAGTATGGGAGGGTGGACACCTCTGAGTACGTAATACCACTACCTAATACTCTGTGTTGGATATTACTCACATCCTGGATCAGTGAACGCCGCCTCCAAGGGCCATCTACCAGTGGTACGCTACCTGTTGTCAAAGCAGTCGGCCGATCCCCTTGTTCGCAATAACTGGGGCGAAACGGCTTTCGACATTGCCGCTGCAGTTTTCGAGATTTACATTTGCGAGGTATCTTAGCTTTCCACATGCTGGCTTTACACGTCTCTCATCCATCCTTAGGTTCTTCAGCAAGCTGAACTGGAGAGTTTCCAAATCACTGGGTCGGCGGCAAAATACAATCCCTTAGCAGTTCATGCTACCATTCCTATTGTCATTCACGAGCATCAGCGACTAGACACGAGGTTTAAAACCCTTGCCGTCAACGGAGGGCGTCCACGCTTCTCTGCATACCATTTGGGTAGGGAGGGGCGACGAGCCCCATTTGAACTCGTGCTCTGGCCTGAAGGGGACGCCAACACAAGGCGTGGCGCACCAGAAAGGAAGTACGTGCCCGCATGGCGGAGTAGTGTCCAGTTACCTTTCTTAGATGATTCATTTACGCTGCCATTACCGAGCAACACTGATTCGAATTTAAGAGGCGGAGCGGAGCGGAGTCATTTCTGGATGTGAGTTTTCCGTTTCCGTTTCGGTAACACATGAAAAGCTGATGATGGTGCAAGGTCCGATTGGACTCTAGACGTGACGCACCCCCGAGTAGATGTTACGGATGGGTGGCAGTATTCAAGGTACCTCGACGATACGGAAGATCGCTGGACAGCTGAAATGTCTCCTCAGCTTGAGCGTCTCCTCACTGGCTCCGGTCTTGTTGCCGCCGGTTTAGGAAGTCCATCTACGTCGAATGGGTTGACGCGCTCCAACGGACACCACCCTAAGAAAGGTGCCCTTCAGAATACAAATCTTGCATGGGCACGTAGAAGAAGATGGGTATGCTCGCCCTTCCAGGCGCTGAATACACTGTGCTCATCATCATCTAGGTTCGGGTTATGCGTCGTCGTCTTGACGTGACACCATTGCCTTTTATGCAGTCAGATGGCAATCTATTTAGTCTCACGGAGGACGGCAGCCTTATCTCTTACGTACCAGACGAAGTTAGCGGCTTTGAAGGCAACGAATCTGGTGGGGTGGAATTATCCGCTCCCACTTCAAACGTTCTCTCGTCACACCACGACTACGTTTCACGAGCGCGGTATCTTGCATCCGGTTCCGGGGGCATGGGTATAGATGAGACGATCTTGCAGGCACCTGCAGACATCAAGCGAACCATTAACAAGCTAAGCAGAGCAGTGAGTGAATTACGTCTGGGCATCCTCGGTAAGCAACCGTGCTTCAATTAACGTCCTCGAGTCCCTAATTCCATTACGGTGAATTAGGCGATACCGACGGCGACCGAAGAACGCATGCTGAGGTACTCATCAATACCTACAATCGCGAACTTGAGAGGATGCGCATGACTGCTAGTGCCAATGGGCTGTTTGTCACTGACGATGGTACGAACTACCCTATGGAATACGTCCCCCCGCTGACTTGTGACCATAGAGGACGAAGGGGAAGATGCGAATGATAATGACTCTGACGACAGTTTCCATTACCCTCAATCAACGCCAGGATCGACCACGACCCCACGTCCTTCTTCTATTCGATCACACCATACAGACTACTTCAGTCTCACACGGTCCTCATCGCGACAACCGGACCTCACGCCCCAACTTGCTCAGGCTCCGGAATTCAGAGTGCCCACGCATGATACGCCCAGAAAGGTTTCGACGAATGGACTCAATGTACCAGTACCACATGCAGTGCATTCGCAATGGGAGAGGGATGCATTTAGCACTGCCGTAAATGTGGTCGCATACACTGCAACAGCTGTAGCTCCCTCCGAGCGGTTCTTGACCCGTCAGAGGTCATCACTGACCCATCTTCTAATGAAGATCCACCTCAAGCGCCTTCTCTCCAGCGTGTTTGCCAAACATGTTATGATACGGTGATGGCAGATGTGCCTAGTTCTCTGAGATCTGGACAACTTGAAAGGACGGACAGCGTGGGGGTGCCTTCCTCAAGTTTGAATGTACCTAATCACATTCGGAGAAACGATTCGAGCTCACAGCTAAGTGACCTTGGCGAGTGAGGACCGACGATATTTTGATCTTTCTGGGGTTGTTTACTTACATCATGGCTTCCTCAGATGCCCGGTATGTAGTAAAAATTTGGCGGATCTTGGCCCCACAACTGTGCAAGAGGATCATGTCCGTACCTGTCTGGAAGGCGATAGTGGACCCGGTTTGCATCAGTCTGGACGTTATCTTGTTTATAAGGTAATGGCTTAGAAATCTGCTTGACATTTTTGCACTCAAATGGCCTTATGCAGCTTCCACCAGAGAGTGTCCTGGTTGGTACCGAATGTGAGTCATCTTATGATACAAAGAATTTCACTAAGGTCGCAAGCACTTAGGTGTCATCTGTTTGGAAGAGTTTGAGAAAGGTATATTCGGGTATCGATTCCTGCCGGGAAATAAATTCATTTGTTTCCCCCAGCTGTGCTTGTCGCTCGACTCAGCTGCTTATGCACTTTCCACAATTGTAAGTAAACTACCACACCGAAGTGCGACTTGTCTGAGCCTTCTATCCAGACTGCTTATTGGCCTGGTTGCAGCGTGGTCACTCATGTCCCATCCATGCTCGAGACCCATAGGATCGGACTTTTAATGCAACTACCTCGTAGTCTTTGCGTTACCCAGTTCAATCTAATTGCACTGTATTTTTTTTCTATTCAAAAACTAATTACTTCGGATATTCTAATGCAAAGTCAATGTCCTCTGAGGAAGGTGTCAATGTACATGAACGAACGGCGTCTGGGGCGATAATTGTTAATAAAATGAATGATGGCCAGCGGCGAGCAATAACGGGGAATATGCGTCGTACTACAGTAGACGACGGAAGAATATGTATGTCCAGAAGAAGACGCGGAGTGGAGCGTGGATTGGTGGGATGGTGACAAACAAGGAGAAGTAACCAATGAGAAGTGAACAAAGAGGAGACGACGAGGATGGTGAGGGTGATGAGGATGGGCGGATAAGGCAAGCGGAAGGGTGAGCCCTGACAGAAAGTAGAAAAGACACGAGTATACACAAAACGCTACATCTTGGGCAACAAGAAGTTGTCCAAGTTGACAAATGCAATCTCTCCATGGCTTCCACCAATGTAAACAAAGTTTTTGAATTGCATCACAGGTGTACTGGCCTTAAAACAGTCCGGAAGCCAGTATATGTGGGATGTCATACCTCCCTGTTTGACACAGATACTGTTTTGATGCAGGAAGATAGACTGCCCCAAATGTTCCCTGGGAGAGGATTCAGCTACACCAGCAATGTCAAGGAAATGGGGGGCTTGATTTTGCATGTTGGGAGCCACCCAATCATCCTTCGGTAGAGATTTACCTGCTTCCACATCCCATTTATGCACGACACCATTATTCAATACAGAGGCCAACTGATGGCCATCTGGAGAGAATGTGACAGTCATAACCCACCCTCTGGGCCCTTCAAATTTCCGCCAGACTTGACCTGTTTCCACATCCCAAACCTGCACCATCTGATCATCTGAGGCAGAGGCCAACAAGGAACCACCTGGTGAGAATGTCACAGAGTTGACTGACCGGGTGTGTCCTCTTAGTTTCTTCCAAAGTTTGCCTATCTCCACATCCCAGATGCACACAATTTGATCATCAGAGGCAGAGGCCACAAAACAACCATTTGGTGAGAATGTAACAGAATTGACTGGTCCCTTGTGTTCTTCAAATACCCAAAGAGGTTGTCCTGTTTCTGCAACCCAGATACACACTGTTTGATCATTTGAGGCAGAGGCCAACCAATGGCTGTTTGGGGAGAATGTGACTGAGTTGACTGACTGAGTGTGTCCTCTGAGTTTCTGCTGACATGTTCCTGTTGTGGCATTCCATATATACACAGTTTGATCTGATGAGGCTGAGGCCAGTTGAGAGCCATCTGTTGAGAGTGCAAGTGATGTGACTATGTTTTGGTGTCCTTCCAGTTTCTGCACAGATGCTCCTGCTGCAGTAGACCAGATACACATGGTTTGGTCACTTGAGGCAGAGGCCAGCCATTGCCCATCAGGTGAGTATGCAACAGACCAGATTGTCACGATCCGCGCCGGGTTGTGTCACCCGTCACACCCGTCACGCTTCTGTGACACATTTTCGACCCATATCGGGTAACATTGTGGAAGTCACTCTCGTGACTC
>WNFI01219293.1_pt1 | contig 11425 bp, 11 predicted proteins | sample 5400471 | NCBI WGS metagenome assembly WNFI01 (sample SAMN13153348, study PRJNA577476) | soil metagenome | isolation source: 100 cm saprolite on Douglas fir-dominated hillslope | place: USA:California | collected 2013-09-17
GGCCGTTCACCCGTAGTGCGGTTGCCGTTCGGTTTCCGGTGGTCGCGACCTGATGCGGCCGGTGCGGGCGCGATGGTGTCGAACGTGACTGGCAGATGCCGAGGGCCGCGCAGGCCCGGGCTCGGCCGGTATGGCGGTGGGTCGGTGACGAGCCGGGGGTTTTCGAGCCGGCGGGCGAGTTCGGTCAGGGCGATCTGAGCTTCGGGCCGGGCTAGGGGGGCGCCGAAGCAGTAGTGGATGCCGCCGCCGAAGCCAAGGTGTTCGTTGTACTGCCGGTCGGGGTCGAACCGGTCGGGGTCAGGTACGTGGTCGGGGTCGCGGCTGCCGGCGGCCAGGGCGAGGGTGATCGGCGCGCCGCGGGGGATGGTGGTGCCGGCGATGTCGATGTCGTCAAGGGCGGTCCGGCTGGACAGGAACTGTACCGGCGGTTCGTAGCGCAGCAGTTCCTCGACCACCCGGATGGCCAGGTCGGGCTGGCGGCGCAGGCGCTGCCGGACCTCAGGGTGGCGCAGCAGGGTGAGCATGCCGTTGGTGATGAGGTTGACGGTCGTTTCGTGGCCGGCGATCAGCAGCAGCGCGGCGTTGGTCATCAGTTCTTCGCGCGAGAGCCGGCCCTCCGTAGCATCGTCAGTCACCAGCTCGGAGAGCATGTCGCCGCCAGGGTGGTCACGGTCAGCGTCGGCCAGCTCGCCGAAGTAGCGGCCCAGCTCGGTAAAGGCCTGGTCGCGGCGGCGTTTGCGGGTGGCGAAGTCGCCGGTGGTGGGGTCGATGGTTTCGACGATGGCGTCGGCCCACACCCGGAAGCGTGGTTCGTCCTCGCGGGGTACCCCGAGCAGCCGGCAGATAACTGTGACCGGGAAGGGGTAGGCGAAGTCGTCGACGAGGTCGGCCTGGTCGCGTCCGGCGAAGTTGTCGATCAGGCCGCTGACGATTTCGGCCAGATCGGGGAGCATGCTAACGATCCGGTCGGGGTCGTGCGGTGGCCCGAAATGCCGGGTCAGCAGTCGCCGTACCCTGTCGTGCTCGGGCGGGTCGAGGGAGATGAAGTTGGGTGGCAGCCCAGGCGCACCCTCATCCTCGCTGGCCGCGGCGGGGTCGGCCCGGTTCCCTAGATCCGAGCTGACCCGCGGGTCGTGGAGCAGGGCCACGATCTCGGCGTAGGTACTGACGACGTAGCTGCCGTCGTCGGCGCGGCTGACCGGGGTCCGGCGCAGTTCGGCGTACAGCGGATAGGGGTTGGCGCGGTTCGCGTAGTCGAGGATCTGGTCAAAGACACTGGCCGGTGCCATGGCGACCCCTCCGGGACGTTGCGGACTCGGGACGGTGTCAGCGCCCCCGGCGGACGAACTGGGCGTGCCGCTCGCTCGGATCGTGACCGGTCACCACGACCGTGGCCTGCTCGATGAGTGCCGGCTGATCGGGGATCTCCGCCGGAACCGGGCGCAGGCCGTCGGGCTGGTCGACGGTACGAAAGTTCGGCGGGAACGGCGCCGCCCGCTCGATCAGGCCCTGGTAGAACTCCAGCCACTTCGCCTGGTTGAAGGCTACCGCTGCGGTGATGCGGCCGCGGCAGCCGTACACGGCGATGAACCGGCGGCCCGCGGCCGAGCCCTGCGCGATGACCACCTCATCGGCGAACGTCGGGACTCCCACGGACTTGATCTCGGTGCCGAACTGCGTGGACCAGAACTCGGGTATCGCCAGGTGCGGCCAGCGATCGGTCTGCGAACTGATCATGTTGTGGGCCGCTATCTGGGCCTGCGCGACCGCGTTGCCCCAGTGCTCCAGCGCCAGGAACTGGAAGTCGTAGAGCGGGTGCGGGAACCGCGCCACGTCCCCGGCCACGAAGACGTCGTCGGCGACCATGCCGTCGACGGTGAAAGCCCGCGAGCCCGCGTCGCAGCCGACCCCCCACGGCCCGGCCGCGAGCCCGGAGTCCTGGAGCCACTCGACATTGCGGACGCTGCCCGCCGGCGATCGCGCCGACGACGCCGCCAAGCGCTCCGACCAGCGGTGCCGGGCAGCGTTCGGCGACGGTCACCGGCAGGCCAAGATCACGGCAGTCGGAAGCGACCTCCGACCCGACGAACCCGGCGCCGATGACCAGTACCCGGCCGGGCCCGGCGGCCAGCCGCCGCTGCAGGCCTGCCGCATCCTCCCGGGTAGACAGCACAAACACCCCGTCCAGGGCGGCCTCCGCCGGATGAGGCCAGCGCCGTGCCCGCACCCCGGTGGCGATCAGCAGCCGGTCGAACCCGACCACCTCGCCGTCAGCGAGGCGGACCTGCTTGCGGGCCAGGTCCAGCCCGGTCGCTGCTACGCCCAGCCGCCACTGCGCGTCCAGCCCGCCCGGATCCGGCAGCGCCGTGCGCTGCGCCGGCACCCACCCGTCAAGGACCTGCTTAGACAGCGGCGGCCGGTCATAAGGCTCATGAGGCTCGTCCCCGATCAACGTCAGCGAACCGGTGAAGCCCTCCTGGCGCAGCTTCGCCGCAGCCCGCAAGCCCGCAAGCGACGCGCCGACGATGGCGATGCGGCCGGTGCGCCGGAAAGTGTCGTCGCCGTGGTCCGGCATGGTGGTAGGTGAGGCATCGCGCAGATACTGCCCTTCGACCCGCATGGCCTGAACCGGGCACGCAGCTGCCGCCCCCAACACCTGCTCCCGCCGCGAGTCGTCCGGCTCGGGGTCGTACCACAGAGCTTCGTCCCCATGCATCCTGAATACGTCGGGCGCAGCGAAAGCACACTGCGCGTACCCCTGGCAGCGCGTAAGGTCAACGACGAGTCTCAAGACGCGTCCCCCGCGATCAGATCGGATCAGCTGCCCGCACCGGCGCAGTAAAGCCCTTCCCCCGCGCCGTCACGCCAACCTCCGCGTAGCGGGTTCTTGCGCGAAATGATCAAGCTGAGCGCGCGAAACTCGCTCAGCGTCTGAGCTTCTTTGACGTTGTCGGCCAGTGCCATGATGGCAGATAGCGCTCGACCGGAGATGACACGGCACACGGGCTGGCCGACCGGCAATTTCGCGCAATTTCCGATGGTGCCAGGCGTTCGCGGCGGTGTCTTCCTAGTGGTTGAAGGCCCGCTTGTTAGCGACCCGACATCCCCACGTCGGGAGGTGCGCCCCGACGTCATCGGGCAGAGATTACGCCCTGTAGCGTTTGCCTTACTGATAGTGGGCATGTGACTGTCCTGGGCTTGGGGTGTTCGGAATAGTCGGGGGTGGACATGGCGAGAAAGTATCCGGCCGAGTTTCTTGGCACTCTCATCCTGGTCTTCTTCGGGGCCGCTGGCCTACGTGATCGGCCCGATCTCCGGCGCTCACGTCAATCCCGCGGTCACTCTCGGTGCCTACATCACCAAGCGGGTGACGCTGGTCGAGGCGGCCGGGTACTGGGTGGCTCAGCTGGCGGGCGGCATCGTCGGCGCGCTGCTGCTGTGGTGGATGATGCGGACCTCACCGTTTTACGCCAAGCCGAAGATCGGCCTGGGCGCCAACGGCTATGGGGCAAGCTCAATCCTGCACGTCAGCGGCGGCGGCGCCTTCCTGGTAGAGGTCATAATCACCACGTTCTTCGTCCTCGTCGTACTGAGTCTGACCCGCGAGAAGACCAGCGTCGCTGTGTCAGGGCTGGGGATCGGTATCGCGCTGGCCGTGGCGGTCCTGATCGGCATCCCGTTCGACGGCGCGTCGGTGAACCCGGCTCGCAGCCTCGGGCCCGCGGTCGTCACTGGTGGCGCAGCGCTGTCCCAAGTCTGGGTATTCCTCGTGGCGCCCATGGCCGGAGCGCTGCTCGCGGCCGTGCTGCAACTACTCGTCTACCCGCCGCCCGCAGGATTCTTCGGCCGCCGCGCGAAGACTCAGGCGGCCGGGACGCAACCCGCCGACGAGCAAGTGCAGCCAGCCGACCAGGCCACGACCACCGTCCCCAATCCCAGAAGCCCCCGTCTCGGCGGCCGGCTCCGGCCCAAGCGACGCCACCCCGCTTCCCCGGGAAGCCCCTGACAATCCAGCCGCGGGCAATTCGCGGCAACGACCTGCTCTGGCTCGTCAGACCGACCGGCCTATCGATCAGTTCCCGGATGATGTCAGCCTGACCCGCGTGCCGGCTGGTATCGGTGGCGACCCGGACAAGAATGCGCCCATGCATGGCGGTACCGGCGGATGATACTGAAGTATCCCAGCTCGACGCCTGCCTGATGCTTGACCAGCCCGAGCAGGTTGGTGCCGGTCGGTACCAATGGGCGGCGGACATCGTATTCGGATAGCCCGTCGCGGCACCGACAGAAGCGGCTGGTCAGCGCACGCGGACGGCCAGCAGGCAGGCGTCGTCGTCTGTGTCGGAAGATGTGTGGTCGATCAGTTCGTCGGCGTACCGGCTGATGCTCTCAGCGGGCTGGCGCGCTCTTTGAAGCAATTCATCCAGAGCCTGGTCGATCGACTGGTCACGTCGCTCGATGAGGCCGTCAGTGAAGAGCAGCAGCGTGTCGCCCGATTGCAATGGCGTGATTGCCTCGCCGAGGGCAACATCCGGGTCGGCGCCGAGCATGATTCCAGGCGGTGGTTCGAGGAGTCGCGGCTGACCATCCCGTACAAGGACCGGTGGCAGGTGGCCAGCGCGTGCCCACTTCAGCGACTTTGTGTCTGGATCGAACTGGCCGCAGATGACGGTTCCCATGACGCCGGGGCCGAAGTGGCAGGCCGCGACGTTGAGCCAGCCGAGCAGCGTCGCGGGCCGTGCTCCGGTAGCGGCGAGACCGCGTAGCCCGTTTCGCATCGCGACCATGCCGGTCACGGCGTCGAGACCGTGTCCAGCGATGTCGCCGACGACGAGGAGGATTACTCCGCCCGGGAGTTGCACCGCGTCGTACCAGTCTCCGCTGACAAGCTTGCCTGGCCCCGAGGGCCGGTGTCTGGCAGCGATATCCAGGCCATCGGCCGCCAACGGCTCCGCTGTACGCGGCGTGATCGCCTGCTGTAGACGTAGGGCAAGGTAGTGCTCTTCAGCCGCGCGTTCTTCAGTGTCGGCGAGTTGCTCCCGAGCCGCCGCCAGGCTGCGCTTGTACCAGCCGGTCGAAGGTTCCTCGGCTGGCGGCGCCTGCTCGGCAATCTGGGCGGCGAGTTCGCTCGCGCTAATACCTGCCCGCCTGGCCATGCGCTCCAGCTGCCGCCTCGCCTCGCTTGGGGAACAGCCGAGCTGCCCCATGATAATGCCCCGCGCCAGGTCAAACTCCGAGCGCTCGGCGTCCAGTGAGCGCAGCCCGTCAAGCTCGCCGCGCTGCCGGGCGACGAGAGCTTGCAGCCGCATGACCGCGACGTCGCCTGGATGATCCAACGCGCCACCTTTCCGTGTCGGCCGCATCCGGCAGCTGCTGCCAAGACCAGAGACCAAGCTCCGATGCCGTACGAAATCTGGCCTTGAAGGTATGCCCTTCCTGTCGGCGTGCCTGACCATCCTGTTGCCGACGCGAGTAGGCGGTGTGCCGCAGCCAGTGGCATGGCCCCCGGGAACGAAGGAACTCCGATTAGATCGCCCGCAAGGAGTCGCGCCGGCTGACCCGCGGCTTCCGGCAGATACCTTGACGGGCTGACCGCAGTTCGCAGCGGCGATTTCAGTACCCCGCTGCCCGCTACGATTACCGGCCGATGGATGACATCCCACCGTCTTTACCAGCGTGAACGACCAAGTCCCCTGTTCACGTCCGAGGTTACTCGGGTGGCCAGCGTGAACGGCCAGCAGGCACCGGCCTAGTGGACACTGGCCGATGCCGAGGGCAACGAAGCCGATGTGGGCACCTGGATGCGCCCCGTGCTCCCCCGCATGCCCCGTTGCCCGAGACTCGGACAGTCGTAAGGGGTAGGCCTAGGGCATCGGTGTAGAGATAAGGACTCTATAAGACCCTAAGCCTTCGCCTAGAAGCTAAGGCTTCACTTAAGGGCTGCGTTGGGCGTACTTCTGACAGGCTAGCGAGCCGTCGCCCGGGATCAGACAGGCGCTCGTGAGACCCGCTCTTCACGGCGCTCCTCGCGCTGTTAGCATCCAGGCTCGTGGATCTCGCCAGCCGCGGCATGCTGCATCACGTCGAGTTGTGGGTGCCCGATCTCGAGCGAGGCAAGGCTGAATGGGGATGGCTGCTTGGTGAACTCGGCTACCAGCAGTTCCAGGACTGGCCAGCCGGGCGAAGCTGGCGCTTGGGCGCGACCTACCTGGTCATCGAGCAGTCGCCGGCTATGTCCGCGGCCGAGCACGACCGGCTGCGACCCGGCTTGAATCACCTCGCCTTCTACGCGGGCGCTCGCCGACGGGTTGACGCACTCACGACCTCAGCCCCCGTGCACGGCTGGACACTGTTGTTCGCCGACAGGCACCCGCATGCAGGCGGCGAAGATCACTACGCTGCATACTTCGCAAACTCCGACGGCTACGAAGTCGAGTTGGTCGCGGACGATCCCTGAAGCGGCCCGCGATGCTCTGCAGGATGACTGCCGGACGCCAGTGGTTTGGCTAGGGTTGCGGCCGATGAGGGCGAACGCAGAGAATCCCTGGCGCCGGCGCGGCTGACAGACTGGTCTGTGTGGACGGCACCGACGAGCTGGAGAAGGTCTACCGGCAGGAGGCGACCCGGATCCGGGCCGCGCTCGCCGCGCGGCTCGGGGATGTCGGTCTCGCCGAAGAGTTGGTGCAGGACGCCTTCGTGGAGGCTCTCGAACACTGGGCGACGGAGGGCGTGCCGCCGAACCCAGGCGGCTGGCTGGCCACCACGGCTCGGCGCAAGGCTTCGCATGCTGCCATCCGTCGCTACAGCGAGAGTCCCAGATCGCGCTTACGCTACGCGCCGTCTGCGGTCTTACCGCGGCGGAGATCTCCGCGGCGTTCCTGACCACTGAACCGGCGATGGCCCAGCGGCTGGCCAGGGCGCGGCGGGCGCTGCGGAAGACGAGCTCCGAGGTGCGCGTGCCCGACCCCGACCACCTCGGCGATCGCCTGGACGAGGTACTTGCCGTCATCTATCTCGTCTTCAATGAGGGCTACCTGGCCAGCGCCGGGCGCACCCCGGCCAGGCGGGACCTCGCGGCGCAGGCGATCGCGCTGAACCGGCTCCTGCATCGGCTCATGCCGCGCGAGCCTGAGGTGCTCGGCCTGCTGGCGCTGCTGCTCTTGCACGAATCGCGGGCGGCGACCAGGTTTGACGGCTGGGGACGGCTGGTGCGGTTGGCTGACCAGGACCGGTCACGATGGGATGGCGCGGTCGCGACCGAGGCGGCACAGCTGCTCGGCCGCGCGATCGAGATGCATCGGCCGGGCCCCTACCAGATCCAGGCCGCGATCGCCGCGGTCCACGCTCAGGCGCCAGCCTATGAGCACACAGACTGGCATCAGATCCGGTTGCTGTACGACCGGCTTGACCTGCTTGCGCCGTCGCCCGTCGTACGGCTCAACCGTGCGGTCGCTACCAGGTTCGCGATCGGCCCGGAGGCCGCGCTGGCCGAGGTTGAACCGCTTGCGGCTGAGCTAGACGGCTACCGCCTGTTCCACGCCGTGCGGGCCGAACTGCTGAGCGACCTAGGGAGCCGTGAGCAGGCTCGCGCCGCGAACGAGCGAGCGCTCGCGCTGGCCGCCAATCCGGCCGAGCGCGAACTGCTCGCCCGCCGCCTCTCGCTGTGATGCGATCCAGCGGCTACTGCGCCATGACCGGCCTGACCTCCATCACGATCCACCCACGGTCGATGCCGGGCCAGGTTCTCGCGATCTCCACCGCTTCGTCGATGGTGTCGGTCTCGAGCAGCGAGTAGCCGCCGAGAACCTCCTTGCTCTCCATGAACGGGCCGTCGATCACCCCGCCAGCGCGCACGGTCTTGACCTTGTCCACCGAATCGAGCTGGTACCCAGCGTCGACCAGCTTTCCCGTGCTGCCGTACTTCTCGTACCAGGCCCCGATCTCCTGCATCCATGCCTCCAGATCAGGCCCCTGCAGCTGCTGACCGGTCTCGCTGATCAGGCCGAGTATCAGGTATTTCATGACTAGCCTCCATTGAGCGTCAGGACGGGCGCCCTGGCGGCGCCCTCACTTACCCCACGAACGGCGAAAAGCCCGATGTGACATTGGGCCTAACAAAACTCACCGGCAACTGCCCCGGCGGCCGCATCCCTCGTAGGGCAGGCTAGCTGGCGCTTTTGCGCACGCTGAGAAGGGCAGATAGCCCGAGCGCGCCCGCCGGTGCCAGAGTGACGAGCGCGGGCAACTGGTACCGCCATGAGAACTGGAACAGGTCCGAGACGGCCAGCACGAACACGCCCGAGCCGAAGAACAGCAGGCAAGCCAGCCCGAGCTGGCGGGTTGGCTGCCCGATCCGCCGGCGCAGCAGGACGGCCGATCCGGCCAGCCCGCCCAGCGTGAAGAACGCCAGCAGCGCGCCTGACGTGTAGCCGCCGTCTAGCTGATAGGCCCGCAAGAACCTGGCCCCAGGCAGCCACACCACAGGGCTGCCGCCCCCAAAGCGATTGATAGCGCCGCTGACCACGTGGACCGACGTCCATGGCGGGAAATACGGGAACGTCGTCTGGAACTGCCAGCGGGAGATCGGCGTGTCACCGGCACTTTGGCTGCGGCTCACCGCGAACAGCTTGACCAGGTCATGCCCGTAGGCGGCGAGCAGCCGCAGCGGCTGCTGCGTCAGGACCCTGTGGTTGAAGTCTGCGATCTGGCTGTTGGTCTGAGCAATCGACCGGTGGTAGTAGGGACGGATCGGAGAAGCCGGAGCGTATTCAAGCCAGTCGGGCCCATGGGCCTGCTGGGCCCTGGTCGGGCACATGGCCCGCTCGGCCGCGGGCAGCCTGATGGTCTCGCAGTCGACTGCTGCCGCGGTGCGGCCATAGAACGAGGTAACGCCCGTGTGGGACAGCTGGAAGGCGCCGGAGAGCAAGTAGGAGCCCGTGCTGTAGGCAAGGATCGGAACGGCGAACGCCACGCACGCCGCAGCTGCCCTGCCGACAGCCACCCGCCAGCCTCCTCCCACCGCGAGGAGGTAGATCACGGCAGGCAGCAGCAGCGCCTCACCAACCTGGGCGATCGTCGCCGAGGTTCCGAGCACGACTCCGGCTACGGCAGCGCGATGCCAGCTGATATCTGGTCGCCAGAGCAGAATGGCGAGCCCGGCCACGATCATCGCCTCGAACCAGACGTCCGGCATGAGCGTCTGCTCGATCTGCACCTGATATGCGTCAAGCAAGACCGGAGCGATGGCGAGCGCGGCCAGCCAGCGCCCGGTGCCGCGCCGCCGCAGCAGTACGTAGATGACCACGGCCATGGCTAGGCCGAGCAGATGCTGGACGATGATGACCGCGTCGAGGTTGGCGACGGCCGTGATCGCGCGCAGCACGGCTTTGTACCCGAGGGGATCCATGCCGGGAGCCTCGTTGAGCAGGTACCTAGGCGTATCGATGTAGAAGATCGCCGGCCGGTAGGCGAACTGAGCCAGCACCCGGAGGGCCAGCCCGGCCGCAACCAGGGCAACGGCCGGCCAGTTCCTGCGCAGGATGACGGCACCTCCGGCCCGCGAGCGCGCCCTGTGGCCTTGACGGCCGGGCCGGTCCTGGCTGGCCTCGCGGAGCTTGCGGCCGGTATGGGCGCTGCTCATAATTTGGTCGGGGTGATCTGGCCGCCGCTGGAATGCCACAAAGCTAGCCATACCGTGACGAGCGTGAGCCATCGGGTCATCCGGTTCCGCGGAACCTGGGTCAGCGCCACCCATGCGATCGCCGTGTACCACGCGAAGACCCACGGCGAAACCACGATCCAGGCGAATGTCAGCGCGAACGGCGCCACAACCTCGCGCGGCTGATCAGAGGAGATCCGCCGGTAGACAGGTATCGCCACGGCGATCACCGAAATCGGCCAGAGGACGCTGATCAGCGTGGCCGTCGTTGCGTCGGCATGAAACGCTTGCCCGAGTATGTGGACGAACCACCAGGGCGACGGCAGCGTCACGAGCTTGGATGCGGACACCAGCGGCGCCAGCCAGGTCAGCCCGTAGAAGCTGTACTCGAGCGCGATCGTCGCGACCGCCACGCCAGCGATCCGGGCGGTGCGGTTCCACTCATGCCGACGTAGCAACGGCCATGCCAGACCGATTCCGATGAGCGCCGCGGTGATCTTCACGCCGCAGGCCAACCCGATCACAACGCCGATCAGTGCGTCGCCCCACTTGTCCGAGACTCGCCTGGCCACCTGGATCGAGCAGATCGCAGCGGCGGCCACGAACGTGTCCAGATGGCCGCCGCTGACCAGTTGCTGGATCAGGACGGGGTTCGCCGCCCAGAACAGCGTGGCCCGGATGGGATCGTCCGAAGTCTTGAGCAGCAGCCAGCCGACACCGATGAACACGATGCCGTTGAGGATCATCAGGATCCAGATAGTTGTAACAGCGTCGGCGCCGCCGATCGTCGCAGCGAATTTCTGGACCAAGGTCGCTATCGGGCCGTAGACGGACGGCGTGGCTTTCCAATGGACGCCGACGGCGAGCGTGTAGGGCGAATTCGGCCCCAGGAAGCTCTGCGGGTTCGTGAGGTACGGGTTCCCGCCCAGTGCGGCTATCCGGCCGTACGCGGCGTAGCTCGCGGTGTCGGACGAACCGACCGGGGTCAGACTGACCATCACGGCGACGATGCCAGCGCTGGCGAGCAACAGACGGCGCGGATCAGGCCGCCACCCCTGGCTGTGGGCCCAGAGCATCCCCGCGAGCCCCAGGCAGGCGAGTACGTTCCCGGTGTAGAGCAACACCGACGCTATGACGGGTTCGTACTGGAGCGAGGGCAGCAGATGCGACAGCGGCAGCCTGAGCGGCAGCGTCTCTGTGTTCTGGGCCGTGGCGCCGACCACCATGCCGAGCAGCAAGCCAACCCCGGAGACTGCGATGGCGATCCTGGGCTCCGACAGCTTGCTCCAGGCCAGCTTGCGGATGAGGTTGCTCATCAGCCAGTCGATCGGCCCCGTCGCTGGCTGTCGTTCACCGGGCCCGCGCGTTCCAGGGCTAAGACTCGGCGTCGCCGCACCATTCGCCGAACCGACCCGCGCTTGCGTTGTCACGGCGCTGCCGTTGGCAGCGGAGCCTGGCTGGACCGGGGCCTGGTCACGCGCTGCTACCGTCGCAGCAGGAACAACTGAGTCGAGTGACTCGGCGGGCGGGAATGGCCCGCCACCTTTCGCTTGCATGCCCGCGCGTCTTCGCCGAGCGTTGGGTGGCACGCGAGGCCTCCAGGCGAGACTCATCTGGATGTTCTAGCAAGTCATGACACTCCATGACACGCTATCCCAGGCGCCGGACCGGGTATGACTATCGACGCTATCCCAGGCACCAGACCGGATGCCTGCCGACTGCCACCCGAAGCCACAAGTCAGGCGGCACGGCACTCTCGCTGTCGCG
>WNFI01272638.1_pt1 | contig 11425 bp, 12 predicted proteins | sample 5400471 | NCBI WGS metagenome assembly WNFI01 (sample SAMN13153348, study PRJNA577476) | soil metagenome | isolation source: 100 cm saprolite on Douglas fir-dominated hillslope | place: USA:California | collected 2013-09-17
CCGTCACCGTCGATGTCAGCCACCACGACGGTGTCGCCCCGCAGAACAAGCGCGCGGGCCAGCGCCCGCCCGATGCCAGACGCAGCCCCCGTAATGATCGCTATCCGGGCCATACTTGCCTCCCCCTGCACATGAACATTCGTGCGGCCGCGGTCCGCCCGACGCCGAACGTCGTTACCTGTCCTGCAATTCTTTCCGCACGCGTCCGCCGGGCGGAAGAAGTTCTCGCACGATGTTTTCTGCTCTTCCTAGAGGAAGAACTAGGCCGTCGCTGCCGTCGGAGCGGCCGCGCGGTTCACGACGGCGTCGGTCAGCGCGAGCCGTCGCCTTGATCCGGGTGTCCGATTCTGGGAGCGGCATGGGAGCGCAGGTCTTCCGTCAGATGCGGTCAGATGCCGCTATCGGCACCGGCACGCCGCCGTTGACCTGCGCAGACGCGCCGGACCAGCAACGTCTAACGCATGCGTACCTGGTTCGGGACGAAGAGGCCGCCGGTTCAAATCCGGCCACCCCGACTGCATAATCGCAGGTCAACACGTTGCCCGGCGATCATCTCAGGCTACCCCGGGGCGATATGCCGGAATCTGGGAGCGCCGGTGTCCGATTTTGGGAGCGGCTTGGACGCGACTGACCGGTCACCGCGCTGCGACTCCTCTTAGCTTCAGCGCTTCCCTTCCCCTCTGCCTGGTGTCGCGCCCCTCGCCGCGTCGGAAGGAAGCAGCCGATCTGTGGACGTCACCTGCCCGGGCGCCGGACGACAGCCAACAACCGAGGCCCGCACCCGCGGCGATCGCCCATGAGCGGATGCTATGTGATTTCCCACCGAATGTCCGGGTCGTCCGCCGCCACGCCGCCGGACGAGGGCCCCCCGGCATGGACGTCGCCGGGGCGCCTTCTCCGGCTGCGGGATTACCCAACTATGTCGCCAGCTATAGCTTCTGTCTATGAACCTGACATCACACCTGCCTCCCGGACGTCGGGAGCATGTCGAGGCGCGCCTGCGCAGCAACCTCATGGCGTGGTTGACAACGGTCCGCCCAGATGGCCAGCCCGACAGCGTGCCGGTGTGGTTCCTGGTGCGTGATGACGAGACGATTCTCGTCTACAGTCGGCCGAAAAAGACCAAGCTGCGCAACATCAGCGAGAACCCCAAGGTGACGCTGGGGCTCGACGTGACGGACGTGGGCAGAGACATCATCCGCATCGAAGGCATCGCAGAGTACGCTGATGACGTCCCCCCAGCCGACCAGCAGCCACAGTATGCAGCGAAGTACGCCGAACGCATCGGGGCGATGTTTGGCACAGCACGCGAGTTCGCCGAGCTGTACTCAGAAGCTCTGATCATCACACCCAGCCGCCTGCGCGCCTAGCCCGAAGCTGTTGGCCGCACACGCGCATGCTCGCCTCAACAGGGGGCTGCACAAGAACCGCAACGCCACTGAACCGCTGATCGACGCGCTGGCCCGTACGACGTCAAGGACCGGCCCGGTCGTCTGCTCGGCACCAGGCTTGGGGCTATCGGCGAAGAACGGCGATGAGCGCACACGCGCCGTAGACGCCCTGATCGACCTCGCGCAACGGCAGATTCTGGACGGTCAGGCACTCGGCACTCAGCTCTCTCAGCTTTTGGCCGCGATTGGGGTCACCGGGAGTCGCATCGCAGCCACCCTCGTTGCGGCAAACCGTGGCAGTGACGCGCTCGCCGACCCGCTCCTTGACGCTCTGCAGGTGCTCCTGCCCGTGCTGCCGAGCCGCCGCGAGGCTCACGTCTTCGTCGACCTGACGGCGCAGCTGGCCACGAGACTCCGACGTACCGTGACGCTCCCTCCGGAGTTCGTCGAGCTCGCGGCCGGCAAGTCCAAGACGGGTCTTGCCGCCGCCTGCCGACGAGTCCCGACCACGCCCGCATGAACAGGGTCACTAGGCCAGCGACGGTTGTGCCTCATGGCATAACCGGGCGCTCTTTGAGGACCCGCGTCGGCCTTGAGCACTCGCCGACATGATGGCTGACCTGGGCTTTCGCGGTAACATCCGAGGCAAGGGAGCTGGCATCCGCGGGTTCAAGTCCCCCCTCGGACACTGCAGGTCAGAGCTAAGATTCAGTTTTCTGATCGAACCGCATAGCTCGCGCCTATGGGCTTCGATTGCACACCTGCTGCACATTTACTCCTTAGCGATCTTCCTGGCGAGCGCGTCACGCGCGGAGGCCAGATCCTCGGGCCGCGCGTGAACGTATGTCTTCATGCTGAAGACCGGATCGCTGTGGCCGAGCCATGCGGCGATGACGGCTGGCGAGACGCCCTGCCGTGAAAGGTAACTCCCGGCGGCGTGCCGGCTCGCGTCGTACGGCTTGATCCTGCGGACTCGCGCCTCGCGCATGCGCCCGGCCCGCCAGGTGTGCGGTCACGCTGAAACAGGCAGGCTGGCCGGACAGGTTACAGGCCGGGCCTGGTGCGGGAGCCATCGCGGCTAGATCGCGCAGGCCGTCACTGGCGGCGTGGTGGGACGAGCGACTTCCTTGGGGCTCGTACGGCAGGCCCCGGCCGCGGGGGGTTCCGGCCGGGGGCCTGATGCGTGGCTGTAGCTGCCGGAGCGTGCGGTCAGCCGTTGTAGGCGATGGTGGCATAGTCGTCGCCCGACGTGGTCCCAACGCTGGCGCCGGTGACCAATACCCGGCCGCCGCGCGCGGCCAGCGAGCTGGCGTCGTCGCCGCTACTCGCCGGGCCGTTGTACCGCCTGAGCCACACCTGAGCGCCGGTGCGGATGTTGTAGGCGATGGTGGCGTAGTCGTAGCCGGTGGCGCTGCCGCCCCAGCTGGCCCCGGTGACGTACACCCTGCCGTTGCCGGGAGCGGCCACCGCACGGGCGAAGTCGCTGCCGCCCGGCGGCGGGGGGATGCCGGGGATGTTGTAACGCCGGGCCCACAGCTGGTCGCCGGCGGGGCTGTAGGCAACCGTGGCGTAATAGTCGTAGCCGTGGCTGGTCCCGGTGACGACCACGCGCCCGCCGGGACTGACGGCCACCGAGCTGGCGCCGTCGATCCTGCGGCGGCTGCCGTAGAATCGCGCCCAGAGCCGGGCGCCGGTGCGGGCGTTGTAGGCCAGGGTGCCGTAGTTGAAGTGGCTCTCGCCGGTCACGTACACCGTGGTCCGGTCAGGACTGGCCGCGATCGATGTGGCGCCCTGGCCGGCGTAGGTCCGAGCCCATAGCTGGGCTCCGGTGGTCGCGTTGTAGGCCACCGTGCCGTACTCGGCTGTTCCCAGTTTGCTCTGGACGTAGCCGGTGACGAACACCCGGTTGCCGCCCGGGCTCACGATCGCGTTGGATACGCCACGATTGCCCTGCGCGTACCAGCCCACCCATAGCTGGGAGCCGTCGGAGGCGCGGTAGGCCACAGTGGCGAAGCTGATCCTGTTGTCCGCGCCGCGGCTGCGCCCGGTGACGAACACCTGGGTACCGTCGCGGGCCACCGACAGGGCGGTGGCGTAGTCGCCGTCGTTAGCCGGGCCGTTGAAGCGGGCGACCCACACCTGCGTGCCGTCGGAGGCGCGGTAGGCCACAGTGGCATAGTCCCCAAATTGCCCGGACCCCTGCTCACTGCTCCCGGTCACGTACACCGCGGCGCCGTCCGGGCTGACCGTCACGGCCTGGGCATCGTCGTAAGTTCCCGGTCCTTTGTACCGCGCGGTCCACAGCTGCGTGCCGGTGGCGGCGTTGTAGGCCACCGTCAGGTAATCGCTGGGATCGGTGCCTGGCGTGGCGCCTTTGCTTTCCCCGGTGACGAACACCTTGCCGCCGTCCGGGCTGACCGCCACGGACCTGGCCGCGTCGGAGCCGTTGCCGGGGCCGTTGTATCGCTGGAGCCAGAGCTTCGCGCCGGGCACGGCCTGCGGGCGGGCCGCCGTGAGCGGTGATGTCCTGGCCGGGTGCGGCGCCTGGGTGGCCGCGTCCGCTGCGCTTACCCCAAGCGCGCCGGCGGCCACGACGGCGGCCACGACGGCCGTCGCTCGTGTCATTAGCCTGCGCATAGCAGACCTCCTTGTCCGGTCATCACGGCTGGCACCGCCGCCGGGCTGGCGTTACCCAGTGGATCCTGCACCCCGCCAGGCTGCGGTTTCGAGCAGACCCGCCCGGCGGGGCGCACGTTATTGACGCGCCATTGGTTTGCCCGGTTCACCACATTCTGCGATCAACCTTGTGTCTTTATGGAATAGCGGGAGCCTTCTGCTCTGCCACGATCTGCTCATGCCTGGCCGAGGATCGCCAGGGCTTCGCTTGGCGGGACGCCGAGGAGTCGCGCGACCTCGAGGAGGGCGCACGAGACTTGAATACGGGCTGCGGCTGTGCCTGGGGCTGCGCCATCGGGCAGGCCCTCGAAGCTCCTGATAGCTATAGGTGCGTTGCTGATCTGCGTCCAGATCGCTGGGGCGCCGCGCGTTGTCGCGCCGAGGTTGCGCGGAGCGTGGATCAAACTTATCGTTCTTCGATAACATCGAGAAACGATAAGGCGGCCCCGTCGTGCGTGATTTGCGTTCACAAAGAAACCCGCTTGAACCCATCGCCACCACGGCCGGCTGCGCGACACTGTGCCTCGTCGCCGTGCTGCTGCTTAGCCTGCTCGTCCGCCAGGCGTCATGGGGCAACGGGCCGGTGTGCACCTCCGTGTCAGCCAACGACGCTTCGATCTTCAGCGGGCCGGTGTCCGTCCCCGGCGTGGCGCCCTTTGCCCACGCCTCTCTTGGCAGCGCGACGATCTGCGCGAATAGCCCGACGCTCGTTCTGCGCTTGGCTGGCCTGCTGATCGCGTGGCCGCACACGATCCTATGGCTGATCTTCTTGCTCAGGCTCAATGGCGTGCTGAAGGCCGCTTCACTGCCCGGCGGCTTGTACTCTCCGGTTACCGCATCACGTATTCGGGTGCTCGGCTGGATTCTTACTCTCGGCGGCCTGGCCGCGAGCATCATCGAGTCAGCCGCGAAGATCGTGGTCTTCACCAGGCTGGTCAACTACCCCGGGCTGGGCTGGTTCGCTCCGGGCCAGCTCAGATTCTCCTTCACCACCTTGATCATCGGCCTGACGCTGATAACGGTGGCCCGTGTCATGAGCCTGGGTGTGAAGATGCGCGAAGAGCTCGATGTCACTAATGGCCATGCGCGGGCGATCCGATTTAGCACGCTGACCAAGCTCTGCGAGATACTCAGCTGCCAGCCTGGTGACCTGATCACCTACTCCAGAGCCGCACCACCCGGGGAAACAGGGCACGGCCACGCGGAACGGGTAACCAGGTGAGCAAGCAGCACGGCCGCTGGCCATCGACGCATGCGGACGGTATCGGACATCGCTTCGCAGGCCAAACACACTTCGATGGCCCTGCAGGGCCGCCCCGACCCGACTCGCGAGAGCATGAGCGAACGCCGCGACGCCTTCCTCGCCGCCGCCCTCAGCCAGCGACAGCCTCTGTTGGACGCAGCCGGTCACCGAACCAAGCAGCCCAGCCAGATATGTTTTCTATGCGCGGGGCCAACTGCACGACAACACCGGGGGGCAAGAACGCAAAGAATTGGCGGTCGGGGCATTCGGTCGTGGTCACGCGGCTCGGAGTTCGTTACATGGAGTAGCTGCGTGGCGTGCTGGCATGTGACAGGCATGCTGGGACAGCCTGATCATCGTCCTATCTCCCAGGCGGGCGGCCATTGCTTGCGCAGCGTACGCAGCGCTCTGTATCGTCGCCGAGCTGGACGCAGGGCCGGCGATTCAGCGCCCGTCAGAGGAGCCGCTCGGATTGCGCCGCTGCCTGTACAGGCGCATTCATCGGGTGATGCGCGAGTCGGCGGCAGCGCGAGGGGCTCCGGCACAGGCGGTGGTCCGTGAAGACGCTGCCGATGCCCTTGCGGATGTCAGCTTCCCCCGCACGTATCTCGTTATGCTCGCCGCGGCCGGGGGCCTGGGTTCGGCGTGCTTCTCGTCTGCTTCGATTACTTTTCGTGGAGCCACCGGGTCCGCCATTTCGCCGGCTCCGGTCCCTTCTTGCTTTGGCTGGCGCTGATCTGCGCCCAGACGATGCTGTGGGCACTGGCGCTGCCGCCGTTGGCGGGGACCTTCCGCCGCCACTGGCACGCGCGAACGCCAGCATCGGTACAGCGGGAGGTGGTGCGGTCCGCGGTCGTCCTCGCCATCCTCACCGCCACGCTCGCAGTCGTCCCGCACCTGATCGCCCGGCGCCGGACTTCATCCCTGGCCGACGCCCGAAGATCCTGGCAGTAACCACGCTCGGCCTGGTGGTCACGCTGATCGCCGCCGTGACAATCTGGCTCATCCGCGGCCGCGCCGACGCGCTCGGCCGCAGCCCCGCGATTGCCAAGAGTGAGCTGCAGACCTACCTACGCCTGCGCTCCGATCTTGAGTGGCTTCTCGGCTTTCTCGGTGTAGTGGTCGGCCTGGCGTATTGGCCAGCGCGCAGCTCCGGAACGTCTACCTGTCCTATGACCACAAGGCGATCTTCGGCACCGGCGGCGTTGTTCTGTGCGGCTTGGTTCTGTCGCTGCTGGTAGCGCTCATCTACCTGCCCACTTGGTCACCCTCCAGGGCACCGGCACACGCATTCGTGACAGCGCCGCGGAGTTGCTGGAGCTAGGCGATCCGATGCTCGAGGCACGACTGGCGAAGCGCAAGGCGCTCGACGAGTTGCTCAGGCTCCAGATCTCGGCGAGCGCCAGCTCCCGCGTGAGCGCCGCGATCCTGTAGAGGCTCCTCGGCAGCCTCGCCAGCTTGCTGCCCAGGCTTGGCGGATAAGCCAGAGAGCTGACGGCCCCAGCTCGACCACGTTCAGCTCCCGAAGCATCAGCGGCAGCATCACGCGTCAAGTGAAGCCACCCTGTCGCACATCAAGCGGAGCCCGGCAACTCTCCAGGGCAGCGCCGGTGTGGGTGAGAGATCTTGAAATCCGCTCTGTGACGATCATGTTGGATTGCTTCAAGGCGATATGTCGGAATCTGGGAACGTCGATGTCCGATTTTGGGAGCGGGCCCGGGCGAGACTGAGGGGTCAAGGCGCGGTGACCCCTCTCGGCTCCAGCTTCCAGACCCTCTGCGTGGTGTCGTGCGTCTTCGCGGCGACGGAAGGAAGCGCCGATCCGCGTGTCGCCTGCATCGCGACGGACTACCGCGCCGGGGCGATCGCCGCAGACGCGGCGCAGCCGGGACTCGCGGTCCGCGTGCTGACCGACCTTGCCTCCGATATCGGAGCGGGCACCACGCCGCAAGTAAGGCTCGATCTGTCTTCCAGGTAGCCACTGAAAACGTGTTCTTAAGCCAGTACAGAATTGGTCTTCTGGCGCCCGGGGCCGCCGCTGATCGTGCGCGCGCTCTTCTACGGCACCTGCCGGTTTAGCCAACCACGCTCACGGTTAGGGCTCCCGTCGGACGTGCCGACTTCCCGGCTTGATGCCATGGCCAGCCACGGCGTGCTGGAGCCGCGTTCCTACCAGGAACCGGGTGCCCGGGCGCGGGACGAATGCGCGCTGACCAGCTCCAAGCCGGAACCGTCGAGCCGGCGTGCGGTCGGGGATTCCGCGTCCGGGCCTTGGCCAACTGCCATCCCCGGGCATAGAACCAGCGCGATAGGTGATCCCTCGCAGGTCTAGCCGGGAATAAGACTTCCAGGGGGCAAGGCAAGTGTTTGCCGTGCGCCGGGTCAGGGGTGGCTGAAGGTACCGGGTGGCTCCAGGGTCGTACCGCCCGGATGAGATGACCGGCCCGCTGCGGGGTCTGGGCTTGCTACGGGGTGACGAGCTGATGACGAGGAGCGATGACCGGCTCTTCCTGATCGCCGGGGCGACCGGGAAAACCGGGACCACCAGCGTGCGCCTGCTGCTGGAGCGTGGGCACCGGGTGCGCGCGTTCGTGCACCGGCCGGACGAGCGGTCCGAGGCGCTGGCCGCGGCTGGTGCCGAGATAGCCGCGGGGGACTTGCTGAACTTCCACGACGTGAGCTCGGCCATGCGGGGAGTCAGCGGCGCCTACTTCGCCTACCCGATCGCCCCCGGCCTGCTGGAAGCCACGGTCGTCTTCGCGCAGGCAGCCGCCGAGGCCGGGGTCAGGTCGGTCGTCAACATGTCCCAGATCTCCGCCCGGCGGGAGGCCACCAGCAACGCCGCCCGCCAGCACTGGCTGGCCGAGCGCCTGCTCGACCGCAGCCCCATGCTCACCGCACACCTGAAGCCGACCTTCTTCGCCGAATGGATCATCTTGGGCTGGGGCCGCCAAGGAGATCACGGCGTCCTGCGGCTCCCCTTCGGCACCGGCCGCCACGCTCCCGTCGCCGGCGTCGACCAGTCGTATGTGATCGCGGCCATCCTGGAGCACCCCGAGCCCCACGACCGCCAGGCCTACCCCCTGTACGGCCCGGTCGAGATGGACCACCACGGCATCGCCGACGCGGTCTCCCGGGCACTGGGCATCCCGGTGACCTACGACCCCATCAGCATCGAGCAATTCGCCGACACCCTGGCCGCCCGCGGCCGGTCCCCGCACCTCATCCAGCACATCAGCAACGTCGCCGTCGACTACCAGGACGGCATCTTCGCCGGAACCAACAACCTCATCGAGGTCATCGGCAACCGGACGCCGATGACCGTCGAGGACTTCGTCACCAGCAGGAAGGACGCCTTCCAGCGGAACGGCCCGCTCTACCTGCCCGCCGGTGGGCACTGACGGCCGGCCCGCCCGCTCGTCATGCATCCCCTTACGGCTCGGCCCCTGGACGCCTCGCACGACAGCCTCGTCGTCTTCGACGCCAGGACGGTGTCCGGGGAACGCGCCGCTCAACCTGATCTGCGGCGGCCACGCGCTCCGCGGACCTCGGCTAACGGCCCGCAAGGGCCCGGTGCACCGGCCCGGGGCCAGATTCGGCAGCCCGGCTGCGCACGGTGATGGTGGCCGGCGCGGCCGTCCCAGGCGGCGCAGTAGGAAATCCCAGGAGAGGAGTTTCGGCATGAACGTCCGTGGCGCATTTTACGAGGTGCTGCGCGCCCACGGCATCACCACGTTCTTCGGGAACCCCGGTTCCAACGAGTTGCCGCTGCTGCGGGACTTCCCCGGCGACTTCCGCTACATCCTGGCTCTGCACGAGGGCGCTGCCATCGGCATGGCGGATGGCTTTGCGCAGGCAACGGGCCGCCCGGCGCTGGTGAACCTGCACGCGGCGGCATGCACCGGCAACGCGATGGGCAACCTGGCCAACACCCAGTCCGGACGCGTCCGGTCATCGTGACCTGTGGGCAGCAGGCCCTCCGCTACACGGCCCTGAACGCCGTGCTGACCAGCGTCGGCGCGCCGAAGCTGGCCGAGCCGCTGGTCAAGTGTGGCACTGAGCCAGCCCGTCCGCATGATGTCCCGCAGGCGCTGTCGAAGGGCATTCTGCTGGCGTTTGCGGCGACCGCCGGGCAGGTGAACCAGCGCCGCCTCGCCGGCAGCGAAGCGGAGGCATCATGAGCACGTTCAGGCATTTGCTTGTCACGCCCGCGCACACCACGTCCTACCTGGAGGCCGGGCCCGAAGACGGTCCCTTGCTGGTGTTCGTCCACGGCTGGCCGGGACTTGCGTCGACGTGGCGCCACCAGTTCGGGCATTTCGCCGCACGGGGCTACCGGGTCGTCGCGCCCGACATGCGGGGCTACGGTGACTCGACTGTTCATGACGATCCGGCCGCCTACCGGCAAGAGCTCGTCGTTGCCGACATGCTCGCCCTGCTGGACCATCTCGAGCGCTGGCGCGCGGTCTGGATCGGACACGACTGGGGAAGCCCCACGGTCTGGAACATCGCCGCGCACTTCCCCGAGCGGTGTGTCGCCGCGGCCACGCTGAGTGTCCCATTCGGCACGCTGGAACGGGGGTGGGACGGCCTGCTCGCGACGGTTGACCGCGCCAGGTACCCCGAGGACACCAACCCGTTCGGCCAGTTCGACTACATGGCCTTTTACGAGAGGCACGCCAAGCACGCGGCGTCTGCCTTCGAGGCGGCGCCAGGCAACACGGTCAAGGCGCTTTTCCGCCGCGGCAACGCGGCAGCGCGCACCAGGCCCGCACTGACCTCAGCGATCACTCGCGACGGCGGATGGTTCGGCGGTGCTCCCAGTGCCCCTGACGCGCCGCTGAGCACCACCGTCCTGACTGAGCGCGACTTTGATAACCTCACCGCTGCCTTGACGCGCAACGGGTTCGGCGGGCCCACCGGCTACTACCTCAACCACGAGGTGAACGCCCGCTACGCAGACGCCGCGCCGGGCGGCCACGTGCTCCGGCTGCCAGTGCTGTTCGTCGGCGGTGCCTACGACCAGGTGGCCGACCTTGCCAGCCCCACGATGCTCGACGCAATGCATTCCACCTGCCCGAACCTCACCGAGGCCACCATCCCCGCCGGGCACTGGCTCCACATGGAGGCAGCGCCTGCGGTGAACGACCACATCGAATCCTGGCTCACCAGCCACGTCGCCGAGCAGCTGCCGTGATGATGCATCATGCCGCGCCAGCTGAAATGCGGCGCGGGCCTGCAGCGACGGGCGCGTCGCCGCCGAGCAGCCGGACAACGGTCGAACCACTCATACTGAGTGCGTGAGGCTTCGATCATTCCTGGCCCGCCGCCTCCAGACCCACGCCCCAAGCTGCCCAAGGATCTTCTTGCATCACGCTCCTGCTAGCGACTGCCGGGTGCTGGCAGCCTGGCCCGACTTCCTCCGCATCGCAGTCGAGGACATCCTGGCTCCCGTTGGGCTCACCGCCGAGTACGAGGAGACTGCACGGCGGATCCGGGCAATCCCCCCGCAACCACGTGGCGGATTTCTCCGACGTCGGGGTCGTCAGCCGCCGGCAGATGAGCGACTCGCTCAGCGGGCCGGAAATCGCCGGACTTACCGGAGTGCTCTTCATGTATAACCACTTCATCGCCGACATCACGTTCGCTATGATTCGGGTCAAGCAAGCGTTGGATGGAGCTTCATAAGCTAGAGCGAGTGAATTCCCGGTCATCTAAGGGCCAGATCGATAGCGTGTGAAGTGTTGCTCTCTCGTTGCAGTCGGCCATCGAAAACGTGCAACCGACGCAGCGGAAGCGCTGCCTTAGGTCGTCCGCTCCGCCTGACCTCCTCGGTGTGAACGGGCATTCCTTTTCGAAATGCGTTCTAGTAGGTCAGGTAGTCCACGCATGGCCGAGAAAGTGCGCCTGAGCTCACCCGCGTTGCGGCACTCGCCTACTGCACAGCAGGACCGCCCCCGCGGCATGGCCGGCCGCCCATCGCTGTGGCGGCCTATCGAGCCGCTGACCGCCGGGTTTGAGGTGCCGAGCGGGCGGCTATGCCCAATGTGGATGGGTGGCGCGCCAGCCCAGCTACCACACCCAACAAGGCAGTCGGCCAAGGCGGCGCTGCAGC
>WNFI01337391.1_pt1 | contig 11425 bp, 23 predicted proteins | sample 5400471 | NCBI WGS metagenome assembly WNFI01 (sample SAMN13153348, study PRJNA577476) | soil metagenome | isolation source: 100 cm saprolite on Douglas fir-dominated hillslope | place: USA:California | collected 2013-09-17
CACGTTGGATGAAGGTACAGCAGTATGAGGCTGACGATGATGGGGATGGTGATGTGGTAGAAGCCCATGATACGGTTGAGGGGGCCCAGGCTGCGATTGCTGCAAGTGAGACTGGGTGCGACCCGGGGAGGTATCAGCATAATGGGAAGGGCCTGCGGAGCCATGTGAGGACTCTGAGTATGCAGGGTCGATGTTTTGGGGGTATCTATTACTGCGTTGCGGCTGTCCTTGCGAGATTGGAGGGAGAGGCAAAGGTTGGCCATGGTGTGGGGGAGGCGATTGCTGTTGAGGTAAGTGTGCCGATGATGGCCGATGTAAGGGTGCGGAAAACGGTGAAGGGGGTGGAGCCATCCCTTGGAAAGAAGAAAATGGCGGAAGCTGCATCGAAGGGCCCACAGGAGCTCCATGATTATAATGTTGGGTAGACGAGCCCATTGAGTAATTATGCGAATAAGTCATTGCTTGTGAATGAAGACCATTTTCTGCATGTATTCATTGGATCACTGAAGGAAAGGGCTGAGTGAGAGCAGAATCAACTGACCAGGTGGATGAGACTGTGGCCGGTGTTCGCTTGACGGACGGCGATATGGACCAGGATCATTATAAGGATGGTACTCCCTCTCCGCAGACACATTTGGCTCTGGATAGGACAAGGATCGTTGCGGCGGAGGCGGCTGTTGATGGTGCGGCGAAACTACTGTTGGCGGCGACTCGTGGGCAGGAGCGTACGCGATGAATCGTGGTGATGGGCCATTATTCGGATGCCCAGAGGAAGATGGAGAGGCCACCGATTTCGGAGATGGTAAGGACTGTCGCTCGCGCAAAGTAGTGACCAGATCTGTTAAAGTGTTCTGAATGGATGTGACGGTGTTTTCAAGATTTCGTATCCGTCTACGAGAACAACGATTAAACAGATCATTAGAAGAATAGAGGGAATAATTTACTCGAGTCCCTGCTCGGATGTGGTAGTGTCGCGGACAGGCTTTTCGAACAAACATCTGGAGCAGCAGATTTGAGGTTGCGACCTGGACGGAAATAGGGACTCACGTACTCATATCCAGCATGGCGGCAACGCTTACAAGGCGGGCTCTCGGCACCCTCGCATCGCATTTTCTGCTTGCGGCAAGCATTCTGAGTACCAAAGACGGGAGTGAGATTCTTTTCCGCGGAGTGGATGGACCGGTAAGCTTACACAGGCACCTAAGAGACAAGGTGGATACATTAGTATTTCGTGGAGGTTAAGCAAAGCCGAAACTATCCCAAGGGCCTCTAGCATGCATCGGAGACTCATGACACAAAACGAGGCCGGGAGACGGTAGTTTCGACGAATAAGATGATGGTGAAAGAAAGATTGCTTACGGGGTACTCTGTTCAACGTGCGTTGAGGCTTGACGGCCTTTTCGTCCTTTGCATCAATAGCAGGTTTCGAAGTGTCCGCAATAGATGAACCGTCTTTGGTGCTCATGAGTGGTTGGGAGAAGGAGGAGGGGAGGTATCCGGAAAGGGCAGGACAGGAACGACTGATGGGTTTGATCACCTGCAAGAACACGTTCAATCCCGAAACGGGACTCGAGCTTTTGACAATGCTGGTGATGTTGATCGCTCAGCTAGATAGGTCTCAGCTCCGTCTACAGTTGGTTAGCGTCCGTAGGGAACGCGCGAAATCCCGCATGGTGAAATTGAACGGTCGGACTTAGGATGATCGTTTAACATGTCGGTCTCTAGAGTAGCACCCTGTAAACAATATAGTAGCAAAAAAAAATTAAGGTTACAACAACGATCCGAAGCCAGTGCCCTCTAACGCACGCGCCGCTGAGCAAAGTACTGCTCAACGTCAGCGACGGTATATTCCAGAGACAACCCATCGCCCTTGTAGCATTGCTCAATGAGACGCCGGAATGTGTCCGTGTCCCGAATCATCTCCTCTTCACACGCCTTCCAAACACCGACCATCACAGGGCCGGAGGTGACGCTTAAGCTTTCGGCCTCCGTGGTTTCGGCTGCAGTCGAAAAATGTTTCTCAACACGCTTGTGCAGAGCTTCTACATGGCGCCGGACATCTTTGGCACTGTACTCTTTCAGGATCCGTTTCAACGCCGACTTGTTAAAATAGGAACGGTTATGTACTTCCGAAGGCGCGGTAGTGGTTAACAGCCGCTCTACCCCTTCAAAGTAGTCCTTCAGTGGCAAGAATAATTACAGTTAAATAAAATTAGCGGTTCTGTGAGCGGCGACCTACTAGTATCTTGCCCATCGGTCTCCGTACGACGAGCTTGACGTAAGCGCTCAGGTTCTCATCATATATTGCCTCTGCGCGGCGAAGGAAGCCTCGTACCGCGCCAAGTTCCTGCTGGGAAATCTCGGCGATGAAGTAATGCATGTTTTCTGGACATGTATGAGTCAGTTTCGACGATAGTTCTATTGTCACGAGAGACCATTAGACTCACCGATCAAGATAACATGGTAGTTTAGTATCCCTTTATCCTCAGCGGACTGCGATTCGGCTCCGTCCATCTTCGCCATATGTTGAAGTGATTCAAACATGGCCTGGACGATTTGTTCATATGCTGAGTCGACGTTCCCCCGAATCTCGAGTGTATTCGCGCCGACAAGCTGGGACTCGACCTTACTTAGGAAAATCTAACGGAATACCAACTTTCATAAGTGACACATCCCGATACCTCGAAGTTTGGGATATGGAAAAAACACTCACAGGAAAGTATCGAATGAAATAGGCAATTCCTTTCCGCTTCTTCGTCGTGAGCTTAGTTTGCTCAACAGCTTTAATTTGGTCATCCTGATCACCGATCAGCTCGCACTGAAAGTGGGAAAAATGACAACAAGAACGCACCACTAGACGATTGAATACCGCACTTAATCGTTGCGTCTGCTTCTGCAACAGCTTCTGTAGAAACAGGTTGCCGCGTTCTTCTGCATCCATAGCAAACCGTTCGAGATTCGACATGATTCCTATGACTTGCCTACCAGGACGTCAGTGGCGGAGTGCGATAATATACGGAAGACACCCACAAGCCGTCCTTGGCCAGTGCTCCGTCTGTCCATTGTTTCAGCGCATCAGGCACAAAGCCAAAGATCAAATCTAGAGCTCCGCGGACAAGCCTAGCGGTGGCGGAACCCAAACCCCATGCACGGACCGCCTGCCGCCGGAAATAACTCTCCAGGCCCATATAATCTGCGAAGGTAATGGATGAATCATTGACTTGAAGGAAATCCGCAATAAAGTTCTCCTCGCGATAGATTTGAGGGATGATCTGACCTAGAGCGCGACTGAATGCCTGGTTGTCGGACCGTTAGCCGGACTGGATAGATACATATCAGTGTGGTGACTCGCCTCAGAGACGTGCAGAGCCATCGGGTTCCTTTCTCTGTCTTTACGAGCTTCGGAGATTGACTTACTCGACGTATTTACTCGTCTCAGTTGCGTATTCATGCGAGACAAAGTTGTAGGACTGAACCCGGCTAGAAAGGAGACTACAGTCAGCAAGTTTACTGCCGAGTATTGGAAATATTTGTACAAATCTCTTCGCCATCATCAGAGGACTTCTTGCACAGATTGAGGTAGGAATTTAGAACAGCTTTCATCTCTTTACCATGCAATTCACTCGAGATTGAGTAATACGTCTTCTTTTTCGTCAACGAATTGTTGCGACAACACGGATTGTCCCGACTTACAGCACAAACTTTGGAGTATTTGCTTTCATCCATCTCCCGCATGTATAGAATCAAGCCAGAGTATCGTCCAACATGCCTTTCCATTTTTTCGTGACCGGGGAGCGTTGGATATTGGCCCTTCTTGGCAGGTTCACTGGGACTCCATGTGGCCTGTAACGATGGGTGGGTCAATGAGTGGTATGATATAACAAGCTAGATCTCACCTGAGCGGTAAACATGACCGTCAAAAACCCAACAAGACGTGTGGTGAACTGATTGTTGTGAGTGCGGTACTCTTCCAGTCTCTCCATTGTTGCAGACATGTCTAAGGAATATCATTAAGATAGTGCGAACGGGGCGCGGGATGAATTTCCCCCCGGTCCCCCTCGTAGCAAGCAAAGCCTTATAGAGGCCCGCAGCTGCAACCTCAAGCCTCTGTATGCCCGCATCGGAGTCCAACGATCCATGAATGAGCTCTACCAGAGCATCGCGGTCAACGTGCGCCGTTTGCTGTGGGTCGAGTGAACAAATATGAACGAGTAATGGAGACAGTCACGAAGGAATGGCGTACAAGGAGCTGATTGACCTCATTAAGCAAGGCATTCTGGTTTTGAGTTTGCACCTGTAAGCCACGATCTCGCGACTGAATGTAGCTGATATCGTCGCCCACGGACTATATGATGGTATGAGTGTGTACAAATTAAGAGAATGATGAATCTACTAACGTTGAGCTGGGACTTATATGAAGACACTAACCCATTCATATCATCTAAAACATGTACTGCATCATCAATCATCTTCATGACGATCAATATCCGATCGTCTGACTCGAGGAATGAGTAAGTGTTGGCCTAGATTGAATGCTTGAATTCGAACTCATGTTCCAGAATTCGTCAGCTATTGGCATACCTTCTCTAGAGCCATCAGCTCGTCTTGCAAACGTGCTTCGATTTGGTCAGCCGCTGCTCTGGCCCGCTTTCGTCCTCGCATAGTGGCAGCTGACCCAGTGCTGTCATCAGAGCCCACATGAATGATGTTCCACTCAAATTCATCTATCATCTCCTCTACGTTCGCCATTGTACCTTCCGCACTGTATTCATCGTCTGGAGAAAGCAATTCATCGTCTACCCCGTTAAGTTCCGATGGCTCAACCGTTGGCCGGTCCACGACCTTATTGGAAGCCTGAGGATCTGGGGCTCCGCTATCAGGACGTTCTGAGGGTTCCTGAGCCGAACTTGATATCTGCAGTTGCGAAGCATCCGAAGCAATGCTGTTCTTCATGACTCGTCGCGAAGACGGAGACGGAGACGTCCGACGTACAGGCATAGAGGCTCCCGTAGCTAATTGCTCTCGGGGATTGTTGATGGGGGCCAATTTAGTCGACAGGGAGGAGGGTTGAGGAGTTTCGGACCGTGATCGTTTGTCTGATGCCGGCACTGTAGGAACCGAAAGAGCGCCTATCTCAATATCTGCAGGCGACACACTCTGTATGATAGAAGGCCCGGGGGAGCGAGTGCTAGAAGCGGTGGCTGCTGATGCCCGAAAATTGGAATTAGCAGGCGTTCTCGACCTAGGTCTCGGTGCTTGAGTCTGCATTGGACCAGGGGTGCCCGCACCGGAGTACCCAGCAGCAGCACTATGGTCACTTGAAGAGGCTGGTCGTGCGCCAGGACGACGCAGGAGCGGTGCGGCAGGTATCGGAATGGGATGAGAAGAAGCGGTTAAATTTTTTCCTCCATCGCCTTCAAGGCCATCCGTTCTGTGACGAGCAGGCAACACTGGTGGAGTTGAAGGTCTCGATTGCGTTGCTCTGTCCTCGTTGGGGGAACGTTTCCGCTCCGAAGGGATTGCTTCTCCAATAGATTAGATTGGAACATTTTCAAAGGAACCCCACAACTCACGGGGCACTGAAGGGATTTGAATCCCGGCTATTGCGACTGTCTTGTTTGGGTACAGTCTTGAGCAGAGGTGGGAGGCGGATATGATAAATTTAATCATCTCCTCTTCTTTTTCTGCATTCCATCTATAAGTCTTGGCCATTGTCATGCTGAATCCTCGTTTCTGTGGGAAAGAAATCGATCATGTATGGAGGCCATTTGTTTTTCATGAAACATCAGCTCACACTGATCACCTCAACCGCCCGCAAGTCTGCTAGTAACCATCTCTTCCCAATAGAGAAGGACCCACTAGGATTTCTCTTTGCCTTGTAGATAAGACCTTGTCCAGTATGACTGACTAATAACGTCATATTCCGTGACTCGATATCGCAATGAGTGACTGGATAACCAACCAGCAACCAAGATGTATCGTGGCTTCATCGCTCCAGGGTTGGGCGTTACTTCCTCCCATACTTTAACATGGCTCACATAGGTCTCCTCAAGGATCCCATCCGCGTTTACCTTACGAAATAGGGACGCGATGATCTGGTCTCGAACATCCCCAGACATGCTGTTACAGTTCAATATCCAGTACGCAAAACGGGATGACGGAGGCGATCAGGTGATCCAAATGTTTCCCACGACTCGACTAACCACAGCAGCAAGTTAATAGGCCGCTGCAAATATGGAATGCCACCTTAAGGAACGCCCAACATAAGGAACTTTATATGGAAATTACTGCGGCATGGAAATTACGTAAAACTTGTGATTTTTGCTGACGTGTTCTCCTTTTCGCGTGCGCTTTTTCGTAGCTCTCCATTGCTGGATATGAATATATACATCGAATATATGTAAATCACTGCAGGTCGTAGCGACGCAACGCGACGATTTCTAGTTGGTGACCACTGGAGCTAAATCCGTATGACGTTCCAGCGGCTTAAATACCCGTAGTTAGTTGGTAGAAAAGAACAAGATATAACATCGCGTTTTGCGATGGATTCCACACGCTTTTAACCTGATGAATCTCTCCTTTTTCTTGGCATTGTTTACGACTTACAGAGTCTCTTCTTCGACGGAGACGATCGGATCCAAGAGTAGCCAGTTCGTTCATGATCAATGGTGGAAGACGTCTAAGTCCCGATGTAAATGATCTTTTGAAGATGCGTTATTTGCAACCACATGTGAGATATTGGAAGGAGAAGACAAGAGGTTTAGGGATGCACAACGAGACAAGAAGAGAGTGGAAGGAAAAGATGGGACACGGGGAGAAAAATGAAGCATAGGGCACACAAAAGAAGTCTGACGTAAGCACAAAGGAGGAAGTATTACTCCTGGCTTGTCACATCCGGAATTGATCCGACTAGCCGGGTTGATAAGAACGCTCATGCGTGCCTTCATGCTATGCCTTGAGATACCATGTCCGAACAACTTCCAGCAAAAGATCTGCCCAAAGTCACGGTAGGTATAGGTGACATCAGTGGTCGTGAATTCGACTATGTGATTATTGGTCAGTTCATCCTAGCCTAGTAGTGGCAACCTCATAGAACTCATGTACAATGTACAGGTGGTGGGGTGTGTGCGATATATAGTGTTCCCTGGGACACTATCTGATCGATTCACGTTTGGTACATCTACTACATCAGACGTCTGGCCTTACAATTGCCACTCGACTATCAGAGGACGCCTCGATCACTGTTGCTGTCCTAGAGTCAGGGGGGCTGAATACTGGAAACCCATCAATCGGTTCGTAAACTTGGTCCCCACAACCTCCCAGACGGAAAAACGGATGTCCCTCCCCCCTCCTCAGATATCCCAGCGCAGTATGGAAAGGAACTTGGAAATGCCGAACTCGCGTTTGCGTGAGTTTCAAAACCCTTTTCAATATCTTGTGCGGAAACACTTATATCTGCTTCGAAACCATAGACATATGACCGTCCCTCAGGAATTTTCGAACAATCGGTCCATGTTTTGGCCTTGGTTTGCTACCCTTACGTGTCTGGAACAAGCTCTAATCTCACTAACTGTATCAGCGGAAAAGGGCTTGGAGGATCCAGCGCTCACAACTTCCTCGTGTAGGAATATTCAATACTTGTATTAGTGTTTACGTCTCCTGACCCTGATAAACCCTGGAAATAGGTGGCAGAAGCCACCAGCGGCCGACATCGATGCTTGGTCCCAATTGGGGGCGGATGGATGGGATTGGGCTCTTTTCGATAAGTACGTTCGAAAAGCTGAGAAGTGAGCCCCTTCGTGCCTCTCTTCAGCCTATCTATATATCTCGAATTTCTTCTAGCTTCATTCCACCTCCCGCAGACAAGGCCGAAGGGCATGGTATTGATTTCGACAGCTCCAAGTATGGTCAGGGAGGTCAGTTGACTGCAACATCCAGATGCTGAGTGTCATTAAACCCTTCCTCCTCACATAGGTCCCCTCTCTATCGGTATTACGCACATTGAACTTTGTGGAGAAAAGCTACTCCGAGAGGTGCGTAATTTGGCCCGCGTGATGAATTTCTTAGAACTTAGCGGGAAAATGATTAGACAATGAAAGAACTTGGAGTGCCAGTTCTGAAAGCAACCGTAAGTTGCCTGTTGTCATGTCGGAGGATCGCAACGATCATAAATCTCGGACTACCCTACTACCGAAAGGCTGGGCCTGATGTAGGTCTGCAACTTCTTGCCAATGTAGTCAAGGTCTAACGGGACCGGCCAGATTATAGGAACGGGGGTTTTCACCTCAACAATCAATCCAAGAACTGGACTGCGTTCTTATGTTGTTGATGTGAGACCTGTAATGACACTCGTAACCATCTATCTAACCCCACCACCCCGACATCATGATCGCTCTTGTGTTCTATTGGATTATCATCTCGATAGTCATACTTCATCCCGAATGCAAACCGACCCAATCTCAAAGTGCTTACCAAGGCATCGGTCCACAAGATCGTCATACCAACTACGAATATACCCGACTCGGATGCCGGTGACTTGTTAGCGAATGGGGTCGAGTTTGAGTACGAAGGCAAGAAACATGTTGTCCACGCGAAAAAAGAAGTCATCGTGAGTGCAGGGTGAGTGATTTTGGACCAACCACACATGATTGTTCTATTAACGTCTCTCGATCATCACTGGCAATGTAGCACACTTGCCTCCTCTGCAATTTTGGAGCGATCAGGCATCGGAAACAAGGATATTCTTCAGCAGCTTGGCATCCAAGTCCGCGTTCATAATCCTGGCGTCGGTGAGAATCTTCAAGAACATTCCTTAGCGGCTGTGATACACGGTGCGTTGTAATTGATTTGGGTTGTCGGCTTTTGACGCTTTGCTCCCAGAGGTGGACGCCAAGGCCAACGGCTGGGAGACCTTGGATGGCTTGGCCGATCCAGAGTATGCCGCGGAGCAGCTCCGTCTGCAGTGAGTGTCACTGTTATTTCCTGATCCCTCGTATTCTGACTTAGAGGCCAGCGCACTCGGACTTGGTCTTCATCGTACTGCGGTGAATAATATGACCTGGCTTCCTTTGAGCACTGTTTCCCCGTCTCGCCACTCATCTCTAATAGATAAACAAGAGCAAAAGATCGCGGTACTCGATAAAGAGGGTTATTTCGAGAGACGTCCAGGCCTCAAGGAACAGTACAACCTTCAGATTAAGAATCTGAGGGATGACCTCATCCCAGAATGTGAACTCGCTTTTTGTAGCTTCTTCTTTCCAGTTGTTGGAGGCAAGTTGAGCTTCAGTGACATGTTATATGACTCACCACGCCTTCGATCCACCTAGGTATTCCGGAAAAGGGGCACGCCTACAACTCGCTTGTAGTCTTCCTCAACAAGCCCTTCTCTAGAGGGTCCATTGTAGGTGCTCTATGAGTCGTCTGTACATGATGTTTAAAATATCACATAGCATATTCAATCGGCGGACCCCAAAGTGCCTTCAGTGATGGATCCTCACCTCTTCGAGCATGATATCGGTGAGTGAATGATTGCTAGTGTAACTGCAGGCTTCATCCAGAAGTCCATTTCGTGATTTTCTAGATCTGCAACTTATGGTTGAGGAGTTGAAGTTCATGCGCAAGATGGCGGATACTGCTCCATACAAACAACGTATCAGTCAGTCCGTGCCCTAACGCGCATCAACCTACGATCCTCTAACACATATATGTCCTCATTTCAGTTCGGGAGACTCTGCCGGGTCCCGACGTCAAAACTGACGACCAGATCGCAGGTAGGTTTCAAGGTTTGCATTAGAACCTAGCCTGGGGCTGATGGAGCCTGGTAGAATACATCAAGAACACTGCTGGCTCTACTTGGCGTAAGTCGATTGGCCTCAATCGACAGCTCACGTCATAAATTCTCGCTTCAGATACAGCTGGATCGTGTGCAATGCTCCCCAAGGAACGTGGCGGCGTCGTTGACTCAAACCTCCGTGTTTACGGCATGAAGAACATCCGAGTCGCCGATCTTTCCATCATTCCTTTGCACATAGCCGCCCACACACAGAGTAAGTCAATTAGACCCTGGTATAAGAACAATCGGCTGATGGAACTGCAGCATCGGCATATGCAATTGGCGAAATCTGTAAGTCCATCAGACCGATGCAGCAGACCATAGCCAACGAAGTGTTGCCCCCATCAGTGGCTGACAAGATCAAAGGAAAGGCTTAGGGTAAGCTATCGATTGTAACATAGATACATCGTGATTGGGGAAACATTGTTTCAATTAAATTGATCTTTTCGCGAAAACATGGTGATACTTGATCCAACATCAACTAGGAAAGTGACTTTCCTCGTTGATATCGGATCCAGTGTCACCAGAAGTGTTGATGTTTGAGAGCCATTCTTCGAATTCGATAGGACCTGTTTCTTTGAATGATCGGATGATGATCCAGTTAGAGTTGGCAGTGAGATGAAAGGTTAAGTAATTAAGATGGTAGCACTTGTCTTCATCTAGATGGAGCTGGTGAAGGATGGTGGGGATGCTGTTGTCATCAGCCTCTGATCACCTTTATGAAGGACCCAACCCGTGTTTCAAGTAGAGAATTGTACTCAGACAGTGGCACACACAGGGAGTGATCATGGGGTGGTGGGATGTTTGTACATGAATGAATTGCTTACATTAATTTCCTTGTACTGAAGTTAAAGTATCTATCCTTTCACCAAAATGAGGGACCCTACCTGTGGGAACATGTATCATATGGGTGCACCAAGGGGCCAGCCCCTTGAACCCTGCCCTCTGGGGGCTCCTGTGGAGAGCCTTTGGGGGTGCTACCCCTCAGACCCCACCCTCTGGGAGCTCCTGCCTTTGGGGGTGCTACCCCTCAGACCCCACCCTCTGGGAGCTCCTGCAGAGGGCCTTTGGGGACACTACTCCTCAAGCCCCACCCTCTAGGGGCTCCTGTCAAGAACCTTTCAGGGCACTGCCCAGAGAACCTCTTGTGGAGGGTTTAAATAAATCTATGTATTTCTTGGGTGAGAACATCTTGGTGAACTGCATTTGGAGTAAGAGAATCATGCTGTCCAGGACAGAAAATTGCTTTAATATTCTTAGGTGAAGTTACCCAGGATAGTGCAACATAAAGTTGACCATGACTGAAGCATGGAGCATGCAAATCAAGCCCTACATGCTTCACAGATTGTCCCTGCTTGTTTACTGTCATACCAAAGGCCAATGCTACTGGAAACTGGCATTGCCTGAGGACAAAGTTCAACTCCCCTAAGACAGAGTATTAGATATATGAGTATTATATATATATATTAGCATAATTTACAGTTCATACCTAAGTCTGATGGTGTGAGAGTCATTCTTGGGATGAAGGCAACTTTCCCACTATGGAATCCTCCAAGGATACAGGCCTGAATGACTCTCCCTCCCAGATGTTCA
>WNFI01370587.1_pt1 | contig 11425 bp, 11 predicted proteins | sample 5400471 | NCBI WGS metagenome assembly WNFI01 (sample SAMN13153348, study PRJNA577476) | soil metagenome | isolation source: 100 cm saprolite on Douglas fir-dominated hillslope | place: USA:California | collected 2013-09-17
GTGGAGGAGATCGGCCAGTGGCTGCCGACCGCCGGATGGCGGTTCCTGGAGCACGCGCCGCTCGCGGGGCCCGTCAGCCTCGTGGTTGCGGAAGCTGTGTGAAGGCGGACCGCCCAGGACGAGTTCCTTCGACTCCGTGAAAGGTGAGCGAGGCACCTTCGGCCGCGCGTCGCTCATCGGCTGGTCTTGACCTCCGTCCAGAGCCGATCGTAGAGGACGGTCGCGGCTCCGATGTCCTCGATGATCTCGGTGCGCGCCACCACGTCCGCGGAGGGGAAGATCGCCGGGTTGTCGCGGATGGCGGGAGGAAGCAGGGCCAGCGCGGCCCGATTCGGCGTCGAGTACTGCATGGTCCGGCAGATCTCCGCCGCCACCTCCGCCTCCATCACGTAGTCGAGGAAGGCGTGCGCCAGCTCGGGATGGGGCGCACCTCTGGGAATGGCCAGGCTGTCGAGGAAGAGCATCGAGCCTTCCCGGGGAACGACGTACTGGATGTCCCCGTCCTGTGCCATGGCGCGCGCGAACTGTCCGTTCCACCCCTGGGCCAGCCACACGTCCCCCGAGAGCAGCACGTCCTCGAAGTTCGAGGAGTTGTAGGCGCGTACGAGCGGCCTCTGCGCGACCAGGGCCCGCTGGGCGAGGGCGAGGGACGCGGGGTCGGTGGTGTTGACGCTCAGCCCCTTCCACTTCAGCGCGGCGCCGAGCGTCTCGCGCGCGTCGTCGAGCATGAGGATGCGTCCCCGGAACCGCTCGTCCCAGAGCGCGCCCCACGAGTCCACCGCGCCGACGCGGCTCTTGCGATAGGCGATGCCGGTCGTGCCCCAGAAATAGGGGATGGAGTACCGGTTGCCCGGATCGTGGCCGCGGCCGAGGAAGCGCGGGTCCACGTTCGAGAGGTGGGGCAGGGCGGAGAAATCCAGGGCGCGCAGGAGGCCCTGGGCGACCAGGGACTGCACGGTGTAGGTGGACGGACAGACGACGTCGTAGTCGACGTTCCCCGACTGCATCTTGGCGATCAAGGCCTCGTTGCTGTCGTAGACGTCGACGTTCACGCGCACGTGATGGCGCTCCTCGAAGCGGCGCACGGTCTCCGGCGCGATGTAGTTCGACCAGATGTAGACGTTGAGCTGGTCGCGGTCAGGAGCACGGTGGAGACGGCGTTGATCTCGGGGCTCAGGCCGCTGCGCACCATCGAATAGATGTGCAGGGGCAGCGTCGTCGCGCCCACGCCGGCCACGAACGAGGTCACCACGTAGTCGTCGATCGACACCGAGAAGACGAGGAGGGCCGCGGCCAGGATGCCGGGCGCGATCAGGGGCAGCGTGACGTGCCGCAGCGTGCGCAGCGGGCTCGCGCCGAGGTCCATGGCCGCCTCTTCCAGGCTGCGGTCGAAGCCGGCCAGGCGCGCGCGCACGACGACGATGGCGTAGGAGAGGCTGAAGGCGACGTGGGCGAGCACGACGGTGAAGAAGCCCAGGCGCAGCCCCATGGCCGCGAACAGCAGGACCAGTGACGCCGCCAGCACGATCTCGGGCAGGACGAGAGGCACCACCACCAGCGCGTCCCAGGTGCCCTGCGCGCGCAGGCGCAGGCGATCGAAGGCGAGGGCGGCGGCCGTCCCCGCCGCCGTGGCCAGGACCGTCGTGGCCAGGGCGATGATCACGCTGTTGCGCAGGGCGGCCAGGACGTGCTGGTCGCGCAAAGCCACCGCGTACCACTCGAGGGTGAAGCCCTCCCAGCGCGCGGCCAGGCGCGCGCGGTTGAACGAGAAGGCCACGAGGACGATGAGCGGCGCATACAGGAAGGCATAGACGGCGACGGTGAGGAGGGCGCCCGCCCTCGGCCGCCGTCGGGACCGGGCCGTCATGCCGACTCACCCGCGCCGGCGCGCAGGGGGCGCCGCAGGAGCCACAGGGCCAGGAGCACGCCCGCGGACAACGCGAACGAGAGGGCCGCCCCGAACGGGATGTCCCGCGCCACCGCGAACTGGCTCTGGATGAGGCTGCCCACGTACACGTAGCGGGCGCCTCCGAGCAGGTCGGGGGCCAGGTACGCGCCCAGGGACGGGATGAAGACGAGGATCGAGCCGGCCACGATGCCCGGCCAGGTGAGAGGCAGCACCACGCGCCGGAGCACCTGGCCGGGCGCCGCCCCCAGGTCGGCGGCGGCGTCGAGCAGCTCGGGGTCGAGCTTCTCGAGCGACGCGTACAGGGGAAGGATGATGAAGGGCAGCTCGCCGTAGACCTGGCCCAGGAGCACGGCCGCGGGGTTGTAGAGCAGGCTCAGGGCGGGCAATCCGATCGCGCCCAGGGCGAGGTTCACGAGCCCCTCCGTACGCAGCAGGAACATCCAGGCGTACATGCGCACGAGGAAGCTCGTCCAGAAGGGCAGGATGACGAGGACGAGGAGCGCGCGGCGCATCGTCGGCGGCGCCCGCCGCGCCAGCCAGTATGCGACCGGATAGCCCACGGCGAGACAGGCGATGGTCGTGGCCGCGGCCAGCCCGACGCTGCGCGCGAGGACGCGCAGGTACAGCGGCTCCAGCGCGCGCACGTAGTTCTGCAGGCCCCAGTCGTGGGTCACTCCTCCGTACGCGGAGCGCCGTCCGAGTGAAGCGACCAACATGAGGGCCTGCGAGCCGCCCACCAGCACGACCAGGAGGACGACGGCGGGTGCGAGCAGCAGGACGGCCTGGCGGTGGCGGGGGCTCATGGCCGCGGCGGACGGTGGGCGGGCTCGACCAGCCGCAGCAGGGCCGAGGCCTCGAAGGTCACGGTCACCGCGTCGCCGGTCTGCCGGCCGGTGGACGTCCCGGGCTCGGAGACGGTCAGGAGGTCCGCGCCCGCGCGCACGCGCCACTCGCTGCGATCGCCCAGGAAGAGCCGATCCTCCAGCACGCCCGCGACGCGGTTCTCGCCGGCCCCGTCGAGGCTCATGCGTTCCGGCCGCACGCCCACCCACACGCGCTCTCCGGCCACGAATCCCGCCGCCCTCGACCTGAGCGTCAGGCCGTTCTCGGTGCGGACGATGGTGGCGCCGCCATCCGCCGACTGCACCTCCCCGGGCAGGATGTTGCGCACGGCCAGGAACTCCGCCACGAAGCGCGTGCGCGGGACGTCGTAGATCTCCGCGGGCGAGCCCATCTGCTCGATCACGCCGTCGTTCATCACGACGACGCGGTCGCTCAGGGCGAGCGCCTCTTCCTGGTCGTGGGTCACGAAGACGAAGGTGGTGCGGAGGCGGCGATGCAGCGACTTCACCTCCGCGCGCATCTCCTCGCGCAGCTTGCGGTCGAGGGCGGACATGGGCTCGTCGAGGAGGAGCACCTCCGGCTCGAGCACGACCGCGCGCGCCAGGGCCACCCGCTGGCGCTGGCCGCCCGAGAGCTGGTCCACGCGGCGCGCGCCCATCCCCTGAAGGCGCACCATCTCCAGCGCGCGCTCGACCAGGGCGAGGATGTCCGCCCGCGCGCGGCCCGCCATCTCCAGGCCGAAGGCCACGTTCCCCGCCACCGTGCGATGCGGGAACAGCGCGTAGTGCTGGAAGACGGTGTTGACCGGCCGCCGGTGCGGGGGGTCGTCGGTGACGTCGCGCTGGGACAAGAGGATGCGGCCGCTTTCCGGCGATTCGAGGCCCGCGATCATGCGCAGGAGCGTGGTCTTGCCGCAGCCGGAAGGCCCGAGCAGGGTCAGGAACTCGCCCGGCGCCACTTCCATTGACACGTCGCGCACGGCGGCCACCGTCCCGAACGATTTGGACACCCCGCGCAGGGAGACGGCGCCGCGTCCCATCGGCGGCGATTGTATCCGCCCGCTCAGGCGTGCGGAGGATAGGCCTGGAGGGCGCGTTCCAATTCGGGCGCCATGCGCCCGGTCAGCATCAACCGGTACATCCGCATGTCCCCGCGCAGCGACCAGAGAGGGTAGGTGAACGTCGCCGGCTTGTTCTTCTCGAAGAAGAAATGGCCGATCCAGGCCGGGCCGTAGCTCACCACGGGCAGGGCCAGGGCGCACCACGGCGCCACCAGCGCGCCCGTGGCCAGGCTGCCCAGCGCCATGGTCGTGCCCGCGAAATGCAAGGCGCGCGTGCTGGCCCGGCTGTGCTGCGAGACGTAGAACGGCCAGAACTCTTCGAAGCTGGTCAGGCGCGCCACCGGTCGCCTCCCGCGTTTGAGCTATGGTGCGCCGGGCACGCCGTCGCTTTCAAGCCCGGCCCTGAGCCTCGCCTATGATGGGGCGGGAGGTCTCTCGATGACTCTGTCCATCCTGTTCCTCTCCCTGCTCGCCGCCCCTTCCCCGCCTCCGTTCACCGCGGCCGAGATGATGCGCCTGCAGCGGATCGCGGACCCGCAGGTCTCGCCGGATGGAAAGTCCGTGGCCTACCAGGCCACGCAGGTGGACACCACCACCTGGGCGCGCAACACCGACATCTGGGTGGTCCCGGCCGCGGGCGGCGCCCCGCGCCGGATCACCGACGACCCGAAATCGGACTCGCGCCCGCGCTGGAGCCCCGACGGGCGACGTCTCGCCTTCGTCTCCACGCGCGACGGCGGCGCGCAGGTGTGGGTGGTGGACGTCGCGGGAGGCGCGCCCCGCAAGGTGACGTCGCTTCCCACGGAAGCGGGGGGCGTGCTCTGGGTCGACGATCGGACGCTGCTGGTCACGTCCGACGTCTATCCCGAATGTGCGGCGGCGGCGGGCGGGGCCTACGACGCCGCCTGCAACCGGGGTCACCTCGAGGAAGAAACGAAGCCGGGAGCGCAGACGCGCGTGTACGACGGCCTCCTCATGCGCCACTGGGATCACTGGGAGGACCGCCGCCGCACCCACCTGCACGTGGTGGACCTCGCCAGCGGTCAGGCCCGCGACCTCACGCCCGGCACGACCGACGTCCCGCCCTTCACCGTCGGCGGCCCCGACGACTACGACGTCACGCCCGACGGCAAGGAAATCGCGTTCGTGCGCAAGGACGCGCCCGTCGAGGCCGTCTCCACCAACGGCGAGCTCTACGTCGTCCCCGTCACGGGCGGGGCGCCGACGAAGGTCGCGGGCAATCCCGGCTACGACGGCGAGCCGCGCTACAGCCCGAACGGCGCGAGCATCGCGTTCCGGGCCCAGATGCGCGAAGGATACGAGGCGGATCGCTGGCGCCTGATGGTCTACGACCGGGCCACGCGCGCCGTGCGCAACCTGACCGAGCCCTTCGACCGCCAGGTCGGCGACATTGCCTGGTCGCCCGATTCGCGCACCCTGTACTTCACGGCGGAGGACGACGCGCGCGTCCCCATCTTCGCGGTGCCGGCCGCGGGCGGGCCCGTGCGCACCGTCGTGGGAGGGGTCAGCTTCGGCGACCTGCGCGCCGCCCCCGACGGACGCACGCTGTTCGCGACCGCGGCCGCCCTCACCCATCCCGCCGAGATCGTTCGCGTCTCGACGGACGGAGCGGCGCCCGCCGCCGTCACACACGCCAACGATTCCGTCCTCGAGCCGTTCCGGCTCCTCCCCGGCGAGAGCGTCCGCTACACGGGGGCGGCGGGCAAGACCGTGCAGGCCTGGGTGGTGAAGCCGGCCGCCTTCGATCCCACGCGCCGCTATCCCCTGCTCGTCCTCATCCATGGCGGCCCGCAGGGCGAATGGGGCGAGAGCTGGAGCTACCGCTGGAACCCGCAGGTCTTCGCGGCCGCCGGGTACGTCGTCTTCATGCCGAACCCGCGCGGCTCCATCGGCTGGGGCCAGGAGTTCGTCGAGGACGTGAGCGGAGACTGGGGCGGGCGCGCCTACGAGGACGTCCTGAAGGGCACCGACTTCGCGGAGGCGTTGCCCTATGTCGAGAAGGGACGCACCGCGGCCGCGGGCGCCTCCTACGGCGGATACATGGTCGATTGGATCGCCGGCCACACCGATCGCTACCGTGTGCTCGTGTCCCACGACGGCGTCTTCGATCTCCGATCGATGTACGGCGCGACCGAGGAGCTGTGGTTCCCGGAATGGGAATTCCGTGGACCCTATTGGGCCAGCCGCGAGATGTACGAGCGCTGGAGCCCGAGCAACTTCGTCCAGAACTTCAAGACGCCCACCCTCGTCGTCCACAGCGAGCTGGACTATCGCGTGCCGATCGAGCAGGGTCTGGGTATGTTCACCGCGCTGCAGCGCCGCGGCGTCCCCTCCCGGCTGCTCGTGTTCCCGGACGAGGGCCACTGGGTGCTGCAGCCCACCAACGCCGTGCGCTGGTATCAGGAGGTGATTGGCTGGCTCGACCGCTGGATGAGGCCCGCGACTCCATGAAGGCCTTCGCCTACGCCGAGCGCTGGGGACACGAGGAGATCGTCCTGGTGCGCGACGCCCGCTCGGGACTGCGCGCCATCATCGCGATGCACGACACGACCTTCGGCCCGGCCATCGGGGGCACGCGCATGCGGGTCTATCCCTCGGAGGACGACGCCCTCCTCGACGCCCTGCGGCTGGCCAAGGCCATGACCTACAAGTGCGCGATGGCGGAGATGCGCTACGGCGGGGGCAAGGCCGTCATCGTGGGCGATCCCGCGCGCGACAAGACGGAGTCGCGGCTGACCGCGTACGCGCGGGTGGTCGAGCGGCTCGGCGGACGTTTCCACACCGGCACCGACATGGGCCTGGACGAGCGCGACATCAAGGTCATGTCCCGCGTGACGCGCTACGCCACGCACACGGCGGCGGGGGCGCGCATCGATTCCGCGGACCTGGCCGCGCTGGGCGTGTTCGCCTCGATCGAGAGAACGGCGCAGGTCCTCGATCGCCCGCTGCGCGGCCTGCACGTCGCGATCCAGGGGCTGGGCGAGGTGGGGAGACGGCTGGCGCGCCAGCTGGCGGAGGCGGGCGCGCGGCTCACCGTCGCCGACATCGCGGCCGCGCGCGTCGGCCACGCGGTGAGCGTGTGGGGTGCGGCCGCGGTCACGCCCGAAGCCATCTATGACGTCGAGGCGGACGTCTTCTCCCCCAACGCCGCCGGCGGCGTGCTCGAGGAGGCGACGATCCGCCGGCTGCGCTGCCGGGCGGTGGTCGGCGCCGCCAACGAGCAGTTCGCCGACGACGGCGCGGGCGAAGCGCTGCACGCGCGCGGGATCCTGTACGCGCCCGACTACGTCGTGAACGCCGGCGGCCTGCTCAGCGTGCTCTTCGAGACGGGCGCGCTGGACGAGCGCGGGGTGACCGCGCGTGTGCGGGGCATCGGGGACACGCTCGGCGAGGTCTGGAGGCGCGCGCAGACGGAAGGGGCGCCGCCCCACCGCATCGCGGATCGCGTCGTCGAGGAGCGGCTGGCCGCGGCCCGCGCGGCGCGCAGGGAGGGGGTATGAAAGCCAGGATCCGCGGGGCGGAGCTCGCGTACGACGTGCGCGGGAGCGGGCCCGTCCTCCTGCTCCTCCACGCGTTCCCCCTCGGGCTTGCCATGTGGGACGACCAGGCGCGCGCGCTCTCCGGCTCCTTCCAGGTGCTGCGCTTCGATTGCCGCGGCTTCGGCGGCTCGCCGCCCGGCGACGGCCTGCTCACGATGGAGCGCATCGCCGACGACGCGGCGGGGTTGCTCGACCACCTGCAGGTCCCGGCCGCCACCGTGTGCGGGCTCTCGATGGGCGGCTATGCGGCCTTCGCCTTCGCGCGCAACCATCCCACGCGGCTCCGCGGCCTCGTCCTCGCCGACACCAAGGCCGCCGCGGACACGGACCAGGCCCGGCGAGCGCGGGCGGAGCAGGCGGACAAGGTGCGCAAGGAAGGGACGGCCGCCATCGTGGACGCCGTCCTCCCCAAGCTACTGGGCAAGACGAGCCATGAGCAGCGCGCCCCCGTCGTGGCCCGCGTGCGCGACCTCATCCTGGCCAATCCGCCGCGCGGCATCACGGACGCCCTGGCCGGCCTGGCCGCGCGGGCGGACTCGACGCCCACGCTGCGCGAGATCCGCGTGCCCACGCTGGTCGTCTGCGGGGAGGAGGACGCCATCACCCCGCCCGCAGAGGCGGAAGCCCTGCACGCGGGGATCGCGGGCAGCACGCTGGAGCTGATCCCGAAGGCCGGCCACCTCACGAACCTGGAAGCGCCGGACGCGTTCAACCGCGCGTTGGAGGCCTTCCTGCGCCGGGTGGGCTGAGCGGCTCCTTCGGCGCCGGGGCCAGCGCGCTCAGGACGTGCATGTGGAGGAGCGAGTTGCTCGCCACCGCATGCCCCGTCTCCAGGAAACGCGGCCCGCCGTCGAAGTCCGTGAAGCGGCCCCCCGCCTCTTCGACCAGGACCTTGAGGGCCGCGATGTCCCACGGGCGCACTCCCGCCTCCAGCCAGGCCTCGGCGCGGCCGTTGAGGACCTGGATGCATCCGGCCACGTCCCCGTAGCAGCGCGCGGAGGCCGCGCTCGCGATCAGCGACCGCACCCCCTCCGCGCGCGAACCGGCATGCAGCGCCTTGAGCTCGCCCACGGACAGAGTCGCCTCCGACCATTCCGCGACCCTCGATACGGCCAGGCGATCCCCGTCCCGGTAGGCCCCGAGGCCGCGCCCGGCGAAGTAGGTCTCGCCGAGGGCGGGCAGGCCGACCGCGCCGGCCACGATGTCGCCTTCGAACTCGAGAGCGACGAGCGGTCCCCAGAACGATCCCCCGCGGGCGAAGCCGCGCGTGCCGTCGAGGGGATCGACGATCCAGCGGCCGCCCGTGCCGTCGTGGACGCCACTCTCCTCGGCCAGGATGGCGTGCGCCGGGAACGCGAGGCGGATGACGTCGAGAATGGCCGCCTCCGAGTCGCGGTCGGCGGCGGTGACCGGCGTGCGGTCCGGCTTCATGTCGACCACGACGTCCTTGCGCCAGTAGCGCAGGCTGGCCGCGGACGCGGCGAGCACGGCGTGGCGCGCGGTGTCCATCGCACGTTCGACGTCGATCGGGGCAGGCATGGGCGCGACAACTCTAGGACGATTCGCGCCCGGTTCCAACCCTGGGCCGCCGGCCGGCGTCTCAAGGAACCAGGGAGGTCTCATGAGGACACGTATGGCTTGGGGCGCGGCCACGGCCGCGGCCGCGTTGCTGCTCGGGGGCCCGCTGGCGGCCGAGGATTTCCAGTGGCACGGGCGGGTGGGGGCGGGCAAGACGGTCGAGATCAAGGGCGTGAACGGGGCCATCGACGCCGCCGCCGCGAGTGGCGACGAGGTCGAGGTCACGGCCACCAAGAAGGGCCGGCGCAGCGATCCGGGTTCGGTCCGCATCGAGGTCGTGGAGCACGCCCAAGGCGTCACGATCTGCGCCGTCTACCCGGACGTGGACGGGCGGCGCAACGAGTGCCGTCCGGGAGACGGCGGCCACATGAGCACGAGGGACAACGACGTGGACGTGCACTTCACCGTCCGCGTCCCGCGCGGCGTCGCCTTCGCGCCCCGGACCGTGAACGGCGACGTGGAGGCGGAAGGGCTGGACGGTGACGTCAGCGTCCGCACCGTCAACGGCTCCATCCAGGTGTCCACCACCGGGCGCGCGGACGCGCAGACGGTGAACGGCTCGATCCGGGCCAGCGCGGGCCGGGCGGACTGGAGCGGCGAGGCGGAGTTCAAGACGGTCAACGGGAGCATCACCGTCACCCTGCCTTCCTCCACCGCCGCCGACGTGCGCGCGGAGACGGTCAACGGCGAGATCGAGACGGACTTCGCGCTCACCGTGTCCGGGCGGGTGTCGCGGCGGCGCCTCTCCGGCACCATCGGCGGGGGCGGGCGCTCCCTGGAGATGGAGACGGTGAACGGGTCGATCCATCTCCGCAAGTCGTCCTGAAGCGATCCGCGTAGACGCCGGCGGGAAGGGCGGCGGGCGCTGGTGGCCGCAGCGCAGCCAACCATCGCGGTGGTGGCCGCAGTGGTGGTCCCGCCGTCGCCCGTTTGATACGATTCGCGCCCCCGAGCGTTCCCGCTCGCCACCAGCGAGGTGCTCCATGCGAATCGGCGTCCTGCGCGGCCGCGAGAACTCCTTCCCCGAGGCCTTCGTGGCCAAGGTCAACTCGATGGGCAGGGGCGTGCAGGCCGAGTTCGTCCAGCTCGGAGGGACCAAGCTCAACGAGCCCGTGCCCTACCGCGTGATCCTCGACCGCATGAGCCACGAGGTCCCGTACTACTCGGTGTACCTGAAGATGGCGGCCCTGCAGGGCACCTACTGCATCAACAACACGTTCTGGCGCTCGGCGGACGACAAGTTCTTCGGCTACTGCGCGGCGGAGAAGCTCGGCATCGCGGAGCCGAAGACGGTCGTCCTCCCCAACCGCGAGTACGTGGACGACGTCACCGCGGAGAGCCTGCGCAACATGTGGCCGACGGACTTCGCGTACTACGCGGAATTCGTCGGGCTGCCCTGCATCATGAAGCCGGCCTTCGGCGGCGGCTGGAAGGACGTCTACAAGATCCACAACCTGGACGAGCTCTACCAACGCTACGACAGCTCGAAGAGCAAGACGATGATGCTGCAGGAGCTCATCACCTGGGATCTCTACATCCGCGTGCCCACCATCGGACGCCGCTGGGCCCGCGCCATCCGCTACGACCCCGCCCCCGGCGGCCTGGGCGGCTACAACCAGGACTACGACATCCTGCCCCGGGACGTGCGCGACAAGTCGGAAGAGCTGTCCCTGGACTTCAACCGGGCGCTCGGCTACGACATGAACGCGCTGGAGTTCGCATTCAAGGACGGCAAGTACTACGGCATCGACCTCACCAACTACACGCCCGACCTCGACTACCGCAGCCTGAAGGACGCCCATTTCCCCTGGGCGGTCGAGAGGATGGCGGAGTTCGCGGTGGAGAAGGCGCTTTCGGACGAACCGACTCCAGCCGTTCCCGACTTCCGCGGCTTGATGCTGCGCTGAGGCGGCTTCAGGCCCCGCCGCGCCAGGGCCGCAGGCGCGGCCACCATCTCCGCACCGCCGCCGTGTAGGCCACGTACTCCGCGCCGAAGCTCGCGCCCAGCACCGGCTCTTCGTAGAGCAGCACGAAGAGATGAACCACGACCCAGGCGGTGGCCGCATAGATCAGGAGCCGTCGGCTGCCCAGGAGCAGGGCCTGTCCGACGACGATCGAGAGCACGGCGAGGTACATCGGGTTGCGGACGTAACGATACAGGCCGGTCACGACGAGGCGCTTGGGGGGCATCACCGGCGCGGGTGTGCCCCGGCCGTGCACGGCGAAGCGCGAGAAGGATTCCGCGAGCCCGATCAGCCCGACGAGGGCGAGGATGGCCCCGACCGGGCGCAGCACCCACAAGCCGAGGAGCGGCGGGCCCATACGCCAACGGGTGATCCACCAGGGAACCCAGAAGGCGAACGTGCCCGGGGCGAGGAAGAAGAACACGATCGTGCCCACGATCGGTCCGATCAGGTCGCGCAACGACGCGCGTGGCTCGCTCATTCCGTCCTGGCCGTGTCGATTTCGCCCCCC
>WNFI01656401.1_pt2 | contig 11425 bp, 7 predicted proteins | sample 5400471 | NCBI WGS metagenome assembly WNFI01 (sample SAMN13153348, study PRJNA577476) | soil metagenome | isolation source: 100 cm saprolite on Douglas fir-dominated hillslope | place: USA:California | collected 2013-09-17
GGCCCGCAACCTCGAAAGCCACGAGTCCCGCCGACATATCGGCCTCCCGGGGCGTATGCACCGCCACCCGCCGAAGCCCGCCCAGTCCTTCCTTGATACGGGCGTTCAGTTCGTGGATCCGCGCCGCAATCCGGGACCTTCCGATCTCCCGGTGGAAGGCGAAAGCGGCCGGCAGCGCCCACATGTGCTCATAGGCGTGGAAGCCCCCGGGGGACACCCACCGGCCCTCGGTCACCCCCGGGTCCCGGCCATCGCCCCAGGCCACGTAGGGTCCCATCTCGAACGCGGGCACGGTCGGCTGTATCTGCTCCCAGGCCTCACGCCGCCCCCAGAGGATTCCCGTCCCCCGCGGGCCGAAGATCCATTTGTGCGCCCCGGCCGCGAAGAAATCGCACCCGATCTCCGCCACCGCCTCGTCCTCGACCCCAAACCCGTGGACGCCGTCCACCACGAGCAGAACGCGGTCGCTCGCCTCCCGTGACCGGTTGGCCTCCGCGACGACAGAGGCCATCGCCCTCAGCGGGAGCTTGACCCCGGTCGAGGAGTGGACCCACGTCACCCCGACCACCCGCGTGGCCGGGCGGATGGCCCGGCGGAGCCGATCCACGACCTCGTCCGCGCGGGCACGGCTGCCCGTGTCATAGAGCGCGACCCTCCGCGCCTCCGCTCCCGTGCGCCGGGCGGCCAGCCGGATCGACTCGTGGTGCGAGTAGTGATCGTGCAGGGTGGTGAGGATCTCCTGGCCCGGCTTGAGGCGCAGCCCCGAGTAAACCAGGGCCAGTCCCTCCGTCGTGCAGCGCGTCAAGGCCACGTCTTGCGATCGGCCGCCCAGGTATTCGGCCGCCGCCGCGCGAACCTCGTCCGGCCTCCGGAACAGATCCTGCTCGACGGTCTCGAACGGGTTTTCGTCCAGGGCGCGGCGAAGCTCCTCGATGGCGTTGCGGACCGGCCGCGGGTGGGAGGTGATGTAGAAGGCGGAGAAATGGGCAAGGTCGCGCGCGACCGCGAACTGGTCGCGGACCCAGGCCCAGGACCGCGACGGGGACGCCTGGACCGCCGCCCTTGCCGACGGCAACGACTGCGTCCACGCGGGTCGGGCGAGAGCACCTGCCGCGAGTGAGATCCCGGTCGTCATCAAGAAACCGCGACGGTCCATGGCCATGGGGCACCCCTTCCCGGAGCAGCCGAAATAGTAGAACAAAACCTGGGGACCGCGCGCGGCGGGGCCCTCTGTGGCGGGGGCAAACAAAGGTCGGGACGGCTCAGGGCACTTCGGAGAGCGGAGCGCGGGGGGCGGGCGGCGACCTCGACCGGGTGCGGATCGCGAGCGACCTATGGTTCAGGCGGAGGCCTTGCCCCCCCGGACCGGCTCGGGTCTCAGGAGCCCCCCCCGGCGAAACCGATTTCGCTCAGGATGATCACCCGCGAGGGCGTGCGGTCGAAACGCAGCCGAATGGTGCCGATCCTCGAGGGTTCGAAGCCCTTCGACTGTTCGGCGAACGCGGTCAGGGGAAGCTCGAAGGTCTGGAAGACAGGCTCGGAGTCCTTCGTGTATTGCCAGCTATCCATCCGGGCGAGCTTGGTGAAACGGACCTTGAAGGGTGGCGGAAGGGTGCCGAAACGGCTCAGGGGCAGGCTCGACGTGACCCCATCGACGGTCTGCATCTCGATCGTGAAGTCGGTCGCTTCCTCCTTCGCGTCCTTCTTGTCCTTCTCCTTGGTCGTGTCCTCTTTCTCCTCATCGTCCGGTTGCTTGCCCGGGGGTGGCGCCTTCTCATCCGTCACCGCGAGCGACATCGAGAGGATGGATTCTGGCCCCAGCGTCCAGGGGGGCGCTCCTGCCTCCGGCAGCGAGATCGAATAGACGGGGAGGGCCGTGGTCCCGTCCTTCTGCGGGGAGCGGTTCCATCCGAGAAAGACGCCGTTGTAGTCACGATCGCCGTGGCGATAGGGAATCTTGCCCTCCCGCCAGACGGACAGATTCTCGGCCGCAATCCGCCCCCCCGGAACCGTGGTGGTCGTGGGATCAGGGTCTTCGCTGAAGTCGCTGATCACCCTGAAGGAGGCGTCCTGGTAGCGGCTCATGTAGAGGGTGGCGGGCAGCCAGGATCGGATGCGGCGATAGTCGCGGAAGAGGGGTCTGTATTCGCGGCGGTCGTGAAGGGTGGCCTCCAGGAAGGCGGAGATATAGACCTTGGCGATGCGCCGTTGATCCTCTCCGGCCAGGAGCGGTTTCAAGTTCAGGAAGTGGCTCATGGGCTGGCCGACATCGCTCCGGCCCCAGCCGGTGTTGAACTGGCCGTGGTTGGCGCGGTAGGCGTAGCCCTCCGCTTTGAACCAGGGACCCCCTCCCGTGTAACGCACGTGGTCCCATTGCCGGCCCCCCGTGAAGGACGACACGTCGGCGTCGTTCGCGCCTTGCAGGGTCAGATAGCTCACGTTTTCGATGTACCGCCATTGCCCCGCGGGCTTGTACTGGCCGTCGGCGGGGGCGATGGCGACGATCGACTTGATGGGATAGCCGTAGGCGAACTTGATGTTGGCGTCGTCCGGATAGCACGGCAGCCGATTGAAGAGGGCCGCGGTCGCCGCCGCTTCCCCGCCCCGCGAGTGGCCCATCAGCGCCACGTTGTCCACGTCCACCTTCCGGTAGAAGGGGTTCCCCGCGGTCGCGTTCCAGGTTCGCCAGAGCTTGAGATGCTCCAGAAGCATCCAGCCGCGCACGGCCTGCTGCTTGGGTGGCTCGTGGAATAGACCGCCGTTCAGGAAGTTCTCGTCGAGGGAAGCGAGGATGAAGCCACGGCTTGCCAACAACTCGCCCAGGTACTCGTATCCGGGGTCGGAGAAATCGGCCATCCTGTGGTTGCCATGGACGATCAGGGCCAGGGGGAACGGACCGTCGCCATCGGGATACCAAACGCGTCCGTTCAGGGGAAGCTTGTCCATGCCAAAGCCCCAGTAGGCTTTCCGGAGCTTGGCCTTCCAGCCCTTGAAGTCCTTGAAGAACAAAGAAGCATCGACGGTCTGGGTATTGATCGCGACCGACTTGCCATATTCGGGCGTCCCCTCGCTCGTGAAGAAGTAGAGGAAGGCGCCATTGGCCGCGATGGCGGCCACGAACAGCGTGGTCGTGAAGACCTTCTTGCTGCGGGGCGCCGTCTGGAAATGGCCACGGAAAAAGGTCGCGATCGTAGTGCCCAGGACTCCCTCGACCAGGAGGACGGACGCTCCCAGGACGAGTCCGAGCTCGAGGGGCCACTGAATCACGATGAAGAGACAGGTGCCGACAACAACCCCCGTGGCGAGCCGGGGCAGCTTTCGAAACAGGGTCAGCAGCAGGGCCACGCCCAGCGCTCCCAGCGACACGACGAGAGCTCCCACGACAAAGGCGAAAGCGAGATCGACCCCGAGGCCGAACCCGGAGTGCAGGTAGTAACCCCCGATGATGGCGGCGGCGGCCGCGGTTATCCGTGCCGCCCAGATGACGCCGCCCTGCGCCTCCGGGCCGGGCCGGACCGTCGACCAGGTTCGGGTCGACCAGCCCCGGAGCTTGCCCCAGCGCTCCTTGAGACGGAGCCTCCGCGGACGACGCTTCTGGTCGTTGACCGGGGCAGACGGCACGGGATCAGCGGTTGAAGACACGGCAACCCCCTAGCTCACTCACTGGGATGTCAACGTCGATACCCGACGTTCCTCCGCGGCTCTCTTCCGGAGCACACTGCTGGGAAGACGAATCTCCCGGGGCACCGGGGCAGTCTGACCCTTTTTTAGACGTTCGCGCGGCCCTGAGCGTTTGCACGCGGCCGCAGAGAGAGATCGCCGGCGTCTGGGCTGCATCCCCTTCCATCCACGGGGCTTGGATCCGGAGATGGTTTCCGAACACGGCTCCGCCGACTCGCTCGCGTTCTTCATCCTCCGCTGCCGCCGGCCATGCAAGCGCGCAGGCTCGACGGTGGGTGCGGGCATCCCACGTAGGGAAGTCGCGGCGCTCGCCACCCCCACCACCCGCCTGGGAACCTGGTCACGGCGTCTTGGCGGGAGGAGCACCCGCGGGCAGGGCCCCCCGTGCCACCAAGGCCCACGTGGCGAGGTAGAGGCCGGCGCCCACGAGCAGTGTCCGGTCGAATCCCCACAGCATGGCCAGGGCCACCGCCACCGACGAGCCCAGGACGGAGGCCGCGCCGTTCAGGCCCCAGGCCCAGGGAACGAGGCCGGGGGCCCCCTCCGCGAGCAGCCGGAGGCCGGCCGGCATGGGCACGCCGAGCAGCAGGCCCAGCGGGGCCAGCAACGCTACGGTGAGGGCCACCCTCGAGGCGGCGCCGAGGTGGACGAGCCCGTAGAAGGCGGGCCCGAGGAAGAGCACGTAGGCCACGACCAGGGCGGCCACCGCGGGCAGGAGCCGCCCGAGCAGCGAGGGGAGCCGCTCGGGCGGGATGCGCGCGGAGAGCGCGCTGCCCAGGCCGCTGAACACGAGGACAGAGAAGAGGACCACGGTCAGGGCATAGGCGGGGTGCCCGAGGAAGAGCACGCACTTCTGCACCATCACGAGCTCGATGACGATGAAGCCCATGCCCAGGCAGGCAAAGTACATCAGCGCGCCCGCCCGCCCCGGCTGGTCCTCCACCCGGGCCCGTACCAGCATCAGCGGCCCGAGGAGAAAGAGCGCCACCAGGACCGCGCTGATCCCCACCAGCGTGACGAGCACGACGGTGCCCAGGTTGGTCTTGCGCCACTCCCCCCGGGCCCAGCGGGGGTTCAGGAGGCGCCCGGGCCGCACGGACTGGAAGAAGAACGGTCGGTCGTCGCGCGGGGGTGAGATGTCGCTCGGGAAGGTGGACCAGAACCCCTCCGGGTCGCGGGCTTCGATCAGGAGGGAGATGGGACCGCGGGGACGCGTGCGGGGCGTGTAGAGGACCTCGAAGCCGAGCCGCTCCGCGAAGCCCTCCGCCCGCTCGATCTCCGCGTCCGTGAAGGGAGTCTTCTTAAGAAGGAAGGTGGCGGTGGCCAGCGGCTGGCCCTCCTCAGGCAAGCCCCGTACGAGCATCAAGTGGCCCGCGGCATCGGCAACCCCGGACGCGGCAAGGGCCGCACGCCCGAGGGAGATCAGCCGCAACAGCTGGTCGGGCGGGTTCTGGTACCAGCGTGTCATGCTCAGCATGCCGCCCGGGCCGAGCCGGGTGAGGTAGTCCCGGAAGGCCTCCTCCGTATAGAGGTTGTTCTCGGCGAGGGCGAAGGCGCCGGCGGCGGTGGCCGCCCACGTGTCGACCATGGTCGCGAGGATCAGGTCGTATTCCTCCGGCGAGCGCCGGATGAAGCTCCGCGCTTCGTCCACCACCAGCCTCACCCCCGGCTGCTCGTAGAGGCGGCCCGAGAAGCTCCGGAAGGGCTCCGCCGACACCACGTCGCGCGCCAGGAGGGGGTTCACTTCCACCGCGGTGACCTCCCGCGCCCCGAAGAGGCGGGCGATGATCACATCCACCCCCCCTCCCGGTCCGATCACCAGCACCTTGTCCCGCCCTCCGAGGTGGTAGGCGAGGGAGTCGATGCGGTCCCCCTGCCGGGCATGACGCTGGCTGTCGGCGGCGTCGCGGTACAGGAGGGTCCCGGCGTCGGCGTCGATGAGGATCAGGCGGCGGTCGCTGTCGGCGCTGCTGCCGGCCACCGTGACCCGCGAGAAGGAGTTCCACTTCGAGAAGAGGAGGCCGGTCTCGGGCAGGCCCTTGGCTTCCCGCAGCCGGATCCAGCCATGGGCATGGTTCCCCACCAGGAGGGCCACCGTCCCGGCCGCCACCAACGCCACCGCGGTGCGGGCCCCGAAGCCCGCGTCCGGGCCCGCGAAGAGGACGCCGGCCAGCCCGGCCAGAACCGCGACCAGCAGGACGGCATCCACCGCCCCAAGGACCTCGAGCGCGGGCACGAGCAGCAGGCAGCCCGCGGCCGCGCCCGCCAGGTCGCAGGCGTAAACCCGGCTCGCTTCGCTTGCCCACACGGTGAGGGCGAGCGTGATCGTGCAACCGGAGAAGAAGAAGGCGAGGGCGGCCGCCCCGTAGACGGCGGCCAGCGGGGGGATGGTGTGCGGGCCCGGGCTCGCGGGCGGGATGGGGTTGGCCAGGATCACGAGCAGGGCGGCCACGGTCGCGGCCGCGAAGAGCGCCGCGAAGAGGGCGAGGGCGCGGCTGGGCACGGGAGGCCGGAACCGCATCGAGTAGAGCGCGACCCCGCTCGCCCCGGAGCCGAACAAGGCCAGGGACACCGCCAAGAAGGCGAAGTGGTAGAACATGGTGGCCGAGAAGAGGCGGGTAAGGGTCAGCTCGAGCAGGAGGGTGGCGAGGCTGGTGAGGGCCACCCCGGCCAGGGCCCGACGCGAGCTCAAGCGAGCCCCAGAGGGTCTTCTATGCGATCCCGCTCTCCTTCGAGTTCGCGCTTGATGGCGTCGGCTCTCTTCTTGGGCGGCGCCTTCAGCCTCTCATGATAGTCACGGAGCCGGAGTTGTAGCCGGCCGGGATGTCCATGGTGAATCGCTCGCCGCAATTGGGGCAGTAGAGCACGACGAGCACCGGGTCCTCGCTTCCATTGGGGTCCGCGATCACGATGAATGCCGCCTTGCATTTCCGACAAGTGTCCGACTTCTGCATCAGCGACTCCTTCTGGGGGCGCCGTCAGAAGCAACGGGGCTGAGAGCCCCACCGTAGTTGCATCCGGCCTTCATGGCTCTGGCTGGGCGACAGCTGAGCACGGCCGGCTCCAGAGCGGCCCCGGGACAACGCAAGAGCGGGTTCATGGTCGTCAGGGCGCTCCCCATGGCGGGCCTCCCCAAGTGGCCCTAGCCTATCCCAATCATGGGGACCGGTGCGGGGCTCCCTCCGTCTCGCGCGGCGGCGCCACCCAGTACCCGTGGCGGGCCTGGAGATCGCCCTTCTGGCCCCGCAGCTTGATCTCGATGCGGTGCCAGCCTTCGCGTTTCACGCCTTGCGCCTCGTAACGCAGGATGTAGCGGCGGCTCATGGAGTCGGCGATCTCGGCGAAGGCGCGCCTCAACTGTTCGGGGGAATCAGCCCACCAGAAGCGGCCGCCGGTGACTTCGGCGATCTGGCGCAGGGACGGGAGGGCCTGGTTGGGAACCGTGATCTCGGCCGTGATGAGTCCCGGCTCGGACGTCACCCCCGGCTCCCGCCAGCCCACGGTGTGAACGAGCGCGTTCGATCGCTCCACCATCGTGACGAGCTGCTTCTGGCTGAGAACGCTCATGTTGTCCTCGCCGTCCGTGAACAGGACGATCAGCGAACGGCCCGCCGGCTCCGAAAGCGCAACCGCGGCGTAGAGGGCGTCGAACGCGGCCGTGGTACCCGCCGCTTCGAGGTTGTCGAGCGCGCGCCGTACCGCGGTCTTATCCGCGGTCGACGGGGCGAGCCAGGCGATCTCCTCCGAGAACCCCACGAGCGCAACCTGGTCCTCCGGCCTCAGCCCATCCAGGAACGCCTTCCCCGCGTCCTTGAGGGCCGCGAGCCGCTCTCCCACGAGGCTGCTGCTGGTGTCGAAGACGAGGACCGAGCGTAGCGGCTGAGCCTCGGCCACGAGCAGCTCGGCAACCTGACGCACCCCGTTGTCCTTCAGCTCGAAGTTCGAAGCCTGAAGGCCGGGGACAGGCTGCCCCTGGCGGCTGACGAAGACGTCGACATACACCGACTCCACGGAAGCGCGGAAGACCGGCGGCCCCGGCGAGGGAGCGCACGGGACCGCCGCCGCGACCGAGAGCGCGACGGCGACGCCGAGCAACCCCCTGGGCCTCTTCACATCAGTGACTCCTGGCGCAGCGCCGCCCAGAGGTCGCGGAAATGGAGCGCGTTGAGGGCGAGGTAGTCCCAGTAGCCGTCTCGCAACGCCCGCCGCCCGGCTAGAGCCAGGGCCTGCCGGAGCACCCCCCGCGCCTCCTCCCCCTCTCCCGCCGAGTGCAGGGCATGGGAGAGGGCAACCGCCGCCGCTTGCGCGCTGGGGTCGAGGGCCAGGGAGAGCCGGTACTGCTCCACCGCCTGCGCCAGGCGGCCCGCGTCCTCGTGGACCTGCCCCAGAAACAGGTGGGCGAGGTACAAGAGGTCGGGATCCGCGGACCGCTCGACCGCTTTCTCCAACGCCGCCTGCGCCGCCTCCCGATTGCCCAGCCGCCACAGCACCCGTCCGAGGCGCACCCTCGCCTGGATCGGGGTGTCATCGGCCGCGATCGCGTCCTCGTACAGAGCCCGGGCCTGTCTGTAACGTGTCACGCGCTCGCGGTCCGCCGCCGCGGCGCGAGCGAACTCGCGAAAGGTGGGGGGCATGGCGGGGTTCTCGACCGTGGAGCCGCCCGGCCAGAGCGTGGCGGACTCCTCGAGCACGCTTCCCGCGGCGAGGAGCAATTCGGGGTCCCGCGGAAAAAGCGTGAGCCCCTCACGCGCCCAGCGTTCCGCCTCCAGGAGACAGCAGTCCCACTGACACTCGTGCGCCACCGCGAGGAAAAAGCGGTGCGCGAAGCTCTTCGTCTCCTCCTGCCACGCGAGGAGGTGGGCATACCGCGAGGCGATCAAGACTTGTTTCCCGGGACAGACCCGCGGCTGCTCCGTCCGGCGCATGACCCCCGCGTCCCTCGGCCGCTCCGCCTGGTCCAGGTCCACGTGCAGCATCACGGCCGCGCGCAGGGGGATCAGTGGCTCTCCCGGCTCGGTACGCTGCAGGGCCACCTCGCCACGCTTCAGCGCCTGCGCAGCGGCGGTGCCAGCCTCGCCACGCATCGCGGCCATCCCCGCGTCCTCGATGGCGCGAGCGATCTGGGTCAGCACGGCGTTCGAGAAGCGCGCCAGCCCGGCAACCGCGAGGGCCCGCTCCCCGCGGGCATAGCGCAGCACGAGCTCTCGGTATTGGGTTTTCGCCTGGGCCGGGGCCTCACCCGAGACCCTCTCCTGCGCAAGCGCTGAACCGGCGCCGCATGCAATCAATAGGCTGAGGGTGACAACCGCCTCGCCAGGGCTCATGGCGGTCTCCCAGGAAGTGGTCAGGACCGTAAGTCGAGCGTATTCCTAGAACCATTGTCCTTGCAACCAATGACCGAGCCGACCAGCGCTTCGCCGGCGGAGACGGTCACCGTCGACTCGCGCTTTCTGCCCTCCAGCCCAAATGAGGGCGGGCTCGACCGAGGCGTGCGAGGCCCTAGTAGAAGCGCAGGAATGAACCCTGTAGCGGCGGAAGCGTTCAGCTCCGCGATTCGGTTACAACCCGTGTGTCGGCGGCGACGGCAGGCCGTAGTGCTCGGGATAGCGAGCCATCGCCGGCTCGTAGAGCGACTGCAGCCGCGCCAAGTCGGCATCTAGGTCCCCCCCCGGCTCCAAGGCCGGGTGGAGACGCACCGTACGCGTCCGGTAGTCGAGCGCCACCGGCCAAATGGGCGCCCCCGCCCCCACCGCGATGCGGTAGAAGCCCGTCTTCCACCGTTCGACGCGTTTCCGCGTCCCCTCCGGGGCAAGAGCAAGGACGGTCGGCTCGCCCTGACGGAGCGACGATGCCGCCTGCTCGACTACGCCCTCGGGGGTGGCCCGGTTCACGGGGAGGCCGCCCATCCACCTCAGGAAGGTGCCGAGCGGAGGTCGGAAGAGCGTGTCCTTGGCCAGGAAACGGCCGCGCAAACCCAGGGCCAGGAGAGCGGCCAGCCCCACCACGAAGTCCCAGTTTGACGTGTGAGGCGCGACGATGGCCACGCAGCGCGGCACATTCGGCACCCCACCCTCGAAGCGCCAGCCAATACCCCAGAGGGCGAGGCGCCCGACGCCGCGTGAGAAGGCGTTGCCTCGCCGCGGCACGGCGGGCCCGAGCGGCGGAACCATCAGGTCGGCCGGCACGGCTCAGGGCCCCCGCACCGAGCTAAGGGCCGAGCCGCCGGGCGATCTCGACGACTTGGTACGGCGACCAGGCGACGTGGTCGGGCTGTTGCGTCCAGGCGCCGGGACCAGCGTGGCCGCCGAAACAGGCGGCGACGCTCACCACCTCGACGGCGGAGCCGCTCGCGGCCAGCGCACGCTGCGCGTTCCGAGCACATCGAACATCCGTCTCGTGGTCGCCGACATAGAGTGCCCGGCCGGGGGCGAGCCCGTTGAGTTCCTTCAGGCAGGCAAGCAGTCCGTCGGGCTCCGGTTTCTGGCGCTTTATGTCCACCTCGTCGTAGCCCACGATCACGCGGAAATGCTCGGCCAGCCGGGCGCCGGCGAGAGTGCGTGCGATCTGGTCGCGGGCGTTCTGCGACACGATCCCGTGCCGGACCTCGCGAAGCCCGGCCAGGACTTCGCCGACGCCCTCGAAAATCTCGGCCGGTGTATCGTCCTTGAGCTGGTACGCCGACCACAGGCGGCCGAGCCGGTCGGTCTCGTCCTCATTGAACCCGAATTCCTGGGCATAGAGCTCGCGCCAATTGAAGTATTGGCGGTTCACCTGGTCGTAGATCTCGGGAGACGCGAGGGCCGGAATGCCATCGAGGGCTCGGCCGGTGGTCTCCGCGATCAGCCGGCGGACGACGTTGTAGTTCCGCCGTCGAGTATCCGCCAGGGTGCCGTCGAAATCCCAAACGATTGCGGTCGGGATGCTCACAGCCGAGCTTCTTCCGGGAGGGCGAAGAACGCAAACCGCGGGGCATCCGGGTGGGCGCGCCCGAGGCTCGAAACGACGTCGCCCGACTCGGCGCTCCTCGGTGGAGTGAGTGGCGTCACCTTACGGCCCGAGTTGCGCTTAAGCACACCGGTAAGCATGCGTCGGTTCCGAGTCGCCACAGCAACACCGGTCCAAGCCACGTCGCACATGAATGAAACTACCCAGTGCCGCCACGGACTAAGGCACCATATCGCTTAATCTAAGGCACATTCCCAATATCACCCGCATCGCTCGGTGTCTACCCTGTTGACCGGAACGCAGGGTAGCCCTTTCTCGAGAGCGGACGAGCCCCCGGGCACAGGCGGGTTGAGCTCCTCAAGGCAGATGGCGGCCTCCCCCATGAAGGAGAACGACTATGCCTTTCGGATCCCCCTCGACCCGATGGCGCCAACTTGCGCTGACCCTGGGCGTCGGTCTTGCGATCGCGTCGCCCGCCACCGCCGCCATCCTCCCCCCCGATCGGCTCACGACCTGGAATCCCGGCGTGCCCGGCGGTGTCCCCGCCCGGACGACCGTCTGTGCCACCGTCAACGCCTCGACCTATGGGAACGGTCTTTCGGACGCGACCGCCGGCATCCAGGCCGCGCTCGACGGGTGCCCGGTCGGCCAGGTCGTCAGCCTCTCCGCCGGAAACTTCCTGATCACGAGCGTCCTCCAGATCAACAAGGGCATCGTCCTCCGGGGTCAGGGGCCCACCCAGACCAAGCTCAAGATGCCGGTGGGAACAAACTCGAACCTCATCACCGTAGGCACCCAG
>WNFI01266428.1_pt1 | contig 11424 bp, 13 predicted proteins | sample 5400471 | NCBI WGS metagenome assembly WNFI01 (sample SAMN13153348, study PRJNA577476) | soil metagenome | isolation source: 100 cm saprolite on Douglas fir-dominated hillslope | place: USA:California | collected 2013-09-17
TGCAACGGAACACACCATGTGCTGACAAAAGATCTCTATACCAACGTGGACCTGATCAACGAGGAACTGGGCGACCTCTTCCGCCACCCGGTCTATGAGCCATCTGACGACTAAAGAGGACGGGGAACGTGACAACACATATTCTGGCTTTAGAGAAAGATCTTTTCTTCGCGGTAAAGATCCGCGACACATTGCGCCACCACGAGATGCAGGCGCAGACAGCCCGCAACCTGGCGGCGTTTGAGCAGGGGTTGGCGATCAGTGGTGAGGAGAGACCAGCGCTGGTGATCGTCAACACCGCGATTCAGGGAGTTGATTGGGAAGAGGCGATCCGCCGGGCGCGCGCCAATGGCTACCCTGTGCTGGCCTTTGGCTCGCACATGGATCTGGACGCGCGCGCCAGGGCACTCCAGGCGGGAGCGCAACGCGGGGTCGCCAATTCAAAATTCGCCAGCGACATGCCGGGCCTGGTTAGACGCATGCTCAGCGAACCAATATCAGCACCCGTTGACGAGAGCGATGCCGACGAAGCATAGCCGCAGCGATCCAGGCTTTAAGCGCGGAGCCGCATGTTCGTGCGCGCGAGTTGCCAGCCATAGGGAATAAACGCGAGGCTATAGCCCAGCGGCGGGCGTTTGGTAGAGAAGGCGTGCTGCTGGCGATAAGTCCAGCGCTGACGCAGATAATCCTGGTGAGAATGCCGGAGAGGCTGCGGCTGAACCCGCAAGAAGTGGTGACGTGGACGATGTGCAAAGTGTCTGCTCATGTGTACTCCTTGAATAGTAGAACAAACAACACAAAAGACCTTTCCTACTGTATATACGTTATAGAAAGGTCTTTTGTTCTCACATATCGGCGTGAGTTTCAGTATATTGAAAAAATGCGTCTGCTCCCGCGCAGCTTAGTGGCCACAGCCGCAGCCGCGAGCCTCGCCGCCGCCCTCAGCAGTGCGGAAGGAATGGCCACAGCCACAGCTCGAAACGGCGTTGGGGTTGTTCACCGTAAAGCCAGCGCCCATCAGGCTGTCGACGTAATCGACTTCGCTGCCGGTAATATAGCCCATGCTCATCTCATCGACCAGGACATTGATGCCTTGCAGAGCAATCACGGTATCACCGTCCTGTTGCTCATCCAGGGTCATACCATATTGCAGACCTGAGCAGCCACCGCCGGCGACGAAGATCCGCAAGCCAAGGCTGGGGTCATTTTCTTGAGTGATTAACTCACGCACTTTGTCTGCAGCAGCAGGCGTCATGTTAATAATGCTCGCCTCAACGGCAGTTTGCTCAGAATGCTCAATCATAAATGTGTGCCTCTCTCGACAGGGTTGGTCGCTTATTCAGCCCTGAACTATTTCCTTTCTTACCGATCTAGCGATTCGCCTGCGCGGAGTCAGGATTCCGTTTGCCAGAGCGGAATGAGGATTCGACGTTACTCAAGTGCAGCCACGGACGCACCGGGCTGAATAAATTCAGGGAAAGCTTGAAGAGAAAGCATTGCTGCTCTTCGTACGCTTCCTGGGGTTATTATAAACTATCTAAAATGAAGCGTCAAGCCAGCAAGCAAAAAAACATATAGCCAGGAAAGCAAACTTTCGCTATAATAGGCCCGATAGACTCAACGATACGAGAGCGATTGGAAAGGGGATAAGCGTTGTTAGATGATCAACAGCCCGTGAACGCATGGGCGAATGCGGAGACACGCTACCAGACCGGGCAGGCGGCGATTGAAGCACGCAAAAAACGCCTGGAATTAAGCCTGGAGAATCAGCCAATGCCGGGCCTGCTGGCAGAGCATGAGATGCCACCAGCAGCAAGGCGCAAGACCCAGCCAGGCGCGCTACCCCAGCCGGTGCAGCCTCTGTTCCCAGAAACACCAGCCCGGCTCGTTGAGTCGGGCTGTCCTACCTGTCAGCGCCCGGTTCAGGCTTCCTGGAAACACTGCGTCTACTGTGGAGGAACGCTGCAGAGTCGCTGCCCGGCCTGCGGAACCATACAACCCGATCTGCCTGAAGCGCGCTTTTGCTGCGAGTGTGGCGAATTATTGCGCTAACGCGTACAACTCTCTGAGCGGGTTCTCCAGAACCGAGCGAGAACGGGCCAGGGTCCGTAGAGCCCGCATCGCACGCAATAAAATGGGGGTTTTCTTGAAGGGCATCATCAAGCGAGGCCCTATCAACACCAGCCCCGACCAACGATCCCGCGATATATCGTATTTCATCCATTCTGTTGTTTCCCTTCTGCTTTCAGAAAATTGTCAACACTTACAGTGAAAAATCTCGTTTATGTGGAATAAATGGATATTTTCCCCAAAAATGTTGACACTTATCATTGTTCAGGTATAGGATGGAGAAAAGATCTTGTCAAGGCTTTTTGGAATAGTCGTCAACACTTTGAGGAGAAGAAAGGGAAAGGAGGATATTTCTTGACAATTTCTGCCATGCTACCTTATAATTGTCAACACTTTGGGCCCGTGGGAAGACACTGACGGGAAGAGCCGAATGAAGAAAGGGCAACACAAACAGTGTGTGTTTTCCTGATAGAAAGAGAGAAAAAAACTTCCTATGGCAAGCGAAGATCAAAGCATCAAGACCAATAGCCAGCGAGAAATGGCGCGGATACTGGAAAACTCAGACCGCACGAATCCACGCGTGACTGCGATCGCGCAATCGATTGGATGCGCGATTATCGAAGGCCACTTGCAGCCTGGAGATGATCTCAATACCGTCGATCTCTCAAAGCAATTTCAAACGAGCCGTACGCCGGTCAAAGAGGCGCTTTTGCTGCTCGAAAAAGAAGGGTTAGTCACTATTCCGCCATACCGTCGTCCCTTTGTCGCCCAGGTCGGCCTTGAAGAGATACGTGAGATCTACCAGGTGCGTGCGAATCTCCTGATGCTTACCGCCGAGTTGATTGTGAACACTGCCTCAGATGAGGCTATTGCCTCACTCAGAACGTTTCTGCGACCTATGCGTGAGATGGCAGCGGCTCAAGATGTCGATGGAGTGTTCTGGGCCAGTGTGGCCTTTCGCACGAGGGAAACCGAGATATGCGGCAACAGGCAGGTGAAGCACATCCTGGATTCCTTAGGGTTGCGAACACTGCAGTTACGTCACTTGAGTATAAAGCTTGGGTATGCTCATGCTGAGCAAAGACTCAGCGATAGAGAACGTCTGGTGAGTGCATATGAGGAACGCGACCCATCTTTGGCCGTGGCCCTAACGCGCGCGATGGTCCTCAGATCGCTTGCAATCATTGAGCAATCCGAGGATAGATAGCCATTGCACGTGACCATCTGACCGACGCGGATACGCCTGGTGTCACGTGCAATGGCTGCAGTGGTGGTCCAGCACTCAAACGTGACTTCCTGAGATGGCTGCGGGATTGTATGAAAGTGATCGACGAGCCAGATAGACTCGAAACCCACCTCGTCGGCAGTCTGGGCAACGCGTGTCATTGCTTCGTATGCTTCAACCGGGTCCTTGATACTCGCTAGTTCCATGGTCCAGCCTTGCGGCAGGGACAAACCAAATTTCAGAGCCATAAACAATTCCCTCTATTCTACGAAAAATGGAAGAAAGACATTCGTGATCTTGCCCCGAATTTGAAACGCCATGCGCAGCAAGCGCACCACTCCTGATGAGGTTTGTACATGATAAGCTTCTCTATTCGCCTGGAACACCGCCAGGTCGGCATCGAGGCAGTTCTCCTTAACGGGCTGGCAGATCGCTCCACTTCGAGAGGGCCTGTGCTGGAGTGTAGCCCTCGAAGCGATCGAGCAAACGGCCTGGCTCTATTTCATGCAGCAAGAGGTCGAGGTGGGACGCGCGAATAAATCCCTCTGTTGAGGCATGCCGCAAAAAGCGGAGCATGGGATCGAAGTACCCCGCACTATTCAAGAGGCCAACGGGCTTTTGATGCAGCCCAAGCTGTGCCCAGGTCACGATTTCAAAGAGTTCGTCAAAGGTGCCGAAGCCTCCGGGGAGCGCAATAAAGCCGTCAGCGAGATCGGCCATCATGGCTTTGCGCTCGTGCATACTGCTCACTTCGCGTAACTCCGTCAGGCTCCTATGGCCAACCTCTTTGTTCAACAGCGTATAGGGGATGATACCAATAGCCTCGCCGCCGCCCGCCAGCACACTATCGGCGACAATGCCCATCAAGCCAACACTCGCCCCTCCATAAACCAACCCCAGCCCGCGCCGGACCAATTCCTGCCCCAGGCGTTGGGCTGCCTGCGCGTACTCAGGGCGCGCACCCTTGTTTGATCCCGCGAATACGCAGATCCTTTGCATCCTCTTGTCCTTCTCTACGGTATATTTTTCTCAAACGTCTGTTCTTTGCTTGCTCCGACACCGCCATTATAGCATCCCGGAAAGGCAGCCGATGATTATTTCCGCCAGCTATAAAACCGATATTCCTGCCTTCTACGGCTCCTGGTTCCTCCAGCGCCTCCATGCGGGGTTCTGCAAGATGGTCAATCCCTGTATAGCGTGCCGCTGACCCCGGACGTGGTGGATGGCTTTGTGTTCTGGACCAAAAATATTGGCCCGTTCCTCTCGTCTCTGGCCGAAGTGCAGATCAGGCTCAGACTATGTATTTTGTACATCGACGAACAACCATCTGAATCCGAATCATAAAGTACAAAAAATTCTGAAGGGAAAAGAGAGCTAAACCGCGTTGCTACATTTCGGCCATTTTGAAAAAACAAAAATGCCTCAGACAGCTCCAGAAGCGACCTGAGACACCTTTTATAGTGATTATGGTAGCGCATACGGGATGCGACGGCTCAGGTTTATCTCTTCTCTTCATAAGCACATGAAACATTCTCTCAAGCCGGTTCAACCAATTTTCATTGTTCAGTCTAATTCGTTCGATTCCGCTCTTTTTCGCGCGCGTTGCTACACTCGTTGCTACAGATTATGGTTACTATAGTGCCAGGGCATTTGCACATGAAAAAGTGCTTGAGCAAAGTTAGTTGGTTTTATTATGTCAGAGTAAGTGGCTATAGGAAAACTCGATCTAAGGGGCCTTCCGCGAATAAAATGATTATGCGTGTTGGGGGCTGATGGTGTCATTCCATTCGCCATGGAAAGAATCCTTGGAAAGATTGAGCGCAGCCAATTCGTCATCCGAAATCTTGAGACCTGTGAGATAGGTATTGCTATCCTTGACCGCCGTAACCGCTAATCCTTCTTTGGTCGTGGTATGAGAAATCAACTCAAGAACCACCTCCAGAGACGTGAGGGGTTTGGCTCGCCAGTTGATGGAAATGAAAGAAAAGAGCCGATGTTCAATCTTGTTCCATTTGCTGGTGGCCGGAGGATACTGAACCACGGTGATCGCGAGTTGCTCTTCATTGGCGCGCGTCCTGGAGCTTTTTCGCGCCACGAGGCGATTTCTCGTCCCATTGGAGCCGCCCCCATCAGCCGTGATCAACAACTCCTTTTTGCCTGGATAAAGGGCTTTGCCAGACTGTTGCCACCACCGCCGGATGCTTTCCACCGCGAACTCGGCGGTATCATGATCAATACCGACGTTGACAAAGCCACTCGTGTGGATCAGATCATAAATGCCATAGGGCACGGCTTTGCCGTCCGCGAGCGAAAGAAAGTCGTAGACATTCACGCGCGTATCTTCTCCTTTCACTTGCCATTCTGCGCCATTGTTTTTGAAAGTACCGAGCAGTTCTTTTTTCTGACAATCCACCGAAATGATCGGATCTCCTCGCTGCTCAAATTGTTTACCTTTGCTGTTAATCTGTTCAAATTGGGCATCTCGAGCGGGATGGGAGGTCCCTTCGATCGTTTTCTTGTTGGCTCGTAAAGCAAACCCCAGATCATGCAAGATGTCTGCCAGAGCGGATTTCTTGATCTGGTGCCCTTTGGAGGCCAGAGCCTCAACCAGATGCGCCAGGGACTTGCTCGTCCACTGGACAAAGCTCATCGGATCTCCTTTGGGTTGCAGCTCTTGCTCTCAATCCGCAAGCAGCGTCGCGTCGGTCTCCACCCGTTTTTTCATGCCTCCACCAGATTGGCGGATGCGCTCGCCTGGCCGATACCCCTCACCTGCCTCCAGTTCTTTCAAGCCCCGCTTCACCGTATTGATCGAGACGCCTGCGAGCGCGCTGCCACCTGGCTCACGCTTTCCCGTCTTTGTGCTTCTGCTGCAAGATACTGTCTCCACTGCTTCTCGTTAAGCATCTGGCGCATCTGTTGATATTCTTGTTCGATTGAGAGCTTCTCCATGCGCTCAGTATAGCTTCTTTGTCAAGTTATCTGCGGATAAACCCTTAGCGGAGACGTTTTTACAATTGTCTACCCATCTGACCACCCAACCAGTTAATAGTAGTGCGGGCTTTCTTTCCCTCACTGAGCGAAACGTGAGCCTCGACAACGACAGAAAGATATCTGTCATGGACATGTGTCCAAAGCCTTTGGAATCACCAGTACAATAGAAAGAAAAGGGGAGTGTTGGGAGGGAGGAAGCGATGCGGGCCAAAGGACGAGAACAGGGGCGGTTTGTTGCCCTCTCTGGTTTCAGGAAGATTGTTGTGCCGACCGGTGGACGCTATGAACTCCTGATTGTCGATCGCACTGGTCGTCCGGTTTCTCCGCTCTGTGAATGGTACCGCTTGCGCAAACAACCTGGACCGAATGGCACCAGGACCACCTACCTCGCCTTTTTGCAACCATTCTTTGCCTACCTCCTTACCCATGATGCCGCCTGGAACGCTCCCCCAGAATATATCCGGCGCTCAGTGAAAGCGTTCCTCCTGGAGGATGTCGGCTGTCGAGTGAGTTCTGATACGACACTCGATGGCTATCACATTACGTTAACGAGCGCGTCTCCACTCTGCTCGAATAGTCTGAATGTGCTGCTGGCAGCCATTCGGGATTTCTACGCGGTGATGGCTGAGGCTGGTTTGTACGCTTACCCCAACCCCATGTGTTCTCAGATGCTCCAGCGCTGGAAACGAGAGCATCTCAAGTCGTTGGGAAATGCTGGCGCACCTGATCACGCAGGAACGCGCGAGGAATCCTGGCAAGAGACGAATGAGCGACCGACCGCTTACTTCCGCCTGCGCAGAGGAAAGGTGTGGCACCCAGATGCCGCACTCACCTCTGAGCAGATTCAGGAACGCATGAACACCGATCTTGATTGGATGACCAGGCAGACGACAACGCAACGTGATCGTTTGGTCTTCTTGATCCTGCGCGAGACGGGAGCCAGGTTAAACGAGGTGCTTTCGATGACGGCAGGCGGGTATCGCCAAGCCAAAGACCCCTACCAGGCATATGTCACCAACAAAGGCAGTTACGGGCGCGAAGACAAACTGATCCATCTCTCGCAACCTCTCGAAGCGGCGCTGGTGCGCTATGTGCGGACGGAGCGAGCGAAACTTGACCCACAGGGTCGCAAACGGCTCTCGCAACTTGAGGATACCGATCCCCTTTTTCTGACCCGTCGTCGCACACCCTACACTCCAGAGGCGTTTCGGCATCATTGGCGCAAGCTGTTTGCAGCGCGCCCCCCGCAGACCGATGCGCAGACGGAGATACCCTTTCCATTCCTGGAGTTCAGCCCCCATGACGTGCGCCATTTGCGTGTCACCAGTTGGCTCTTCGAGATCAGGAAGATTCAGGATGTGGATCGCGTGCAGCGGTTGCGCCGCTGTGTCCAGAGACGTATGGCGTGGCGAAGCCCGCTCACCATACTCTGTTACGATCATTCGTTTACCGAGTATGAGGAGGAAGAAGAGTTTGCTGTGTTTCAGCGAACAACGGAGAGCAAAGCGGAAGCACTCGCCGTTGTTCCTAAACAGCCGGCGAATACAGACTCGATCGTCCAGATTTCTGAACCACAGACCCTGCAACTGTCGCAACCGAGTGCCGCCGTGTTGCAAGTCCTTGCCGATCTTGCATTTTGGGAGGATGAACCATGAATCACTTTGCTGCTCAGGAAGATGCCTCGGCACCTGTGTCCACCCGACGAGTGAATTTCCGTGATGGGAATCGCGACCGGCATGTGCAAGTGTTTTTCACCTGGTTGCCAGAGGAGTTCCACGAGACTCCACACGTCGATTGGACACGCCTCCCCAGCAGGGTGATGGGCTATCTGGTTCGTACCGTGGGAGAGAGTCCTTTTGCTATCCCTCTGGCTCTGGCCGCTACTGCCGGATACGGGGCGATGAATGAGGTGGGGCTGCTCAATCATCTGACCGCGGTGCATCTTCTTTTACGAGATGTCCAGGCCCGTTGCGGGGTCCAGAACGTTGCTGAGCTGACAAGTCAGACCTGGAGCACATACGCGGCTGCGAAAGAGTTCGCGGCAAAGGATTTCGGATACGTCAAAAGATATGCAGTATTCACCGAAACCCACATCCCAGAGTATCTGGAAAAGCTCACGCCCCAGCAATATGCGCAAGTAGAACCCCATATCCTGCCCCGCCTGCCCCGGCGATTTCGGCAACAGTATGTGCCAGCATCTGTTCTCTTTGACGGGCAAAAGCAACGGCGCAAAGCGAAAACCGATCTCATCGCCCCACTGCACACCCTTCACGATCAACCGAGAAGCCCAAACGCTCTCAGACATCCGCTTGGAAAAACAGCACGTCGTGTTGCACTTTAAACTGTGGGATCGACAATCCTGGGTACTCGCGCATCCAAAGGACTACGAACGCACCGTCAAACGCTACGCAAAGTTTGTCCAGAAAGAATTCGCTGTGCCGCAATTTTTCGTCCAATGTCTCAATCCTGCCAACGAACTGCTCTGGTTTGGTGATCTCATTCAATACCGACTCCTTCAGCACAATCAACCTTCCTTCATGATCCCAGAAGATGCACAACACAGACGACAACTTCTCGACCAACTAGGAACAGTCCTCGGTTTGCGGTGCTCTCGTGATGGGGTGTTGACGCCTGCTCATGACCTCATTGTGGCTCTTAGCCACGCCATGGCACGTACAGATACCCTCCTCTTTGATGTCGAATCCCTGTACCGAGGGACACTGTTCGCATCAACCCTGGCGACCATTGCGCTGACGAACGGAAGTCGGATGTGTGAGTTGCTCCAGGTGAGCGCCGATCGCTTCAAGGCCCGCCCCTACATGGTCACCTCTGAAGAGCAGCCAGCGGGGGAAACGCGGGTCATGCATTTGCAGCTGCTGCTGCCTAAAGGCAAACACACGGAGGCAGAGCGCAAACTCTTTCCCATCAGTGATTGGTCCTGGGAACTCCTGCGTGAAATTGCGGAGGAGCTTCGTCGAGCACATGGGAACCATATCCCGGTCATTCACCCCAGCAAATACAATACAAAGCATCACGATCTCTCCCCAGAGCGCTATCTGTTCCAATGGGATGCCAGTCCTGATGGAACACGGGGTGCCTTCATGCCAGAGGATGTCTGTAGCCTCCTGCGCTTCATCTTGTACGGACTGGAATTTCGCACGAGAGAAGGTGAGTCGTTCTCCGTGACGGTCCATTTGCTGCGTCATGTCATGGCAACAACAGCCCGTCATGAGCATGCAGTGCCAGGTGAGGCAGTTGCGCGGGTGCTTCACCACGAGCATCGGTCAGGCATGGTGCCCGTCTCAACCGAGTACTACAGCCAGGAACCAGAGGAACAAACGTGGGTGACGTTTGCCTCGTTTCAAAGGGATGTAGAAGTCCGCGCGGCATCACTCCTGGTGGAGTGGCCGAGTGCCCAAGAGATCGCGGATATGGATGAGGATCTCCGCGAGAGTTTCGAACGCTGGCACACCCTGCTTGAGACCACCTTCGGCTTCTGCGGGAATATCGACCTCTGCCCACGCGGCTACAATCGAACGCTTTGCATTGGCTGCCCGCACCTGGTGGTGGACTCTCGCAAACGCCAGAACGTGCTCCACTGGCTCGGTGTGTACAAACGACTCGCCGAGGAGCTGGAAGCCCAGGGCAACGAGGTCGATGCCCGTCAGTATCGTTTGCTGGTGAGTGATCTGGAAAAACACCTCAAGGATATGGAGTTCCTCCAGACTGCCATCGAGGACGGCACGCGCCGCCCGGCGTTTCTCTTGCTCCCGGCAGTTCGCTCTGGGGAGGTCATTGTCGATGCGCAAACGTAAAAAGCCTTCTCGACCGTGTGCTCCGTACACGGAACAACAACTCGCGGGACTCCATGCACATGCCCAGGCTCAGAAACAAAGCACCATAGAGCGGCTCAGGACAGCGATTACAACGCTCACGGCACAGCACAAACCCATTTCTGCCCGGACTATTTACGAGGAATGTGGTCTGGCCTATGCAGCCCTCCGGCGCAATCCTGAAGCCCTCCTGTTGTACCAACAGCACAGCACCTTCCTGAAACAGAGGCGTAAGCGAACGAGGGTGTCCCATCCTGATGCTCCTGCACCGCGCGATCCGCTGCTGGCCTACAAAAAGACGGATCTGATAGCTCGTGTGCGCAAGGCAGAGGAACTCCTGAAAGAGCGAGAGCAACAACATGGCCAGCTCCTGCAGGATTACATCCAGAAAGATATCAAGATCGCCGAGTTAGAGGCGGAACTGGCCCGGCACCGCCAGTATTTAGAGGGCCTGCGCCTCACGATCCAGCGCCAGGAGCACCAGGGACCGTGAGGCACGCCATGAGAACACAGAATCTGTGGTCCAGCCCATGTTCTCATCGGCAGCATTCTTCCAGACGAAGTTCTCTCGCTCTTCAAGCCGATAGGTGCCGATCTGCCATTCCCAGGACACCTCGCCAGATGATGCGCAGATCAGGGGTGCGCACTCGAATTGGACAAAAAACGTCACGCTGGAAAAGGAAACTGTCGATATTAGGGTAGATTCTGACCGCTTTTGGTGATAGCATGTCGAGAAAAGAAGCAGAAAGGAGCACACGTTATGGCTGAACAACTGATGGAGACCACGTTGCGCACCGCTCTGTGGCAGCAGTTCGGCGCGACGATCGACATGCTCGAAAACGCTTTGCTTGCCTGTCCCAGCATGCATTGGAATGGACTCCTCTGGAGTGACCCGAGAGCCCCAGAATACCCGACATTCTGGTCGATCACCCATCACACCCTCTTCTGGCTCGACTTGTATCTCACAGGCTCACTTGAAGGCTTCGCTCCTCCTGCGCCCTTCACCCTGGATGAGCTTGACCCGGCAGGTGTCCTTCCCGAACAGCCCTACACCAAGGAGGAGCTCCACGCCTATCTGGTGCATCTGCGCAAGAAGTGCCAGACAACGATTGCTGAGTTGTCAGACGAGAAAGCGCACCAACAGGTCGCTTTCCCCTGGGCCAGGGGAAAGCAGGTGAGCTATTTAGAGCTGCTCTTGTACAGCATGCGTCACGTGCAGGAACATGCGGCCCAACTGAGCCTCTTTCTCGGACAGCACGGCATCCCGGACGAGGCGCTCGACTGGGTCGCGCGAGCGAAGGG
>WNFI01289762.1_pt1 | contig 11422 bp, 11 predicted proteins | sample 5400471 | NCBI WGS metagenome assembly WNFI01 (sample SAMN13153348, study PRJNA577476) | soil metagenome | isolation source: 100 cm saprolite on Douglas fir-dominated hillslope | place: USA:California | collected 2013-09-17
CTTTTGAAGGGATTCATTTTGCGTTTCGAAACGATCAAAATTTGCTTGTCCATCTCGTTGCAGCATTTATTGTCATTAACATCAGTATTGCTCTACGGGTAACGCCTTCGCAAATGGCTATTTTGGGATTAACGATGATGATGGTAATTACTGCTGAAATGATCAACTCAGCAATTGAGAAAATGGTCGATTTGATAACCAAAGAGCACCGACAGGAAGCAAAAATAGCTAAAGACGTAGCTGCCGGCATGGTACTGGTGACGGCTCTTGCTGCCGCTGTCATCGGTACACTCATTTTTTCCCCCTACGTCATTAAACTGTTTCATTAGTAATGTTTTCTATGATTGAAATTATTGGTTTTACTGCTGCCATTTGTACAACATCTGCTTTTTTGCCACAGGTGATTCATTCCTTCAAAACAAAAAGAACAAAAGATATTTCACTTCCTATGTATATTACCCTTACTTTTGGCGCTGCAATGTGGTTTATTTACGGGATATTTATTCATTCACTGCAGATTATTCTTACCAATGCAGTAACAACTATTTTTTCTTTTGCGATTCTCACACTCAAAATAAAACACGGATAAGTGGCATTTTCTCCTTGGTTTTAGTACAATAGCTTCATTACTTTGCCGGATCATCTAATGGTAGGATAGCGGACTCTGAATCCGTTCATCATGGTTCGAATCCATGTCCGGCAGCATTACGGGATTTTGAGAGTACAACGACTCTAATTCGCTTGTCCTGTCAGTCTTTTCGACAAGTTCTAACGTATCATTAAGCTTCTTTGCTTCCTTCGCTGCTTCTATCATAGGGATAAGCGTATCTTCAAGGTCAATCGAGAGTTTTTTATTCAATAATGTGAGGTTCGAACCAAGTCTTGAGAGTATCTCTCGTCTCTTTTCTATACCCCCATTATTAAATTCTTCTGCTGCGTCTCTTGCGAAATCAAATAATTCATCTGCTTTCTTATGCCATTTTTTAACTCTATCATCGACTCCATCAAGAAGCTCTTTTAGCCTATCTCGCTCCTTCTCAAGTTTTGGTTTCTTTGTCATTAACTCTTCACGACTGATTTCTTTTGCGGCACGCATATCAATTAATTCGCTAATTTGCGCTAAACATTCGTTATATGCCTTTTGTTGAGTGGTAAGAATTTTTGTTGTAAATTCAGTTTCATTTTTATTGACTCGTTTCACTTGCTTTAACCCCCAATCATGTAATTCTGGTGGTATTTTGATACTTAATATCTTTTGTAAAATTTCCTTTTTAAGATCTTCTTCTTCAATTGATCCTTGAGAACAGTTAGGATTTATTCGTTTTGTGCAATGATAATAGGTATATTGATGAATATTTCCGTTTTTCTGTCTTTTTATTTTCTCCTCACAAGTAATCATAGCGTTGCATTCACCGCAGCGCATTAGTCCGGTAAAAGCGAATACATGTGTTTTAGGATTTTGTTTTCCTTTCTTTCCTAGAAGTAACTGTAAAAAATTGAATTGTTCATCGGTAATCATGGGCTGATGAACTGCTTTATACCAATTGCCACTATTTAAAGGATATTCAAAGGTTTCAGCGAAAACGGGATTAGTAAGCAAACGATACCATGTACTTCTTCCAAGTTTTTTCCCTTTTTTCGTTTTAAACTTCCATTCATCATTTGCGATTTTCAATACCTGCATAGGTGTATATTTTTGTGACAAAACCATTTCAAACATTTTTTTAACGAGATCAAATCGTTCAGGATCAATCTCTACAGTCTTATTGCCTCTATCCGCATATTTATTGTTCAGGTAGCCTGTTGGAGCTGGAGCAGGGTATATACCTCGTTCACATTTTGCCTTCAACCCTCGTTTGACGTTAATACCTTTATTGTCATTGTCTAGCTTTGCCTGAGAACAGAGAAGCGACAAGAGGAATTTATCATTTGGTGTATTGCGGAAGACCTGAGAAGGAGTTACAAGCTCTTGTAGCTTGCCTAAATCGAAGAGATAGATAATTCGTCCTGTATCAACGGAATTACGAGACATACGGTCAGGATTCCAGACAATAATACGTTGCGCTTTGCCTTGTTAAACTTCGTCAAGTAACTGGTTGAATATGGGTCTGCCAGGTGCTTTTGCTGAGTGAGCTTCCTGTTTTATATCAATAACATTCAATTTATCTCGCTTCACAAGCTCAAGTAACTCATTCTTTTGAGAATCAATTGATAGTACTTGTCTGTCTTCAGACTCTGAGCTTTTGCGAGCATAAATTATATACTGTAGATCATTATCACGAGTGTTCATTTATATTCAAACTATATCTGACAATTAGCAAAATGTATAGATCATTCTTTGATTTTTAGAGAATTTGTGACTATTTTAATTAGTGTTTTATCTTCTTCGGTATATTTTTGAGCAAAGGAAACGATTTTTTTGACTTTTTTATACCAAGTTTTCCTAGTATAAGAAGACTGAATTATTTTTTTTGTTCTTTTTACGCCACATGTTTGTAATATTGAGAATAGTCCTATCCCTTCAGCTATAGTTTTAAATTTATAATTACTAAATTCTTCAAATATTTTTAAATACTTCTCATTATCCAATGAGTGACAAAGTACCAAATAATTAGTCTCTTTTGAAAGAATTTCGTTCCAGTAATAATTCAATGTAGTTAGACTATTTTTTTCTGAAAAAACTTGTGAAAAAGTCCATGCTGGGCGATCCTCTTTGAGTGCGGCCTTAAGGTGTGAAGAAATTGATCTTGCTGTATTAAATCGTACTTCCATTCTTACAACAGGGGGCATAGTGCCATTTTTATAGTGTTCTAATGCTATCTGTTTTTCTTTAGCGGTAATATTTTTACCTACTGAACGATTTGCAGTTTCTAGAGCATCATAATATTTAAGATAAAAAACTAACTCAAATATGTCACAGTGAAATCGTATTGCACGACCATCATTAGCGTATGTTTTTACATTTACTTCATACCAGTCACCAAGAGATGTCCTTGATAGTTTATCAATAATAATTTGCGTATCAGCTTGAGATTTAAAAATTATGTTCTTACAATAATGAAGTTTAGTGAGTTTCGCATTTATTAGATTACTTTCTGTCGTTTCTATTCCCATATCCTTTAGTCGTTCTTTTAGTAACACTATAATTTTTTTAAGGTTATTATCCGTAATGTCTTTATAGCTATGCGACCACAATAATTTAGGACAAGAAATTGTTAATTTAAGAGTACACGAGTAGAAGCCACTTCTAAAATTTTGATCAATTCTCAAATTGGGGTAAATTATATTTTGCTTTCTTAATTTAGAAGATGGATTTTGAATATACACTCTTCTGCCATTGTATTTTTTTAAAAATAATGCTCTTTTTGCTTGATCAAATTCATCAATATCTTCAAAAGGTATATCGAATTTATGAGCCTCTATAATCTTATACTGCTCTTTTTCCAATACGATTGTAATTGTATCTATCATAATAATATTAATTAAAAAGGTTACAAACTTCCTAGTAATGCAATAAATCCCCTACGAATAAACTGCTTTATATAAAGAAAGAAGCTTGGTTGCTTTTCTTTCTGCTTCTTTTTCCGAAAGTTCAATTCCAAAGATCTTTTTATAGATCTCCTTAAATTCTTTTATTGCTGATTTTGAAAGTATTTGATTATTCATTGGAATAAATACGTGCTTTAAGAACTTTCAATTGATCGAAGTATTGCCTAGGCTCAACTCTTAGTTCTTTATTCCAATACCGTGTAATCACATTTTCGAGTTTTGAGTTTTTAACAAAAATAAATATAACCTTACGAGGATTCTCTTTATTTATCTGATTAACTGGAAAGAATAAAGATATGATAACCGCTAGGGCGAGATCATGCGTTTCGAAGTAAAGATTTGATTTCATAATAATTTTGAAACAAGAATTTAAACTTGTTCAAAATACTATATAGGATTTAAAAATTTTAAAAAATAGGAGTGAATAAAGTGAATGAAATGAAAATTATTATTACTTTTTATGAAGCCAAGTTAACTGATTATCTATAAAATCTATAGGAAAAGGTTCACCTTTTTTCACTTTCAAATGTTCTTTAATAGCTGAAAGTGTGTCCAGTATATCTTTATGTTTACGAAAATGTTTCTTTTTATCGAGAAGAGGATTACAATATTTTAAAATTTCCTCGTCTGAATAAATAGTACCTTTATTTTTTGACAAGTATTCTAGCAAGGCTTTACCTTTCCCTACAAATGTCTTTTTATTACCTTTATAGTAAGCTGTACTATTGTATGATTTATATTCAAGAGTATTATCCTGTGTGTAGTCTTCTATATAATCATCTTCTATTCTAGGAACTAAATAGGCGTGTAAATCTGAAATAAAATTTTCGTATTCTTTTTTTGTTGGTATAATTGGAGACGTCTTTTTATTTTCTTTAATCCAATTGAAGTAATATTCATAAAACTTCTTATTGGTATTTATCTCATTGAAGTATTTTGAGTTTTTGTTAAGTTTTAGTCCTTCATCAGCGAGACGGAAAACATGGTAGAATGACCACCAAGTTTTAGATTTTCTAGTTGTGTTATAGGCACTCCCAGCTTTACCAACTTGAGAATAAAGTGGCGCTAACAGAAGATCTCCAGTTTTTTTAGAATAATGTTGAGCCAGAGAGTCCTTTGATTTTATCTTGGCTCCAATAAGCTTCAATAACTGCTTATACGGAAGATAAAAATCTAGTAAGTCATTCTCACATAAAATAAGCTCTTTTATTTCTAACTTGTCTTTTAATCTTCTTCTTTGAGATCTAGTTCTTTCATCATCGAAACCATATGAATCAATCTTTTGAAATAAATCCGTAGTGAGTGGGGTCAGAGTGTCTATGAAAGTCTGTCTAAGTTCTTTATATTCTTTAAACTGCGATCTAGCTTCTGTACTAAGAATAGTGACAAGGGGTATTATTCTCTCTTCTTCCAAAATATATTTACCGTAATCCGCTACTAACATGAAAAATTGAGTATTGTCAGTTTCATCTTTAAATTTTGTAAATAAATGATTTAAATCGCTCAACACGATAGCTTTTGATTTCATATTAATAATATTTATATAAACTTCTAATAATGTTTTCTTTTACAGTCGCCAAACTCTTCAGGAGCCTGTTTAGCAAGCACCCACATTACTAGCTTATCACTTGGTTCTTTAGCTTTTATAAATTTAACATCATATTTTTTAGTTTTAGGATTATATACCTCTTCCCAATGGGAAGGGACAATTGTAAGTGTCTGTTCAAGAGCTAATACAGCTGCATATCTTAACGAATATTTTGCACGCAAGACTGCGTTCGCGAATGCAAAAGATTGGTGTATATATTTATAGTAGGTGGTTTTACCTATTTGGGCTATCGTATAGGCCTCTTCATCAGTTCCACCTAATGTTAATGTAACTAGTAATAACGATAGATTATGCGAACTAATGACTAAGGGTTTACCACGGCTATTTTTAATGCCTGCTTTTAACTCTATATTCATTTTTTGAAGACAGTCTTCAGCATTATCAACAAGAGCTGTAGACCTCCTTGCTAAGGCTACTCTTCTTATTTCTTTTGATGATAGTGGTCTTTGCAACATATAAGGTCGTGAGGGCAGCAGAGACTCTAGAACAAGGCTTTTAAAGTAATATTGAGTATACATTCACATACACATTTTTGCACGTTGCCTCTAACAGAAATTACAGAAGCAACTCTCCTGTTTTAATATGTAATTGTTTTGCTATTTTTTCAAGAACTTTTAAGCTTGGAGTATATAATCCTTGTTCGATATTTCCCATATAAGTTGTACTAATACCAACTTTTTCCGCAAGTTCTTCCTGTGTAAGCTTTTTCATTTTTCTGAAACGTTGAATTTTCTTTCCTAATATTCTTGGTAATTTTGAAGGTTTTCCCATGAAGTCATTATCTAAGTAATACTTTGGGGATAGAACGAGGCATCACCTCGTATTTAGCCTCATTATGGTGCTTGAATAATACTTGTGTTATCTGTATAATGATTTTGCTCTACAGTAGCAATTATGAAACAAATTATAAGTAAAATTAAGAATACTATTGTTGAAAAGAAAGCGGAATCTGAAGTTCGAAAAGCTCAGGAGCGAAAGAGAAGATTTATGATTCTTTCAGGTAGTATTGAACCTATTGCCACACATTATGCCCTGCAACAAGGGGAACAGATATATTTTCAATTCAAAACAAAGAGAATTGCGGATATAGAGTATATAGAATCACACACCAAAGGTGGTTCTAAGAAAAAAGGTGTTATTAGACGTGCCGTTGTTGGTGATATTTTATTAGGACCAATAGGGGCAGTTATTGGTGGAGCTACTGCTGGAAGTAAAACCCATGAAATAACTACGCAAAAGCGAGTTAACCGCATAGAAACAATTGATGAAGGAGATATGTTATTTACGAATACCCGATTATTATTTATTGGCAAAGAAATTGTTTCTATTCCCTATGAAGAAGTTATTTCTGTACATTTTATAAATGAAACAATGGAAATTAAATACCCAGGCATGGAAAAAGGAGAAGGCTATCTGATAGATCAACATTCAGACATTGAATTATATTACAAAGGAGTCATGAGGCATATTGGTAGGGATACAACAAAACCAAAAGAATCTGATATAGAAGGAATAAAAGAATCTAGCTCTACAGATGGTCCATGGTATACGCAGACAAACGGTGTATGGATAATGCTAACAGTTTTTTTTGCTTTGGTTTTTATTGGTTATCTTGCAAGTTCAAACTCAACAAAAAATATAGAGTCACAACAATCTAGTCAAGAAGCTGTGGTAAATATAACAAAAGCACCGGTAGCAACAGAAAACCCTACAACAACAGCATATAAAACAAAGATTAAGAAAATTATTGATCAGTTTAAAGCAGAAGATGCATTACTTGATGCTGATAGAAATACGAGTAACTATAAAAATGATCCTGCATATCTTCATGCAGACAAGGTTTATAGCGATTTGGACCAGCAAGTTATAAATATAAGCCCTGTCCCAGAGCAATACAAAGGATATAACACCTTTCTAACTTGGATAACAGATGATATGTCGAGTTCACTTGGTACCATGACACATGGTGATGATGCGAACGGTTTTCCTAAGATGACGGTTAAAACCTGCGAAGATGATATAAAAATAGCAGAAAAAATAAAACCTACGTATCCTACAGAATATGTTGATTCCTATTCTGGGTATGGTGAAAAAATCGATGAATTGAGAAATCTATCTGTTGGAAAGTTATAGAGTAAAAGACTGCATTCCCCTCATTTTCATTTATTACTTCATCGCGCTTTATGGTATTCTTTTGACTAGTGATATACTAATATTTAGTTTAATATGGCTAATTTAAAAATATTACTTGATCTACCATCCTTAAAATCAGAAAGTAGTAAAAGATTAACCGAGTATAAGGAGAACAGAGCTTTTGAGTTTTTCTCCTTTACTCCTTCAAGTGAATATAGTCAATTAATTTTTAATGAAGATAAAGCTAAAGGTGTACATTTCATAACTGTTGAAAGAAAAGGGTTTCATGCACAAAGTGTTTTAGAGATGGAGCAGATTGGCTTTCATTGGCTGTTAGAAGATATAAAGAGAATCTCACAATCCTACGATATTAAATATGATGATTTGTTTCTTGCCTACGTTTTAGAAGTAATGTGTAAATATCCAAAATCTAAAACAATTTTAGTTACTGAAAGAAAAAAGTTATTAAATAAAGAAAATCAGGCAAAAAACGGATTTCCTAATCTCCCAGAGTTTAGTATTTTTCATCCAAATGAGGCAGTTATTTATATGGACTTATTTTTGAAAAAGCAAAAGGAATATAGACTCAGTCCAATCTCAACTGCAAATAAAGGATTATGGTATTTATATTCTTTGAAGACCAAAGTTCATAACTATCAACTTACTTGGTCTGTAGTTGTTTCTTTAAACACAAGAGATAAAAAAACAGATCCATATTTTTATATAATGGCGTCTTTACAGGACAGATTAATCGAAATGCTAATGGCTATTGATGAAATAGGAATATCTTACTATGAAGGTTCAAATAATGACACTTTAGACACTATAATATACCATTTTAACTATTGGGTTTGTCTATATGCTGGAGTAATTGACTCGCTCGCATTAATTACGAAACATCGTTATGAGATTGTTGTAAAAAATGAGGTAGATATTCGGTTGCATTCAACACAGAACAATATCTTTCTTGAACAGCTTGCGCTAAAGAATCCATCCATAATCAGCTTTATTAAATCGAATCTAAAAGTAATTTACTTAGTTTCAGGTGCAAGAGATAGCATCATGCATCGTGAGAGGTTAAGAGGGGTAAGATATGTAAATAAATCTCGTCAATTGAGAATCAATACAATCAAAGTCCCAGAAGACATATACAAAAATATTCAGGCATTTACAAAAGCTGGAGTAAACCCAATTTTAGGAGAAAGTACACAGTTATCAGATGCTTATTTAATTGAGCCTTATACTTTTGTTAAAAAAGCTACACCGTTTTTGTTTGAATTTGTTAATGAATATCTGCAATTGTTGAATTTTGATGAATATGTAAATCTAGATGCCAAAGTAAAAAAGCTTGTAGATGAAGGAATCGACTCACAATTTAAGAAGGACTTAGAAGTGTTTAAAAAATATAGTTTAGGCTATTAACAGTTAGGATGCTGGAGTATTGATTATAGTACGTTATACAAAAAAAAATATTTAGGGCGTGATTCTATAAAGTAGTACATCTACTATAATTTTACTAAGAATCATAAGTACTTCTACTATTTACTATTACTATATATGTAGATTAAGAGGTTTTTTATTGTAAATGCGATAAAATAATAGATTTGCTGTAGCACTATGAAGTAACAATTTCGCTTTTTCCGCAGAACGAAGTGCTTCTTTCTGACTTCCTGAAGTATAATCAATGATAGCCAAGTATGCCCAGAAAGTTCCCTCACTTGGATATACCTTTGTGGCTTCTTCTAAAAATTCTTTGGCAGTTTTGGTATTATCATGAAACGATAATACCCTTGCCATACCTTCATAGGTGTATTTCTTTACTTGGTCTTGTCCATCTGACATATCTTTTAGTTTTAGACCCAAAGAATAATAGTATTTCGCTTTTTGATAATCATGCAATTGCTCATAGAGATATCCAAGATCATAAAGGTTACTGGCGTGTGGGGAGGTTTTTACGGATTTTTGTAAATATACTAAGGCATCGTTATAACGGTGGACTGTCATCAATTCAAAGGCTAGGTTTTCTTCAAGATTATCATTGTCGCTAACCTTTATATCATGACTAAAGAGTGTTATCGCATCGATCCAATTGGAATTTCTTACTATTGTCCTCAGAGATAGCAAGACAAGTATAAAAATTGCAATTATTATCCATATCTTTCGCATATATTTAATTCGTTCTTTAAACAAGTTTATAGATATACCAATGATGCCTAATAAACCGACAAGTGGAAAATAGAACCATCGATCTGCGACTGTGGCGTCAAGAGGATAGATTTGTATGACCATAAAAAGCCCTGAAAAAAACCAGACACAGAAGAACAAAAATAGTTTTATATTGTGATCATGGTTTTTAACAATAAATAATCCAATCAAGCTAATGACAATAAGGAATAACGAGTCTATAATGAGAGGGAGATAAAACTGAGCAAAATCAACTGAAGTGATCGCCCACTGCTGATCATAGGCTAGAGTAATTGGAAATACTAGTGTTTTGAGATAGTAAAATCCAATCGCAGGGATATTTAATAATCGCGCTTGTAGAGATATCATTGAAATTGGATTTAATGGTCGAGTATCAAGGCCTACATGACCTACAAAATGGCGCAAAGCAACATATACTACAATGCTAAGAAAACCTACAAATAAAAACTTTATTATATTTTTACGATTAAAGAGAAAATTATACGTTACTATAAGAAGAAAAAACAGTACGCCAGTCTCTTTTGTCAAAAAAGAAAATAATAATAAAAGACCTATGAGAATAAGTCTCTTTAAAGATATTTTTTTCTTCAGAGAAAGCTGGAATGCGATTATCCCAAAAAGAAAAAATAATTCACTCACTGTTTGAGAGATATATGAGACAGATTCAACTTGGATTGGATGGACGAGAAAGACGAGTACAGAAAGAAACGTGATGCTTAAAGAAAAGAACTTACGAAAGAGTATAAAAAGAAGTATTGCACAGCCAATATGCAATAGCAGTTGCAATATATGGTAATAAAATGTGTTGGTTTCAAACAATGTATAAAGAATAGAAAAATACAATGCCGGTATAGGCCGATACTGTCCCGCTGTATTAAAAATATTTGGTCCAAAAGCGTTTGAGAAATTTATCGTATGAGCAAGCGAATTATTAATAATATAAATTACATCATCTCCTAGAAAATTATTGAAAAGGCTGTTTGCATATACAAATAAGGCAATAATAATAATCCAGTGAATCGTTTTGAGTGTTGTCAGAGGGACAAAATAGTTTTTAAAAGAAAATTCCTCTTTTTTCTGTTCATGCTCTTGCATATATTTATTCTACAATAGTAGAATAAGCAGTTCAATCATACATCACAAAATTGTACTATTGACAATAGCTGTAACAATTATATATGCTGAGTATGAAATTGTACGATTATTATGAAAATAAGGCTCCGACTGTTTCTTTTGTTTTTCCTCACTATATCTTTTGGATTCCTTTTTACAAAATCTGCATTGGCTGATACAGTTACACTCTCAGGTAGTGTAAAAGACTCATCAGGGACAGCCATAGGTGGCGCTACAGTCAGTGTCAATGATCCAAATTTAGATAGTACAACAACCGATCCAACTACAGGAAATTACAGCCTTACGATACCTTCAGGAACATATAATGTACAGGTCACACCGGCAGCAGGAAGTAGTTTTTCTTCAGCCATTGCATATAATCAAAATATTTCTGTAAATACTACTTTAAATTTCATATTAACTCCTGCGGGGACAGCTAGCCTTTCGGGACATCTTTATGACGAATCGGGTAATCCTTTAACGAACCAAACTGTCTCCTTACTCAATGCCTCAGGTGCACAAGTAACGAGTAGCACTACGGACTCAACGGGTCACTATTCATTAACGGCTTCTACAGCAACTTACACAATTCGAATTAATGGAGCAAACTCCGATTTTTCTCAGGATATTCCACTAGCCTACAATATTTTCATCAATAACTATGCTCTCAATAGCGATACACAACAGGACATAACCTTACCAGTAAAGAAAGTTAGTATGCATATTCAGGATCCTTCTGCTAATCCAATTTCAGGTGTTAAAATCACGAGTAGTAGTGTTCAGCTTAATTTAAATCTATCGCTTGGTGATGGA
>WNFI01699572.1_pt1 | contig 11422 bp, 17 predicted proteins | sample 5400471 | NCBI WGS metagenome assembly WNFI01 (sample SAMN13153348, study PRJNA577476) | soil metagenome | isolation source: 100 cm saprolite on Douglas fir-dominated hillslope | place: USA:California | collected 2013-09-17
AGGGACCTCTCGCGGTCCCTGGTCAGCGAAGGCTTCCGCGACGCCATAGAAAAGTGGGACTGGTCCGTGATATGCGGCTCTCACGAACGGATGTTTCGCGACGTTCGGTAGCTGCGCCCGAGACGCTGTGCCGCACTGCAATCCTCCGCCACTCTTGATAAACCGTCGTGAAGGAATGGCACCCTGGCTCGGCTGTCCCCTTTTCCTCGAGCGGACCGAGAGACCGCTTTCGATTCGACTTCAGATGTGCCAGGGATCTATAACGGTTATCCCCAGGGGCTGAAAGTGGCGCACATTCCGAGTCACCACCGTCATGCCATGGACGAGCGCCGTGGCCGCGATGAGAGCGTCGCGATCGGAACGCGGGTCAGGAACATGGAGGGTTGCGCAGCGTTGCGCCACCGCGGTATCGATCGCGAGTATGCGACCGCTAAAGGCCGGTAAGACATGGTTATCCAGCCAGGCGCGCAGAATCCCACCCTGCTTCCGGTCACGCCGCTCCATCAACAGTATCCCTATCTCTAATTCCAGGATTGATATGACAGAGACGTAGAGGCCCGCAGCGGGAACCGCCTGGGCCCACATTCTGACGCCCAGGTGCGCTTTCCGGGCTTTTCTTAATTCTGAAACTACATTCGTATCGAGAAGAAACATCAGGAAAGGTCCACCGGCCCGTGAAGCTTACGCTTCAGGCGAGGTGGCTCAAAATCAATTTCCGCCGCTTCCGGCATTGCCAGAAGGTCGGTAATGCTCTTTTGTCCTCGGCTAAGCCTCTGATATTCCTCAGCCGTCAGCAGCACATGGGACGGATGTCCGCGGTCTGTGATGAAGACCGGCCCCCGCTTCGCGGCTCTCTTCGCCCTGCTTGTGTCCTGATTGAATTCCCGACTCGACAATTTTGTAATCGCCATGTTTCTGTCCAATCCGATGTAGCAACGTAGCTACATTCTAGCAGATCACCGGGACAACGGCTCACCTATCCGCGCGGGAATGGTGATCGGCTTGCCCAGGAATCCGGACGCCACGAGGGCTGATCGTCCATGAGAATGAAAAAGGGGGGTGATCCGCTCATCCGCTCATGTCATTGAAAAGCAAGGAAAAATCGGTAGCCGATAGCGGAGCGTATGAGCATTTGGTAGCGCTACCGAACCGTTCTGCCAGGCGATTGATTCAAACAGGGCCGGCCGGGTGTGAGTCGGGACCCACGCCGGCCCCGCAGGATCAGCGGGCGATTATTGCTTATCTGCTTATCTTGCCCATTTTTCAAAGAGCCACGAACACGCCGGCGCGCTGGGCGCCGCCAGATTGGACTATGACTGATGCGGAGGCGCGATTCAAGTTTTGCTGCCGAAGTGACAGCAGCTGGGTGAGATACTTACTTCCTGATTGCTCGTGGTAATTTGATTCTGTCGTCCGGTTCCGGCTCAACATCCGGAGCGTTGCGCAGAAACTTCGTCATTCCGCTGCCGGTTGCCTTGCCAGTTCGCTTCTTAAAGAATTCAGCGGCGGTTTCCACCACACCTACTTTTTCCGCTACAGCGGCGGAAATCCACTGATTCAGGGACACGCCATCTTCCTTTGCCAATCGCGCTGCCGCCTTCTTGATCGAGAGTGGCAGCTTCAACGGATATGTCGCCTTGCTCATGGTTTCACCTTCTTCAGTAGGTCTGCCGGATGGGCGATGGGAATGCTGAATCGATCACCCGCCTCCGCGAAATCCCGAATGTTGTATGTCACTAAAGCGTCGGCCCGACCGTTGATGGCGGATTCCAGGACCATCTCATGGTTCGATCCCGTCGTTCCCCGCTTGACGGAGCGGTACGGACTGACCCAGATTCTTCCGCGCCATCCGGCGCTGTATCATCGTAGCGGTTGACTTGAGTTTTGATAAACTATTTGATCATGGTACCCGCTAACGAAAAACAGCAGGCACACCAAATGCTGGACAAGCTCGATACCAGCCAATTGGAGGCCGTAGTCCGTCTGCTGCGCGTGATGACCGACCCGGTAGCGCGCGCGATGGCCAACGCCCCTGTGGATGATGAACCGGAAAGTGAGCAGGAGCGCCAGGCGGTCGCCGAATCAAAAGCCTGGTTTCACCAACAGGGCGGAAAAGGCATATCTCATGAGGATGTGCTGGCCGATTTCGGGCTCACTCCCGATATTATTAAGAACCGAAAAGACCGCGTGTGAAAAAGATCGCGTGGTCTGAGCGTGCACGCGCAGATGTCCGCCGCCTTGACCGCGAAACTGCCATGCGAATCTTCACGACTCTCCATCAATTTGCCGAAACCGGCGAAGGCGACGTCAAGAAGCTCAAGGGCGAGTCAGACGAACTGCGTCTGCGCGTCGGTGACTACCGCGTCCGTTTTACTGAGGAACCAGACGACACAATTCAAATTCATACTGTTCGTCACCGCAGCGAAGCCTACCGCTGACATAAAGGCGCTCTTCAAGCCTTAATCACGCAGATCAGGCTGACCTCTTTTTCCTGCGGAAGTTTTTAGAGAGGAGCGGTAATGAAGAACTTTTTGATTGTGGTGGCTTTGTTCGGTCTGATTGCAACCGCGCGAGCGCAACTCGATACCGAATCGACTCCACCGGAGAAAGACTCGAATGACCTGTTTGCCAGGGCTGCGGCCAGTCGTCTGGTGGTCATTGGCACGGTGATCAAGAGCGAGGGGGGCCCCATGCGCATTCCGCCGGAGGAACTCGAAGCCCGGCTCAAGAACGGAACGGCGCGCGGAGGAAGCCTGGTAACCATCAAGGCCGACGAGACCGTCTGCCGGCAATCGGACTTTGACAAGAATGCGCCTAAGGTGGACGAAGGTTCACAGGTCTTGTACCTGTTCGTGCCCCTGGATGACTCGACTCTTTCGCCCGGGCACTATCGGGAGGTACTGTTGCCTCAGCATCGCTATATGCTGCTGCTGCAGCCGCTCGATTCCCGCCCGCTGATCGCGGACTACCAGCTCGATCCCAACCGCGGCTATTACCGGGGAGAGGAGGAAAATCGAGGAGTCGTCCCCCTCGATCTCCCGTCCACACCCGCTCGAACCCATAACCCGCCGGAAGTAGTGGATAAGGTGCGGAAGCTGTGCTCCGCTATGCGGCCTGCTAACCCGCGAGACAAGCTCGCCCTTCTCGATCAACTGGCCCAATCTGGCGACCCGGTCCTCGCGAGAGAAGCCGAGAACGCAAAGAAGGCTGTGGTTCTCTCGATGACTCCACCAAACACGACGCCCCACTAGATGATCCTTCTGTAAATGGTTAGGCAATGTTTCAATTCGTCCATTTTGTACTTCCAGCGAAACACGACGGGATCAGCATTGATTTGCTGAGGGAGAAAAGGGGACGGCCTGAGAGCCTGTCCCCTTTTTCGTCTCATTTGGAGTTATGGCTAAGGCAACTCATTCCCGCCCCCGGCCATAACCACCGTAACGGTCCTGTGAGGAGAGCGCGCATCGACCTCCGAAAGCATCACTTTAACAATATAGGTCTTCGATCGGCTGATCGGTAATTGCATACAACGATTGTGCCAAAACGAGGATCCTGAAATGCTCGATGCCAGAACCCATGAACCTGAGAGGCTCCCGCCGCCTTCACAAACCGGATTGCCCAGGCTGTCCGTGACGGACACTCCAACGAATGTTGACAAAGATTCCAGTTCCGCTCGATCTTCATAAGTCACGTCTGCAACGTCGAGAGAAAGATCGAGAGGAACTGAAGGCAGGCCCTGAACAGTGAACTGATAATCGCCGTGCTGCCACAATGGAAATTGGCCCAATTCGGCGTAATAAGGAGAAGAAACCGGAATCGTGAATACTCAGGCCGCCCTGAAATTCATGAGGGTGGTAGCTAAAAACCCAGGAATTACCGAGAAGAACCGCGAGGAGAATCGCAGCGATCAACCACCCACGTTTCATTCGGATTTTCATCAGCATCTCCTCTACGTCTTATATATGATGCGGACGTCCAATCACTTCATTGCTACGCGTCGCATGTGCGGTCCCAACTTACCTGCCCGAAGCGCCAACTCGAGTTCTGGCACCAAACCCGCCACTCGGAGGGCGAGTTTGTCGTAATCGCTCTGTGTCCGGGGTCGATACAGGCGATGTCGCACGGAAAACCAGGTCCGCCATCGAGTCAGCGCATACATCTCGAAGAATTCCTTCAGCCAGTGAACATGCACATCCTCGGCGCGCCAGTGCCCCGTGAGAGTCATCATCCCCTCTTTTGGCGCGATGCCCACGTTGATCCGAAAGGCGGCGCGTCGGCGGGGAGCGAATTGAATTTCAATCAGATCCACTCCCGATTCCTGAGCGCGGATCAGCCGACCCCATGATGGAAAACTCAGCACAAATTCTCGGTCGACCGGCCCACGGTGCACTGGTGGCGCAACTTCGAACCCCTGCCTGGTTAGCACGGGCAGCAGATGCGTCCGAAGGCTCCATGTCAGCAGCTCTGTTTGTTTTTTTGCTTTTAAAGCTCCAAGCCGTTTCTTTGATGTCACGCACACCCCGACGGGAGAATCCCCAAGAATCGGGGAGAGACCAGAGATTTTCCAAGTATTACACCAGGGAATGATATCGCAGAGAACCGACGTTCAATCGGCAATGATCTCGAGGATTACACGGAAACATGCTCAAGAGATGTTCCGCCTTTGGGGATCGCCAGTCCGGCCTCACCACAGGTCAATAATAACCATCACTCTTACGTCTCGGCTGCCACAGCCAGGCGCCGCGCTAAATTTCCACTGTCGGGCCTCCTCGAGAATGGCTTTGTCGACCCGGGCCGATCGGGAAGTCGTGACCATCTTTACATCATGAATACTTCCATCCTCACGCACACTGAGGGTGACGGATGGATGGGGGTTGAACCGCCGGGGCAGAGGCTTATCGTCCAGGCGCAATCGTGGCGAATTGAGTAATTTTGACGCACAAATCTTCTGTGAATCAGAGCCGGCTTTGTCCGGTTTCGCCTGACCCGGCAAGTGGCTGCAAACCAGCAGCATCGTGAAGAGCGTGAATGCTATTTTCGGCGATCTGATCGGAGGCCGACGTTCTATGAGGATGTCTGAATCCACCAGGACGGTCATTTCTTTCCATGCCTTTGAAGGCGGTTGCCACGTCGCAGATCGCGCACGGAATTGACGGAGTCGGGCGCATCGGGGCGGTCCCGACCTATCCCCACAAAGGCCTGCATGGCCTCCCGGCGTCCTTCCAGCCTGCCGAGAAAGCGTTCACGAACCGCTTGCCGCACCAGTTCAGAAATGCTAGTCCCCTCACTGCGTGCTCGCTCATGCAGAGCATTCCAGAGATCGTCATCGAGGTAAAGTTGAGTTCGTTTCATGAGGTACGTTATACATCGCCAGAGGCCCAAAAAAGCAACAGGCCGCAAGTGTCCGCTTGTGAGCATGCAGGCTACGGAAAGTAAATTGACAGAAAACGTCCCATCTGTCGCCGGATTTCCGATGTGGATTCAAGGTAGCTGTCAGCCTGGGTTTCAAGGAAAACATCATGACAAGGCTGTAAAATTCGACTTCATGGACGAAAATACCACTCGCGCGCAATTGAAAGAACATATTGCAACCCGGTTAGTTGGTACGTCTGGCGGCCTAATTACGTTTCCCACAATCATGCTACCCTTGGATCGCTACTCCGCAGCGGCGAGCGCTTGCAGGATACAAAGTGGCAAGCGAATCAAGGCGGCCCCCACCGCTGAGGTTGTGAGAATTATCCTTGGCGGGCTTGGGTTCTGTGCGGAACGCACCCGGAAAGATGCCGGTGGATACGTCAAGCTTTTCAGAGAATTGCTCAAGCCAGCCCCATGGGTAGAGACGGAGCCCAACGATCTTGAGGATGATATCTCTTTAGACCGTTCTGAGGAATTGACGCCTCTGTATTTACGCAAGGATACGGAATCGTCCTTGATTGAGCAGTATAAGCAGGCTTATTTCGAGAGCTTGCAGGGGAAAATGCCGCTAGGAGATGAAAGTGTCACCTCCGAAACAGAAACGACAACTTTCGAATGGGTTCTGGATGACTTTGTCCACCGGGTTCGGTTGGCGCGTGCTATGGGACCAGCCACAGTTGAAAAAGTTTGCGAGGCCATCTTCGATTACGACGAGTTTAGCTGGGCGCCAGGCACTCCTGATCTTTTCGTATGGGACCCGGACCGCCACCCTGTTGAATGGTTTTTTGCGGAGGTGAAAGGACCAAAGGATCACCTTCAGGCAAGTCAGGTAGCATGGCTTCGGTGCCATTGGAATGATATCGAAGGTCGGTTTGTAGTGATTGCACTCGGCTGATCTGAGAACTGTGCGCGGCACACCCAGTTCAGGCAGCTTACGCCGTCCTCCCGTAAATTCGGCAAAGGGGTAACTTAGGAACGGACAAAACATTTTCGAATATTACGCTGGTAACCTTTTCTGGACGATCGCCAGTCCAACAGAATGCAACCGGCCAGTGGATATTCAGCCTCTCAAAGACGGACGTTTCTTTTGCGTCGTCATTCATTTTGCCATGAGTTCCCGGAATGCCAGATCGGAGTCTGATTCAATGAGAAACCTTGCAGCCAATCTGTGTTTTCGAAGTACCGTGTTTCTTGCGATGCTCTTGCTTTTTATGGCAGGCGGTGTGGCTCAAACGACTTCCGGCGCAATCTCGGTTCAACTCGAAAGGCCGGCGGTTAGCCTGGGCGAACCTGTTCTGATGCAGGTCCGGGTTGATAACCGCGCGTCCGTGCCGCTCGACCTGGATCTTGGCGGCGATGGAACGGAGAATATTCTTATTTCAATCGTCGGCCCCGACGGTAAGACCCGGCGCAAGCCGCCAACGATTCGAAAGGAAGGCATCGTATTTTTCGGCAAAGTGCATTTAGAGTCCGGCGGCTCTTACGCTCAGACTGTCGTCCTCAATCAATGGTTTCAATTTGAGGAAACCGGCCGGTACGAGATTAAAATAGCGCTGCAATCGTCTTTGCGTATTGCGGGAAAGAGCATCCCCGCAGGTGACTTTGTTCTGCGCCTTGAGATTTCTTCCGAAAATCCATCGGAACTGGCTGCAGCGTGCAGCCAACTCGTCTCCCGAATTCATGCTGAGGGTTCTGCACAGGATTCACTCTCGGCAGCTCTTGCACTCAGCTTCGTACACGATTCGATCGTTGTGCCTTATTGGGCGCAAGTTCTGGAGCAACCCGGTTTTGCCCATGACACGGCGATCAGCAGCCTGGCGGATATAGGAAACAGCCAAGCAGTCGCGGCCCTGGTGCGCAGTCTGCACGGATCTGAAGGTGAGACCAGAGCCTCGGCGCGATCAGCCTTGAAGGCAATAGCAACTCACACCGCGGAACCGTCGATCAGAAAACAGATTGATGAGGCACTGCGCAGCCAGTGAGATTCCGTGCACGACTCAAGTAACGGCCCACACCGACCAGTCAAAATTCAGCAGAACCTGGATCGATGGATCCTCAGAGTATAGATTATTGAGGCATTTTCCATTCCCGATACACAAAACGAGCACGTTTGCTTTCGTCACTTTGTTTCTTATCTTTCTCATGCTGCCTCGGCTTTCCGTTGTGCCACAGGCTGTGAAGTGTGGCGGACGGCTTCTGGGCTTTCTTATTCTTTTCGGGATGGACATCCCAGTTCGATGCACTCACATACACGCGCTCCTCCCCTGAGAGAAACCTACGCTGCGCGTTGATCGTGCCGCAATTAGCCATGCGTGTGTGCGTCGGATTCAGAATTAACATGCGTTTCGCCCCTAACGCATCTCGCAAATCATCCGGTGTATAACGATGGAAATCAACGTCGGTTCGGCCGTGCATCACATTGATTTCTCCGCAGATCAAGAGAATCGCTTTTCTGCCAAAGAAACGAAATGAGCGCTCAGGCAGCGCTTTGGCCAACTTGGCTAGATAGCGGGGATTCTTGTCGGTTTCAGCACGGAATGCGAAGATCTGCTTGCCCATCTTCCTAGCCAGCCCGGCCTCCACCCTCAAATATCTTTTCGGGTTGGTAGTTTCGAGCACCACGACGGTCTTTGCGCGCTTTGTGGCAGCCCTGACAGATTCCAGATCGGCAACACCACGAACCGACCACCCGGCGCACAACAACAATCCTGGCCGCCGCCGCCGGATGATCTCAGAGATTACGTCGCTGTTATCCCATGACGGGCGATGCTCTTGCCTGCTCACCGGAAAGGACAGCGTCCCTATGATCGATGCGCGTTTACGGTCAGCGCCGGTCAGTGCAATCGGGAGGTCGATATCGCTGTTATCCGCACGACGCTCTCGAATTGGGGAGAGGCGAGGGCTTTGGGGAATGTCTTTACCACGTGATTTTGCAGGCAGTCTCTCTATCATCTGGTATCTCCCTACCTGTATTCAGTGTACGGCACTACGGTGCCGGAGACTCAGGAGTTTTCAGTAGGCGCTGGAGGACGAAGGATTGGAGACTGGCGGCTGCTTAGAGGTCCCTAACTAAATCAGCTTCTCTGACCCAAGTGGCCGAGAGGCTCAGCATGTAAATGAGAAGAATCGGGAATGTCCCGTCAGTTCCCAGTTTCCCCACAAGACTTCAATGAAGGAACCTGAATCCACCAGGATAGCGAAATTGCTGTCACTTTGCTGCCAAAATGGCAGCATTCTGATGGCACTTCAACAGCAACGCTTGCTCCAAGCCAGGTCCGTCCACTAGATTTCCGAAACACTCTGGCGGGTTATTGCCAACCGCCCACACTGAAAAGGCGCGCTAATGTCAGCCAAGAATAATCTCTATTACCATACGGTTTTAAGCTTTACGTTTTTATGTGTACTTGGTGTGATCGGGTGGCCCACTTGGAAGGTAGTTTTCCTGGAGCCAAAAGTATGTATAGCAAAATCTACTTTCGTGGACTTCACTCGGCCTAAGCATATCGCGATACAAGACCACGCCTTTGAAAATACGGTGCAATTGAAAGGATTCGAGACCTTTTCTAATGTCCTCGCCGCAATCGGTAAATTCCAAGTCGATGTCACTGTAGTCCCATCGCTGGCCCGGCGGGAGAATTCTGGTCTGCATAAAGACAAGTTCAGGTCCGTAATCTGGAGGATCCTCGAGTCCACCATGGATTCCTTTGTCTGTAAATCGGGGCCGTCCTCTGATCGCGAAAACCTGAGCTGGTGTACGCCCTTTATTGATAACCGAAAAAGCGAAATAGACGACACGTCTCTTGACAGGTCTAGGCTTACCCTCCTCGTTCAACTCAAACGAATCAATCCATTTTACCGTCTTGCGGATTTTAGGAATGACCCACGGGCGTTCGGCATTGATGACGACCTGAGCGTTAAGCAGTGCGGCATCAGCGGTAGCTTGCGCAATGGCAGTGGCTTTGGCTCCGGATTCCTTCGCATCTATGATCTGTTCTTTCATCAGTACCGCTTGTTTTTCGAATACCCCGACACTCTTTTCCATCGCCTCTGCATTGGCCTTAGAAAAATCAGAATTCTTACGAGCAGACTCAGCATTGTCAATAGCGGATTTTGCGAGTTGCTCCAAGCTGGTCTTGTGCTCCCGCATGATTCCGGCTTGGCGCCAAAAAAGAAAAGCCTGCCAAACGAGGGCAGCCACTTGCAGGAAACCCACGAGCACCAGAAGACCCGTGAACAACGCCAGTTGCCTCTGTATTTTTTCGTCATCATCGGATTTGCTTGCATGACTGCTATGGCACACGGGCTCAGGTTTGCTATCGGCAGAGACGGCTGGAGGGGCTGGAGTTGGTGCAGTTTGTATGGTTGGCTTGTCATCATTTTTGCGAGCCTTTGCTTGATCAGCGATCTGGGAACTTTTGCCTTCGGCAGCCCGGGTGCCTTTTGGCGATTTCATTGGCTGTTGGGAAATGATGATAGCTACACACAACACGATAAATGCGCGATTCATAAGATAACAAATGTAACACGCAAACACTTGGAGGATTGCCGTCAACTGCGTACCCAGTTAAGGCCCAATTCTGAGAGAAGGCGTTTGAAGATGGCATTCATGCCGGCACAAGATCGCTTGATCGACAGCCTGGCGAATATAGGAAACTCCGAAGAAGTCGCGGGCCTGGTGCGCAGCCGGCAGGGACCTGAAAGCAACACTAGATCCTGCGCGATCAGCTTGAAAGCAATTGCAACTCAAATCACGAAGCCGTCGATCAGAAAACAGATTGATTAGGCACTCCGCAGCCAGTGACACTCTGTGCGCGACTGACGTAACCACCACACCGACAGGTCAGCATTCAGCAGAACTTGAACCGCTGAATTCTTAGAGGAACAACGTAAGCCGAGTTTTTCTCCGGAATGGCCCGCTTCATCCTGGACATCTGTTCGTTTTCTGAACGACCACAAGTCCATTGCCAGCCAAATCGATTGCCCATTTCGCTGACAAAACCCTCGTCGCTATTCTGCTTCCCCACAAAACTTAGTCGCGCAGATTAGGCTGCCCCCTTTTTGCCTTCTTGTGGTTGCTTGCGTGTAGTCGAAGACGACGACTCGCGAGTTTTTGGTGATCAGTGTGAGGCGGGTTAATTTAATCGTACAATCTATTGAGGATTCGTCAATACACGGGTGATATATGCCAAGAGCGGCGAATAGAAGAGCGAGGCCGCACCTGGAAGGCTATTTGCCGGAGCGGGCATACCAGCATTCGGTGAAGGAACATCTTGATCGGATATACGGTGAGGTAAAAGAGCAGTGGCAGCCGTTTGTCGGGGAGCGACGGGAGATCTATCGGCCCGTGATCGACATGGCGGTAGGCCCGTTTGCAACGCGACAGAAATTCGGGCAGCGGTATACGGAACTTATGAATGAGACGCGGCCGTTTATCGAGAGGCTGGTGGATATGCACAATGGAAATGTCGGCGCACTGCAGGAACACATAGATTTCGAATCGCTGGTAGAGTTCAACGAGAATGCACGGTGCTTGCTTTGCATTGAGATCGAAGAGACCGGTCATCGGAAGCACTGTCTGGGCAATCTCGTGAACGCCTCGGCACTTGGCAGAATCGGCATTTTGGTGGCGCGAACTAGTGTTGTGCTAGGCACGTTCCGCAAGCAACGTGCATACTTCCAGTTTCTTGCAGACGTGGGAAAGAACACATTTCGGACCGCCAATGCGCTTATCCTCAGCGCTGAACAGTTTGACGAGTGCTTGGCAAGGGGAATGGGGGATTGATTGCCGGTGGGCCCTTGCAAGCTGTGCCTGGAGGAAAAAGAGCTACAGGATAGCCATATGCTCCCCAGGGCGCTTTATAAAATGGCGCGTGAGCGGGGCTACGATCCTGTGGTTATGACGCAGGAAGTCGCTACTCATACGTCGAGGCAGGTTCGAGACTATGTCTTCTGCTGGGATTGCGAGCAGAAGTTCAGCCGCAGGGGCGAGGCTTACGTGATGCGGCTC
>WNFI01442510.1_pt1 | contig 11421 bp, 10 predicted proteins | sample 5400471 | NCBI WGS metagenome assembly WNFI01 (sample SAMN13153348, study PRJNA577476) | soil metagenome | isolation source: 100 cm saprolite on Douglas fir-dominated hillslope | place: USA:California | collected 2013-09-17
GCCTTTGATCATCGACCAGAGGATCCGGTTGCACGTCGCGTCAGGCACGCGATCCGGCGCCCTGAGGTCAAGGTCCCGCGACATCCTGGCGGCGGCCGATCGCGGCGGGTTCAGCTCGTTCATGTCCACCCGCGGCACGATCGCGGCATAGGGCGTCAGGTCCGTCGACGGCAGCCAGGTGACCTGGAAGATGGTGAAGCCCGGCGACACCGTGAACGCGGCCCGGTGAGGGCGGCGGGCCGGTTTCCGGGCGGTGGGCGTGGTGTCAAGCCCCGCGGCTGCGCTCGCACCGCAGGTAGATCGCCAGATCGCCGACGTTGGTGCCGGTGTTGCCGGTCTCGAGCAGCGCGCCGGAGACCGCCCCCAGCGCCCGCTGCGCGTCGTGGCCGGCCAGGGCCGCGGCGGGATCGACGCCGGCGCGCTCGATGGCCGCCCAGGTGGCACCGTCGACGATGCCGCCCGCGGAGCGCGTCGGCCCATCCTCGCCATCGGTCGCCAGGGTGAGCACCAGCTCGCCGCCGCCCTCCCCCGCCGCCAGCTCGCGCGCCGCCGCCAGCGCCAGCTCCTGGTTGCGGCCGCCGCGGCCGTGGACGGGGCCGAGGGTGACCGTGGTCTCGCCCCCCAGGATCAGGGCCACTCGCTCGCCGCCGAGCGCGCGGCCTCGCGCCACCAGGGCGCCGCCGGCCGGCGCGGCCTCCCCGGCCAGCGCGCCGGTGACGACCGTGAAGCCGCTGCGCCGCGCCTCGCCGGCCGCCGCCTCGACCGCGGTGGCGACGCTCCCCACCAGCAGCGACTCGACCCGCGCCAGCTCCGGGTCGCCGGGCTTCACCGTCTCGCGCAACTCGCCCCGTGCACCGGCCGCGAGGTGCTGCCGCACCCGGGGCGGCACGCCGAGCGCGCTGATCGCCGGCAGCGCCGACAGCGCCGGCAGCGCCGACAGCGCCGACAGCGCCGACAGCGCCGACAGCGCCGACAGCGCCGACAGCGCGTCGGCAAACGTGGTCGGGTCCGCCGCGAAGGGGCCCGACCCGATCGTGCCCGGATCGTCGCCCGGCACGTCGGAGAGCAGCAGCGCCAGTTCAGCTCCTCGAGGGTGAGGCCGCCGGCCGCCGCCTCGACGCAAGCCGAGGAGCCGCCGGACACCAGCGCGATCATCGGCGCCCCTGGAGGCAGCTCGCCCAGCCACCGCAGCACCCGCTCGCCGGCCGCCAGGCTCTGCCGATCGGGCAGCGGGTGCCCGCCCGAGAGCTGCTCCCAGGCAGGGTCCAGCAGGCCGGGCGTCTGATGGGTGCGGACCAGCAGCCGGCGCGCCTCCAGGCCGCCCCGGCGCGCGGTATCGCGGTCGGGGCGGCCGGCGAGCGCGCCGGCCGCGCCGCGCGCCATCGCCGGCGCCGCCTTGCCGAGGGCGAGCGCCGCGCCCCAGCGCTCCGGGCGCCCGTGCAGCGCCTCGCGCACCAGGCGCTCCGGGTCCACCGCCGCGAGCGCCACCGCCGCCAGCCGCCGCGCGACCTCGTAAAGAGTCATCTCCGAAGCTCCGTCCTCTCTCGTCGGCTCGGTCCCTGCTCTCGCAGCAACCAGGCTGCTCGGCTGTCTTCGCGGCTGGCTGCTCAGCGCTCGTCGCCACCCGTCTCCGCGCCGCCGCCAGCGCCGGTCAACGGCAGCCGCAGCGGCCGGTCCGTCCAGGCCACGTCCCAGTAGCGGCCGAATTTCCGGCCGACCTCGCGGAACACGCCGACGGCCGCGTCGACCGTGGTGTCGTAGGCGGCCTTGGGACGCCAGCGCATCGTGCCCGCGTAGCCCAGGACCTCCCCGTCCGCCACCGCCGCCAGCAGCCGGTGCCGCCCGCTCGGCGCGAACTGCTCGAACCAGCCGGCGCGGCGCTCGACCGTGTACGGCTCGAGGTCGAAGGTGACGGACGTATGCAGGACGTAGTGGTTGTAGATCTCGGTGAGCCCCGGCAGGTCGGACCGCTCTGCCGGCCGGATGCGGATCTCGGCCATCGCCCTTCCAGGATACCAGCGCCGGCGCGTCTCCCTGCGGCCTGCCGCCCCGGGGCGCACCGGGGTCCCGGCGGCTCTCCCGGCGGCCTGCCGTCGCGTCGCCCACCTGGGGATGGAAATACTCCTCCCCCCGGTCCATAATGGCCGCCAAGTAGATCAGTCCGCCATGTCGAGCCGGGTGTACGGCGCCCGTGTTGCCGCCCGCACCGCGGCGCCCGGGCATCCGGCCGGCGGAGGAGCCGTTGATCCGTATGGCGATGGTGCGCGGGGTCTCCCCTCTCAGCCGCCTCCGGCGTGCGCTGACCGGGCATCCTTGGCTCCGCCTCCGGGCGGCGGCCCTCGCCGCGGCCTCCCTGGCCTCCGGCGCGGCCTGCTCGCCCGTGCCGGGCGCCGGCGGCGAGCCGTTGCGCATGGTCTTCCACAGCGATCCGCAGGGGCTGGACCCCCACCTGCACGACGAGGTCTCCACCCACTGGGTCCTCGACAACATCTACGACGCCCTGGTCGGCTTCGACGCCGACATGAGCGTGCGCCCCGCCCTGGCGCTGGGCTGGGAGAACCCCGACGACCTCACCTGGCGCTTTCAGCTGCGCCCCGGCGTGCTTTTCCAGGACGGCCGCAAGCTCGAGGCGAAGGACGTGGTCGCGAGCCTCAACCGCGCCCGCTCCCACCCGCAGAGCCGGATGTCGGGCTACCTGGTCGAGGTGGCGCTGGTGCGCGCCCTGGACCCGCAGACGGTCGAGGTCCGGACCCGCCGCCCCTATCCGATCCTGCTCAACAAGCTGACCTTCATCGCCATCGTGCCCCGCGACGCGCCGCCGCTCATCGCCAACCCGCTCGGCACCGGACCCTACCGCTTCGTCTCCTACCGGGCCGGCCGCGACCTCGACCTCGCCGCCTTCCGCCGCAACTGGCGCGGCGGCGCCATCGAGCCGCGCGTGAGCATCGGCTTCGAGAGCGACTCGGCCAGGCGGGCGGAGCGCTTGATTGCCGGCCGGGCGGACCTGATCGCCGAGCTGCCCTCGGCGGACGCCGAGCGGGTGGCGGCGGCGCCGGGCTGCGAGGTGCGTTCCGCCGGCGGCCTGGCGGTCGCCTACCTGCAGCCGCGCCTGGACCTCCACCCCTTCACCGACCTGCGGGTGCGCCGCGCCATCAGCCTGGCGCTGGACCGCAACGCCCTGGTCAAGGCGATGCTGGGCGGCCACGGCGCCCCCGCCGGCCAGCTCGTCGGTCCCAAGGTCTTCGGCTACGCGCCCGACCTCCAGCCTCCCCGCCGCGATCTCGCCGCGGCCCGCCGCCTGCTCGCCGAGTCGGGGCATGCCGCCGGCATCGACGTCCCGATCGAGTACCGCGCCGGTCAGGACATCGAGCCGCTGCGCGCGCAGCTCGCCGAGGCTGGCATCCGCGTGCGGCCCCAGCCGCGGCAGTGGAACGTGCTCTACCCCCGGCTGCTGCGGGGCGACGTGGGCTTCTACTACGGCACCTGGCAGTGCTCGTCCGGCGACGCCAGCGACCTGTTCGACAACAAGATCCACACTCGCGACCCGGTCCGCGGCTACGGCGACAGCAACTCCAACCGCTACAGCAACCCGGCGCTCGACCGGCTGATCGAGAGCAGCGGCGCGACCCTCAACATGAACCAGCGCGGCCGCATCCTCGAGAGCGCCATGCGCATGCTGGACGCCGACCTGCCGCTCATCCCGCTGGTCATCCCCTACAACCTGTACGGCGTCCGGCGGGGCCTCGAATGGGAGCCGCGGCTCGATTTCCGCTTTCACGCCGCCGACGTCCGGCGGGCGGCGGGATCGTGACCGCGAGGCGCTCGCCCGTACCGAGGGTCCGCAGCCTCCGCCTGCGCTTCGTGCTGGCGATCGCGGCGCTGGTGGCGCTGGTGCTGGTCGCCAACGGCCTGGTCCTGGCGCTCGCCAGCCGCGGCCAGCTGCGCCAGGACGTCGAGCGCCGGGCGCGGGCGTACGCCCAGCTGTCGGTGGGCCCGATCTGCAACGCTTACGAGACCTACTACGCCAGCGGCTACAGCAAGTTCCGCGAGCTGCTCCTGGAAACCATCCGGCTCGACCCCGACCTCGCGCGCCTGTCGGTCTACGACACGGCCGGCCGCGCGCTGTTCGACTCCACGGAGTTCCGCAGCGAGCTGATCGAATCCTCCCAGGGCCCCACGGCCGCCCTCGCCGGCCCCGCCATGCTGCGCGCGGTCAAGGGGATGTCGCTCTCCTCCTGGCCGACGGCCGAGAACGGCAAGCCGCTCTACGTGGTGGTGGCGCCGTTCGTCGAGGAGTGGGGGCGCCACCGCTACTCGGTCGCCTACTATTTTGTCTATGACAGCCTGCGGGTGGCGGCGCTGGCGGCGGGCTGGCGCATCGCCTGGCTGTCGGCGGCCTCCCTGGCGCTCGGCGTGCTCATCGCCATCCTGCTGTCGTCGCAGAGCTTGGGGCCGCTCCAGGTGCTGACCCGCGGCGCGCAGGACCTCGCCGACGGCATGCTGGAGAGGCGCATCGACCTCAGGACCGGCGACGAGTTCGGCGTGCTGGCCGCGACCTTCAACCAGATGGCCGCGAAGCTGGCGCGCACCATCTCCGATCTCGAGGCGAGCAATCGCGCCCTCGAGCAGATGAACCTCGACCTGCAGCAGCTCGACCGCATGAAGAGCGACCTGCTGGCCAACGTCAGCCACGAGCTGCGCACCCCGCTCACCGCCATCCAGGGTTACACCGAGGCGATGGACGAAGGGTTGCTGGGGGCCGTCAACGACCAGCAGCGCAACGCCTTCAGGGTGGTGCGGCGCAACACCGTCCGCCTGATGGGCATGATCGAGCAGCTGCTCGGCTTCTCTCGCCTCGAGGCGGGGGTCGCCAGGCTCGACCTCGGCGCCTTCGACCTCGCCGAGGCGGCGGCGCAGGTGGTCAACAGCCTGTGCGCCGGCCACGGGCCGGAGCTCAACCTGCGCCTCGAGGCCCAGCCCGGCCTGCCGCCGGTGTGGGGCGACGCCGGCCGGATCTCCCAGGTGCTCGAGAACCTGGTCACCAACGCGGTGAAGTTCACCCCGCCCGGCGCCGAGATCCGGGTCCGGCTGCGCCGCGACGGCGACGAGGCCGAGATCGCCGTCGCCGACCGCGGCATCGGCATCCCGCCGGCGGCGCAGTCCAAGATCTTCGACCGCTTCTACCAGGTGGACACGTCGTCCACGCGCCGCTACGGCGGCATGGGTCTGGGCCTCGCCATCGTGCGCGAGATCCTCGCCGCCCACCAGCGCGAGATCCGGGTGGAGAGCCGGGTGGACGTGGGCACGACCTTCCGCTTCACCCTGCCCTTCGCCGCCGCTACCGCCCTCGCGGGCGGCGCGCCCGCCGGCGCCGCCGCGCCGGCGGTGGCTCACGCCGCCGCCGCGGCCGCCGCGCGGGCCGAGGACGTGGCGTGAAGCGGATCCTGGTGGTCGACGACGAGGCGGACGTGGTCGACGTCCTCAAGCTCGTCCTGGGCAAGAACGGCTACGAGGTGCTGACCGCCACCTCCGGGATGGACGGCCTGGCGCGTGCCCAGAGCGCCCTGCCGGACCTCATCCTGCTCGACATCATGATGCACCGGATGGACGGCTGGGAGGTGCTCAAGCTGCTCAGGCTCGACGAGCGCACCGGCGCCATCCCGGTGGTCATGCTGTCGGCCCGCATCGAGCCCAAGGACAAGATCCGCGGTCTCCAGGAGGGCGCCATCGACTACGTGACGAAGCCGTTCGCGGTGCGCGACATCCTCGCCAAGATCGCCGCCGCCCTGGACGGCGCCGCGGAGGGCCGCGGGTGAGCGACGAGAAATACTGGGAGCTGCGCGCCGAATGGCTGAAGCTGCGCGGCTACCTGTTCGATCCCAACACCGGCCTGCCCGCCCTGCCGGCGGTGATCGAGGACGTGCGCCGCCGCATCGAGGGCGGCGAATCGATCGGGCTGATCTACGTCGACCTGTCGAGCGGCGAGCGGCTGGAATCGATCTGCGGCTGGCAGACCTACGACCGCCTGCTCAAGCTGGTGACCGTCTGCCTGCTGGAGTTCCGCGACCGCGCCCTGACGCCGCTCGACTCGGTCGCCCTGACCGCGGTGCGCAGCGACGAGTTCCTGGTCTTCCTCGGTCCCCGCTTCGACCAGCCGCTCGAGGAGCGGCGGCTGACGCGCCTGCGCGAGCGCCTGGCCGAGGATCTCAATGCCCGCCTGCGGGCGGAGATGGCCATGGAGCTGCCGCAGGGCATCTCGCTGGCGAGCGGCAGCGCCCTGGTGGCCACCGAGCCGACGGTGCGCATCGAGCGCTCGATCTACCAGTCGATCGACGAGGTGCGCAGCCTCTGCCGGCGGCAGCGCGAGCGCCAGCACGGCCTGCGCCTCAACGAGCTGCGCCGCATCCTCGCGGCGCGCGACGTGATCATCCGCTACCAGCCGATCGTGCGCCTCGACGACGGCGTCATCCACGGCTTCGAGGCGCTTTCCTCCGGCCCCTCCGGCGACATCTTCGAGAACCCGGAGATGCTGTTCAGCTTCGCCGAGGAGACCGAGCAGATCGTCGAGCTGGAGCGCCTCTGCCGGCTGCATGCGATCCGCGGCGCCGCGCGCCTGCCGGCGCCGCAGAAACTGTTCCTCAACTGCTCGGCGCACGGCTTCGTGGACCCCGACCTGGTGTCGGCGCAGATCCTGGAGGAGGTGCGCCGCGCGGGGCGCGAGCCGCGCGACATCGTCTTCGAGGTCACCGAGCGGGTGGCGATCACCGAGTGGAAGGAGTTCCGCGCCATCCTCGCGGCGCTGCGCCGCATCGGTTTCGCGATCGCCATCGACGACATGGGCGCCGGCTATTCCTCGCTGCAGGCGGTGGCCGAGATCGAGCCCGACTACCTCAAGTTCGACATCTCCCTGGTGCGCGACATCCATCTCTCGCCGATCAAGCGCAACCTGCTCGAGACCCTGGTGGTGCTGGCGGAGAAGATCCAAGCCCGGGTGATCGCCGAGGGCGTCGAGAGCATGGAGGAGTTCCACGCCCTGCGCGACATGGGCGTCACCTTCGCGCAGGGTTTCTATTTCGCCGTGCCGGCGGCGCTGCTCGAGCCGGTCCCCCTCCACCTCCGCGAGCGCTTTGCCGCCCTCGTCGAGCCGGTCGAATAATCTCCTGGCCAGCCGGTCCGCGAGCCCCCGCGTCGGTCCGCCTTGCGTCGGTCCGAACCGACCCGCGCGCCACGCAGCAGCGCTACCCCGCCGGCGGCCGGCGGCGGATGGTCTCGGCCAGGATGAGCCCGTCGCGCCGCGGCTGCCATTCGAGATCGTCGCGGGCTCCGAACACCACCGACTGCGAGTAGAGCGGGATGAACGTCAGGTCGTCCATCAACACCCGCATGCACCGCTGCAGCTGCGCACGGCGGGTCAGCAGGGCGAGGGTGCCGGCGCTCTGCTCGATCAGAGCGTCCACGGCAGGGTCGGCGTAGTGAGCGAAATTGCTGGCGCCGTAGCCCCGCCGGCTCGCGGGGCTGTGCACCATGGCGTCGAAGAGGTCGCTGGCATCGCCCGACAGGCAGAACCAGGCCCCGAAATAGAAGCTCACGTCGCCCGCCAGGAGGCTCGGGAACAGCTCGTTCCATGGCCGCTCGCGGGGACGCAGCCGGATGCCGGCGCCGAGTAGCTGCTGCCGGACGGCTTCGAGCTCGCTGCGCCGCCCGGGACGGAACTGGCACTCCAGGTCGAGGCCGCCGGGATAGGACGCCGCGGCCAGCAGCGCCCGCGCCGCGGCGGGATCGGGAGCCGGCGGCAGGAGGTCGGGCGCGAAGCCGAAGACGTTGCGCCCCACCATCTGGCCGACCGGCATCCCTTGACCGTGCCGAGCCGTCCGCACCAGGGCGCGGCGGTCGATGGCCAAGTTGATGGCGCGGCGCACCCGGGGATCGGCGAACGGCGGCCGGCCGCGCCGCACCATCAGGAAGGTGACGCCCAGGCTGTCCTCCTCGACCACGCGGCAGCCGGGCGCCGCGCGGATGCGATCGAGGTTGTCGGGTCCGGGCTCCTGCACGAGGTCGAGGTCGCTGGCGAGCAGCCGCCGGACGCGCGCGCCGGCGTCGGGCACCGGCAGGAACTCGACCTCGTGCTCGAGCGGCCCGCCGCCCCAGTAGCCGGGGAAGGCACGCAGCCGCAGGCCCTTGCCGGGCTCGTAGGCGAGCAGGCGGTAGGGGCCGGTGCCCACCGGCCGGCGGATCTCCGCCGGCGCTCCGGCGGGCACGACGAAGACGAAGGCCAGCTTGTTGAGCAGGATCGGGTAGGGACGCGCGGTGGTGATCTCGACGGTGTAGGGGTCGCGGGCCAGCACCCGTTCGATCGCCACCAGGTAGCTGCCGACGTTGCTCTGCGGGGAGTTGCGCGCCCGGTCGAAGCTGAACAGGACGTCGCGAGAGGTGAGCTCGCGCCCGTCGTGGAAGCGGACGCCGCGGCGCAGGTGGAAGACCCAGGTCAGCTCGTTGGGGTTCTCCCAGCTCTCGGCGAGCGCCGGCCCGATCTTGGTGCCGGCGTCGAACGCCGTCAGGGATTCGTAGACGTTGCGTAGCACGGAGAACGTCAGCAGCTCGTTGCGCCGGTGAGGATCCAGGGTGAGCGGATCGTTGTAGATGCCGATGCGCAGCGGGCGCCGAGCCCGATCGGCGGGCCGCGCGCAGCCGGCGGCCGGCAGGCAGATGGCGGCGAGGAAGGCGGCGAGCGCCGCGACGGCCAAGCTGAGCCCTAGGGCGGCGCCGGCACGGCGGTCGGCTCGGTCGGCTCGGTCGGCTCGCCCTCTGGCGAGACCGACACCACCCTGAGGCGTCCGCCACGCGGGCGAGAGGATCACCACGGTCCCGGCTCCCTTCTCAGGCCCCGGTTGCACTGGAATGGACCGGCAAGAGTGTACACCGCCGGCCTCGACCGCGGCTGCGCTAAGCTGGTGCCCTGATGGCCAGAGGCGAAGAGGTCGGTCCCTGACGGCCGCGGACGCAACCGAGAGGGCGGAGCCCGAGCCCGGCGGCGCCGCTCCGGAACGCTTCCAGGTGGCGGCGGTGCAGGCCGCGCCGGTCTCCTGGACCGAAACCATCCTCTACGCCGAGGTCGAGACCCGCGTCCTCCACGGCTCGCGCTTCCAGCTCGACGTCGCCGGCCACTACGCCCGGCCGGACGTGTTCGAGCTCACCGTCCACCGCGAGGCTCGCCCCTTGCTGCGCTTCGCGGCCGTGGCCCCGGAATGACCGCTCCGGAGCCCGGCGCGCCCGGCTCAGCCGCGCCGGCGGACCTTGACGCGGGGCGGCCGCACCTCTCCCTGGCTGCGCTTGACTCGCTGGTTCCAGTCGGCGACCGCCTCGTCGATCGTGGTGCGGTCGGCCGACCGGGTCTGGCAGGCGTTGCAATGCACCCAGAACCAGCGGCCCCTCAAGTAGGACAGGCTCCTCGCAGTCGGCTCCCCACCGCATTCACACGGCAACAGGCTCTTGATCATGTCGTCTCCATAGGAGGTCGTGACCCCTTGGCCTTCCCCCTGCGTGCGTCGCCCGGGCGTGGACCCGCCGCGCCCAGCGCGTGGGTAGGAGAAACGTTTTGGGTGGTCACGGGCACATAGTGTCCCTAAACGCGCTATTTTGCAACCCTCTTGTCACGCAGATGTACCTATCTCGCCCTGAGGCGAGCGGGCAGGGCAAGCCGTTCGCCTTGGCAGAGGTCCCATGGGCCATTGGCTGACCGCCGCGTTCTCGACCTACGGCCTGGCGGTCATCCTGGTCGGGGTCTACCTCGAAGGCAGCGGCCTGCCGCTGCCGGGAGAGACCGTGCTGCTCGCCGGCGGCTTCTTCGCCCGCCAGGGGGCCCTGCCGCTCGGCTGGGTCCTGGCGTGCGGCTTCCTCGCCGCCGTGGCCGGCGACAACACCGGCTACTGGATCGGCCGCCGCGGCGGGCGCGCCCTGATCGTGCGCCACGGGCGCTGGGTCGGCCTGACGCCGCAGCGCCTCGACTCGATCGACCGCTTCTTCGCGCGGCACGGCGCCAAGACCATCCTGGTCGCCCGTTTCCTCTCCGGCGTGCGCGCCTTCACGCCGCTGTTCGCCGGCATCAGCCACATCCCCTGGCGGCGCTTCGCCGCCCTCGACGCCGCCGCCTGCCTGGTGTGGGCCCCCGCCGTCGGCCTGCTCGGCTATGCCTTCGGCGAGAGCTGGGGCCGGATCGAGCACTGGGTGGGCCGGGCCGGCCTGTCGCTCGTGGTGCTCATCGCCGGCCTGGTGCTGCTGCGCGCCGCGGCCCGCCACGGCGACCGCGTGCGGCTCTGGGTCCGCGAGTCGATCACCGGCGGCCTGAGCACCCGCCAGGTCTGGCTGCTGGTGGTCGAGCTGACGGTGCTCGGCACCCTGGCACGCATCGCCGGCAGGGTGGTCGCCCACCGCTCGACCGCCTTCGACGAGCAGGTCACCGAGTGGCTGGCCCGCTTCGGCGGGCCGCTGGTGGACGGGCTGCTCGCGGTCTGCGGCGCGCTCGGCTCGGCGCCGGCGGCGCTCGCCGTCGCCCTGCTCGTCGTGGCCTGGTGCTTCGCGCGGCGCCGGCGGGCCGAGGGTGTGGTGATCTTCGCGATCTATCTCGTCAGCCTCGCCCTGAGCGCTGACCTCAGCCGCGCCTTGACCTGGTGGAACGGCGCCCTGGGTCTCTTTTCCGGCCTGCTCAGCGGCAACGCCCTGGTCGCCGCCACCGCCTTCGGCGCCGCGGCCCTGGTGCTCACCCGCGATCGGCCGCGCTGGCGGTGGCCCGCCGCCCTGCTCGACGCCGCCCTCGTGCTGCTCATCGCCTGGGCCCGCATCGAACGCGACTTCGACCTGCCGAGCGGCGTGCTCGCCGGTCTCGCCGTGAGCACCCTGCTGCTGCTGTTCGGCACCTACGCCGTCGAGGCGCTCGAGCTGCGGCAGGCCGAGCCCGCGGCCGTCGTCAAGCCGGCGGCGAGTGGCCCGCTCGGTTAAGTCGTATGCCAATCGCCGAGACATCGCCGTTCATCGCCAGGCGCGCCGACGCAGGCGTATCGGTGACTACGCCGAGGAGGCGGCCGGCGCTCCCGCCATTGCCGGCACTTCCTGCAGGTCGCAACGCCGCCAGGGACGGCGAGGGCCGGCGAGTGGTATGCGAATTAACCGAGCGGGACACTAACGCTCGATGAGGCGGTGGCTCGCCTGGGAGTCGAGGTCCAGGCCGTAGATCCGCTTGAGCTCGGCGATGCGGCGCAGCGACTCGTCGGAAAAGGGCGAGCGGCCGTCGAAGGCATGCAGCACGATCCCCTCGAGCAGGTCGCCCAGCGACATGTCGTAGAGTTCGGCCAGCGCCTTGAGCACCTTGACCAGGCGCTTCTCCATGCGCACGCCGGTCTGCACCCGTTCGACCAGCAGGCGGTC
>WNFI01088167.1_pt1 | contig 11420 bp, 16 predicted proteins | sample 5400471 | NCBI WGS metagenome assembly WNFI01 (sample SAMN13153348, study PRJNA577476) | soil metagenome | isolation source: 100 cm saprolite on Douglas fir-dominated hillslope | place: USA:California | collected 2013-09-17
CTAAAGCTTCAACTCCCCTGCTGCTGTGCCGACACAACCTCTTCACCGCTGACCTGCATTGATGCGGATTGTCATTCCCTTCGCGCGTTGACGCGGAGCTGACTCGGTGTCGAATACTTGGCATGCCCTCGAATCATCATAGCCTTTGCTCCGTTGAAGCAATGTGTCGCCACTGCGACGAACACGACAACAGTGGCCGTGTCGGCAAGTATCATCCCCACCCATGCGCAATGCCCCACAAGCGCGAGTACATTGCATCGCACAATGACGCGTTGATATTGTGTATGCGCAGTTCATTCTGTATTATTCTGTGCTTGTTGTATTGTATTGTATTTGACTCTGAACTCCAGATTTAATGATCTATTGTGTTAAAACCTGCACCACTGTGAGCCCTCCGATAAACCCCCGGGCTCGCGAGAACCCTCGGCCGTGCCCGTAGATAGCCCGCGCTCCTGCTTATGGGCACGGGAACTTGGGGCCACGGGCGCGGGTTGCCGGAAAAAACCCGGGGGTTGCCCGTTATGAACCCTATTTTCCAGTATTCAGTTGTGGACTGGTGAATTTTCGGAGCTGTTGGTCACGACATGAACTTGAATTGGCTTGCATTGACTTGGGACCACCGCTTGTGTTGCACGTGCCAAAGTGCCACCGCCTGTTTCAAGTTAATTACCCCTGGTCCCCTGATCTCCATATCTTGTAATTAATTGCTTCTTCATTTCAATTCTCAGGCTCATTCAGCAAGCCTGGGTGCCTGAGGTCAATCAATCTCATTTCGCAAGATAATGATGGTCTCGAGTGGAAACTGGGCGACCCTCGGGGGAAAAATTCTAAATTCTAATTATTCCCCTGTTCCTGAAGCTTGGAATAATATTGATGCGCGGGGATCTGGGGTGCGGCAAGCTTCACTATTGACTTACTATGATGGCGGTGCGCTCGGACCTGGACTCAGTTTCGCAACGACCTCGATCGTGGTCGTAACGGTGACCGTACTGTACCCGAGTACAGTACGTACAGTGCTAGATGACAGCATTTCTATCATTTTTAGCTGGAAGATGACGTAGTGACCGTACTGAGTAGTAGGTGTTCAAGTTGGCCCTGATCGCTGAACACCTCGGACTCGGAAGTCTGGAATGTACGGCATCTTTAGCCTCCTTCCCCCCTTTTCCGTAGCCACGGCCACTGCACTCACTCAGTATTAAGCTTTGCTAGTCTTTTGACTTGACGCAGCTTTGCCTACGAGTAGCCTTGGCAGCCTGTAATATTGTACGAGAAGCCTCGTTGACTACCGGAAGGTTCTCTCATTCTCGTGCTGGAAACTGCGATGGACTGCCGCGGACCTTCTGGTGTGGTGATTGGACATTGTCCATGATAAATATTCCATGCGGCGTGCCGATGCTATCGGCTGCGCTTGTCATCCACTTCTGGTATATGCAAAAGATGGGGATTACGGATTGAAGAAGCAAGGGTGAGTAGTTTGTATTACTTGCCTCACCGGGGGGTTACATATAAAGCTCAGTGGAATCGTTCACTATTCACTATCGACTAGCTTGTTCATACCCCAGACTCATCACCCCATTCCTTTATCAAAATTCTTTTTGTTTTCAAAGAAAATCGTTGCTACTACTACTATGCGCTTCACCAATGTCCGAGTCATCAACGTGCCACTAGTCCTTCTTGCGCTTATCGTTGGGGCTGCCGCACTCCCCGGATACAATCCAAACATTAACGAACCAATGGATCTAGGTCCGCCACACTTTTCTTTCACTGTCTTCAACATTTTTTTGGCTTTAACTCGTCAATGCTACTAGAAGTCGAGCCCGATTATTAAAATTTGCCAAGTACATTACCCCCCCTGAACGGCACAAGCTCCCATTCGCAGTGAAAATCCATGTGTGAGTGAGGAGTCGCTACATTGCTAGAGTCGTGCGACTGATCACTAGATGTCATAGGTGGTACTCTCGCGGGGTAATGAGCCTTTTCCTTTTCGTTGGAGAAGAGTGAGGAAGCAGAGATATTGGACCATTCATTTATCTGTCTGTTACTTGTTATCTGAAATTAGCCTGAATCGACTGGTCGGTTTAAACTTTGGGAAGGGCCACAGGCATTCATGAACGATGATCGTCGCATCACGTCGCGACGTGTTATTTTCCGCTGCTGGCACGTAGTCACCACCCGATTCTGGTTGATTCTTCATCCAGCGAGCGTGAGGTCGAACTCGCCTCGCACTGAAACAAATGGTCTCAGATGACAACCGAGCGGCCCTTGGGGAGGGAAGTGAGGCGCTAGCCTTCGCTAGCGCTAAAACTGCGCCAACTGAAGCCGCACTACTGCCGCACTATCCAGTGCCTACGGGCCGCCCCCGGGCCCGTATTATTGTTGTCGTCTCTTTGGTGCGGGTGACTGCCACGCGTTGTTCACGGCCCAAAGAGTGCCCAAAGTATGGATCACAGGCTTAATTGACTCGTCCACATTTTCGTCCACAGTTGTGTCCATGATTAACGTCCACATTGCGTTACCTGAGTTCCTTCCGATAAACCGATGAAATAAAGATGATCCTTGTGACTTTCCTGCAAATCTTGTACAAAATGGTTCGCCCGGAGAGGCGACTTCCTTGGAGACACTTTCGTCTTGAAAACGTAAGACGTACTAGAACCAGTAGAAGACTTTAAACCCGGGTGTAACAACATCCATGTTGCCAATGATGATGCATAACTCACATGAGATGCCTTATTAGTCAACTATGGTTCCCACTTGGAGCTTCGCCCGCGAGGGATAACAAGTTCGAACCTCCCCCCTTTGACGATGTCGCAATCACAGACTCCGATCCCGCCGGTTCAGAAGACGATGCGGAAGCTTGAGCAGGGCCGTTATACTGCTACGGACGTCCGCTGGGGGATGACACTCGATCTATCTGGCGTGGATAATCGGTCGCTGATCGCGTATGGATTTCATGGACAGGAGAACCAACAGGCGAGAGCTTCCCGTTCATTTTTTTCGTTCCGCGGCTACTGTGCAGGAGAAGCTAATCGTTGCATTAATATTGCCGTGCCGTGAAACATGATCGACTCTGATCCCCGGGCCCGCGTCCGCGCGGGGCCTTACAATATTGCGAATTACCTACACCGTTCACTCATTCACATACTCGTATTTCGTACTGTAGTGGGGTTTTCATCCCTGCGGTGCGGGTTTCGTCATCGGCAGCGTCGTCAGGAGCGACTCGTTCCTCACTGTTCGGGATTTGAAGGGACTGCATCTGGAAGGGGCAGCGGCAGTAGTTACAGAGACCTTCCCGACATGCTGGGAAATTGAGGTCATGGATAACGGTAATAGGAATAGGACTGTGGAGGACTGCGTCGAAGACGACGACGAAAATGGAGACGTGTACGTCCGGTACGTGTAAAAGCTCGTTACACTAGTATAGCGCATATCGTTTTCATCCCCGCGGTTTACTAGCATCCGGCTTCCGCATTCCGAAATGGCCCTGAGCTTCAAGGCAAACTATGCAGGAGCGCCTGTAAGCTTTAATTTCTGAAATTGTTGCCTTCTCCTTCTTGAGGAACTGCACACCGCAGCTTTTCCTGACGAAAGAACGGAACGACGCGAGCACCTATTGGCGGCTAAGCCCGGCGCCGCCAGCGAAACAGCAGGTCGTGAAGAACCCGCCGATCTCGACGACTGAGAGCGTCCAGAGAAGAGCCATGCCGACGACTATGATAACGACCACGAGCGTGACGACTACGACGAAGACCGTAACGCGGATCGTTGCCGGCGATGTCCGAGACTGACGTGAGCATCGGCTAACTTGAAGAACGTCCCTCCCCTCACCGTACACCAGCATATGACTACACTTTTATGTATGCTGTGGTGTATTTCTGAACAAGTTTCGTCGTCGTAGAACTGATTTTGGCCTTGATTATGTACTTGAACTGAATAATGATGGTCGCACGATGTGGGTTCCTCTACAGTAATGATGACTCCGACCAAGAGAGCACCTGCCTCTGATACCTCCTGACATTTCTTCGGTTGTTGCCCCTCTCTGCCAGTAGTTTGTGTGCGTCTTTTGTGGAGCTGGCTCCATAAAGCCAAGTTCAAGTTGTTCATGCGGGCTTGAGTAAAAGGTCGCTGTGCTTTGAACGCTATACTTCCCATGTAGGGCTGCTTGGTTTGGCGCAAATGGATTCTACTTCATTGATCATTGAGAGGAGCGATCAAGCCCCGATACTACGCAACCACACTAGCCTCTATCATGAAACTGAAAGGCACTCGTTAAACTGCAGTTGACATATGGAATGTGTGACTTTCCTGCAAATCTTATGCAAAATGGTTCGCTCAGAGAGGCAACTTCCATGGAGACATGTTGCCAATGATGGCGCATAACTCACACGAGATGTCTTAGCTTATTAGCTTAGCTTATTAGTCAACCATGGTCCCCACTGGAGCTTCACTCGCGAAGGATAACAAGTTCGAACCTCCCCCCTTTGACAACGCAATCCCAGACTCCGATCCTGCCGATTCAGAAGACGATGGGGAAGCTTGAGCAGGGCCGTTACACAGCTACGGACGTCCGCTGGGGGATGTCACTCGATCTATCCCGCAGGGACAATCGGTCGCTGATCTCGTGGGGATATCATGGACTGAAGCACCAACAGGCGAGAGCTTCTCGTTCCTTTTTTTTTCGTTCCGCGGCTACTGTGCAGGAGAAGCTAATCGTTGCGTTGCCGTGAAAAATGATCGACTCTGATCCCTGGGCCCGCGTGCGCGCGGCGCGGCCTTACAATATTGCAAATTACCTCCACCGTTCACTCGTTCACGTACTCGTACTTGGTACTGTAGTGGGATTTTCATCCCTGTGGTGCAGGTTTCGTCATCAGCAGCGTCATCAGCAGCGACTGGTTCCTCGCTGTTCGGGATTTGAAGGGACTGCATCTGGAAGGGGCAGCGGCAGTGGTCCCGGAGACCCTCCCGACATGCTGGGAAATTGAGGTCATGGACAACGGCAATAGGAATAGGACTGCGGAGGACAGCATCGATGATGAAAACGGAGACGTGTACGTTCGGTACGTGTAAAAGCTCGTTTGCACTAGTGCATATCGTTTTCATCGTCGTGGTTTACTAGCATCCGGCTTCCGCATTCCGAGATGGCCCTGAGCTTCAAGGGAAACTATGCAGAAGCGCCTGTAAGCTTCAATTTCTGAAATTGTTACTTTTTCTTCTTGAGGAACCGCACACCGCAGCTTTTCCTGACGAAAGAACGGAACGACGTGAGCACCTATTGGCGGCTAAGCCCGGTGCCGCCAGCGAACCAGTAGGTCGTGAGGAACCCACCAATCTTGACGACTGAGAGCGTCCGGAGAGGAGCCATGACGACGACTATGATAACGACCATGACGACTACAACGAAGACCGTAACGCGGATCGCCGATGTCCGAGACTGACGTAAGCATCAGTCGACTTGAGAAACGTCACGGTAACCCTCCCCGCCAGCGTATGGCTACACTTCTCAGGCTATGTTATGCCGTGGTGTATTTCTGAACAAGTTTCATCGTTGTAGAACTGATTTTGGCCTTGAATAAGTACTTGTACTGAACAACGATGATCGCACGATGTGGGTTCCTCTAATGATGACTCCGACCAAGAGAGCAGCTGGTTCTGATACCCCCTGACATTTCTTCAGTTGTTGCCCGTCTCTGCCAGTTCGCAGACATTAAGAATCCTCGTGTGCACATCTAGTATGAGCTTCAATACGGTGGCTGTGACAGGCAAGACTTGCACACGTCATTTGTGGAGCTGGCACCAGAGCTGGAGCTGGAGGGAGAGGGGGAGGCGCATACCACCCGGGATGATATGGTGGAGACCCATTTACTACATGCATTGATGATGATGGCTGTTCCACGGCATTATTACAGAACCCCGAGACGAAGACTGGGCAGTTATCCTCCACAGCATCGGCAATTGGGATAGGGATACGAGGCTTCCTTACCTTCACGCATCGCCTTGGTTGGCCCAGAGCACTTGAACTCGATGATCGAGATGAAACCCTTGATCACGAATTGCTGCACGATACCCAAATGGGGAATGTTAACAGCTCTAATCATTCGTTGACGCCATTGTCCAAAGTTTTGCCTTGCACTGTGGCTACGGCGAAGGATTTGGGGCGACAATTCCAAGCACTGTGCCGCTGCGTTTGGGGGTTCTGTGGGTAATCAAGCGACCTCATTTGTCCGCCCCGCGTTGTTCTCGCAAGAAGGGTATACGCGGCAAGACAAACAGAAAGCCAAAGAGTGAGATGGCGGCATGAGAAGTGGACTGAACATGCATCGGGGCAGACGGCCGTAGGAAGGTGCTACCGGAGAGTAAGGCAGAATGGGGAACAACCATTAGAACGCACGAAAGGTCATTTAAGCGCTTACTTTGGGAAATGACTGGCTGGCTAAATGCACAGCTCTTATCCGTGCGACATGATGATCGGTTTCGGCTCGGCTAGTATAAACCTATGGTAAGTAATGCTCGGTATCATATGATATATGATATTGACCGTGGGGGTTTCCATCCATTGATAATTGTGCCAAGCGAAGATGCGGGATACCATAGAACTGTGTTTTCGGGTCGGGTCTATTCGCACATTTGGGCTCCGTGTAAACTGATACGCATTCATGGCGTATCGAGGTGAAGGACCAGAAAGGCTCGACATGAAGAGAAGTAGCAGAGATGTACTGTCGAAACGCAGAACCCATTCCCCAGAGTTGTATGTTCTGAAGGAGTAGTTTGGGGCCCAAACTATTCATTCAGTATATACAACGTGTAGGACTTCTTGCCAGGCAGAACTAACGTCGTAGAAGTTAGCTGACGTGTAAGAATAATAACACAGCTACAGCCCTCGTGTGAATGGGAAAGGTCGATCAGGAAGTAGGAATAGAAAGGATGACACGTACAGTATTAAAAGTCTAGGACACTGCAACGAGTCACCGCACCATATCCAACTGGAGCATTTTGGATTTGCGAGTGAATGTGCGCTCTTGTGAGGGTGTGCTGACCTATTCGTCGACGCGTCATTTTGTTATATCCTTGCTGCAAAGGCTGTGCCAGCCGAGTGTCTTACACAGGCCTGACAGGAGTCGTCGCAAAAAACGCTATGTACTCGGCGACTAGTTCAGCCTGAAATTTTCGCCGGGCACTGTCGATGCACATGGGGCTGTCTATGGGAATGGGAGTTCGACATCCATTGGTGTGCAGAACAGCATATTAATATGTCCCCGCGGAGGCTAAGACCACGCATGTGTTTGCCCAAATCGGGCAACACCGCCTTTTCAAGCACCGCCTCTTTCAATTGAAGCACCGTCTTTCGAGCAAAAAAGTCATCCTCAAAGCACTGCAGCCTGCAGCTTCATTTCAAAAATAAACTGACCATATATGACATGATCACCAGATACAACTTAACCTGCCCTTCACTCCTGTGCTTGTGCCTATTGCGGCCCTACTTCGCTGTCTCTGCCAGTGCTAGTATGAGAGCCGGCGGGGAGAAGTCCATTCCAAGCAATGCGTTTGATCACTGCTTCGATTGTCTTGCCTCCGATGGACCAGGAATGCTACGTGCGCTTCCACTTTCACGCTACCATGTGAAACCCAAGTCCATCATATTACCGTCGTGTTATCCTCAGCCTTTTAATCTCGGTCCTTTAAGAGCTAAATGCATGGGCGTCACATCATCATGGGGCCTTGGCGCATTGCCCACAAATCATATTCATAATTTAGGTTGTGGTATGATCGGGGCATTGACGTGACACCACATGACTTGGCTGGCTTGGCCTCCATCCGAACCGTAGATCTAAGACTTATTCTTCTCAGGAAGTGGTCGCAACATAAGCACACTTGTGGTCGAATGCTACAGTATGCGCATGGAAAAAGACCCACTTTTGTGAGCTGCGGGCGGGCTCTTCTTCTAGGTCTGGAAGTCACAATCATAGCCCTGGGAGATGCTGGACGCCGCAGTATTAGCTTCTCTCAAAAAAGTTTCTGGGGCCGTGCTTACCGAAGAGGTGAGAACAAAAATTCCATGCATCCGCCCGAACAATTTGAACGACATGTGATTCCAGATGTGGAGGTAATTTTCGCTGCATATATGATCACAATAAATGCATGACACGTGAAGGTGGTTCCACGGCACAAGTACCCCGATTACGTTTCTAACTTAAGATCCCGTTGTTGCGGACAGGCGTCTTTACATATCAATGTGGTGAACTTTTTTTGACTTGACAGGTTAATACATTAATTAATACGACTGTGGCGCATCAACCTCACTGTGCTGGCCCGCCGGTGTGCCGTCACAGAACGGAGAGTCTCCTCTACTCCACCTCATTCACAAAAGTGGGTGTTTGCATAGAGGAGTAGACGTTCTGACTCAAGAGAACAGACAGCACAACCGTGATCAGGACATCATCATGCACTTGTTATCTATTTCTCTCTCTGTTACATGCTTGCTAACTCTATTCTACTCCTGTAAATTTTAAAAGCTCCCACTCCATCCGATTCACTGCTGCGCTTGAGCTTGAGCCTGGGTCTGTGCCTGCGCCCGTAAATTCGGGGGAAACGTGATACCCTCAGCAATCCAATAATCCCGCACTTTGATATTTCCAATCTCCTTATCCCAAAACCACATTGAATTCTCGTAATGTTTCTTAGCTAGAAGACCAGCATTGATGTACTCGAGTCGATGGAGGGCGTGAAGCACTTCGCTAATCGACTCGTCTCCCTTGAACCAGGAATACGGCATGAGCTCCTTCGCTATGACATGACGTATGCTTTGCTTGTCCCGCAATCCCGACTTTCGGATATCCATCCAGATATCAAAATATACCTTGCCTTTCTCTTCGCCCGAGTGGTGTTTGGAGAATTGCTCGAGCTCGGCGGTGTGTGCTTCGATCCACGGTTCGTCGAATTCTACTTTTCCCACCTCTCGATCACTTCCCCGGATGAATATGCGGCTGCCAATTCTAATGGTCGGAACTGGAGCTGAAGCATTGAAGGTGTTCCCTGCTCCTGCTTGAAGGGTCGCCGCGCCATACGCATGAAGCGGGTAAGCTTGCACGTTCGACACGCTTTGACCAGCAGGAGTGGGCAGTACGAGGTATGTATTGGAAGGATTTATGGTAGGGAGATTCACAGGGGCCTGAACGAGTTGTGAGATAGGGGGCAGAGTAACTGGTGGGTGAGAAACACGATGATCATTGGCGATTTGTGAATGGGAGACCGGCGGAGGTATATTCGACATTCGGCGATCAACCATCGAAGGGAGATGGGAGCTCGGCGTCTGCGCTTGGAATTGATAAGGCATTATTGTGCTTCGACGCAGGAAGAAGTTTCTCTGAGAACTGAAATGAAGGTTCAACCGCAAGGGAAGCAAGAGCCAAATTAGTTCAGAAAAGTATAATCCATCGGTTAACATGGTCCTTTTAAGATGTGGGGAAGTCGCTGGAGTGGGATTGCGCTGGTGGTCAACAAGGCTGAAGCTCAACACAAAGAGGTAGCTCGTCCACAATGCCACACCCACACAGAAAAGATCGGGGTTCCCGGGGCATGTTCAATGCTAGGTGGAGTGGAAAAAAGCATTTTCGGCAAAATTGTGTATCGGCTAGCGAAGGGACCTCTCAGTGGTGGCGACCGTGTCGTCACGGCCCGGTTGAGATTTGTTACCATGCACACTGGGGGTTCCATGTCCATGTCGCGGTCGAGAGAGTCACGGCGATGAGAGAAGCCGAGCCCAAGCGAAGAACGCCACAATTTCCAAAGACAGGACAAAGAAGACACACCATTACGTCGTTGCAGAACAGAGATGAGCCACTCGGATCGTGTGTTGTGTCTGTGGGTCTGGGCCGAATCCGGTAATCGGACGGTGGCGGGTGCCGTTGCCCAGCCCACCGGATCTAACTTAGTAGGGCAAGGCTTGACCCGATCACGCGTAATCCTAAACGCGCGAACCGGAGAACTCCGGGTATCTGAGCGGCACCGCTTCAATTGGCTTGATTGCATCCGACCCTCACAAGTCGAATTCACTGGAGCAAACATCCGTACTCGTAGTATATGGCCATTGCACACAGCTCCTCGATGATGTGATCCAATTCCCAACTGGATTTGGGGCGCCGACCCAATGACCTAACTTGCTGGAGATGAAGGGACCAACGTGTGGCACAGCCACGCCAAGTGGGTCGGTAATTGGAGTGCACTGGCCGCAGTCTAGGACGATCTGATGGTTGGTGTAAGCTCCTTCATTTTTGCAGTGGCCGAGTGCTGTGTGCACCCTATATCCGTCCGTCCTGTGATTGTTCATTGGAGACCTCGCCCCAGCGTTGGCATTGTCTTGGGAACACTGCCTCCTTCCGCATCGACGGACAATGCACCCACGGTTCTGCGGTTTATGGCGATGGAGCCTTGTACGCGCCGGGGGGTACAAAAAGGCTTGGTTCCATGGCTGATCCACCAAACTTCGCTTACATTCCCCCGCCGAAGGGTGCTCTATAGCATCTATCTATCCATCGATTCTATCACTCCCCGCTACATCTTTCCGTTAAACTCAAGCTTCGCGGCTTCCATTTTCATCCTATCATTACTACCTGCCATCCAGAGATGTCAGTCTACCTGCATCCACTATCCATCCCCGAGCGCAACAACTCGATGTCCGACGCGTCTCCGTACTCCCAATCCGCCTCATCGGCTGCCTGCTCTTCTACGACTTCGCTCAGCCGCAGGTCATTTGAGAGCACTCATTTCCTCGGCATCCCTGGCCCATCTACGCCACACATCAAAGATGCAGATAGCGTAGATAGAGAAGCAAATGCCGCCGCTGCCGCCGCCACCGCCGCCACCGCATCGTCATCCCCGTCGTCACAAGGTGAGTGGTGCTGCGCATCGAACGTGTTTTAACTTGGCGACCAGCTTACGTCTCAGCTGTAGGAAGAAAGTCTTGACGTGATTGAGGAGGTTCTCTTCTCATTGTTTGGCACATTGACACGTTCATGTGCCGCATTTGTGTTGTGGATATTATACTACTATATGTCTCGAATTCGAGGGTGCACCCCTGTCATGCAAATGTATTGTAAAACACCTGTGTACATTCAGTTATTATTACAGTCCCCATATCAAGAGTATTTTTCTTTGACTGATGTCAGGCGTCTGCCGATGAGAAGCTGAGACATTCGAAAGACATTAAAGAAGGGACGGTGACTCGGCCTTCGATATTGGTTCGTCGCTTGCGGTACGTTTCACGTGCGGACGGGCGTCGAAAAAATCGCTTGGCGCAATATATAGCATCAGTCCATCTCACTTGCTGTCTCCATCCCCTCCCACCCCTTTCCTTAGCTTCACCCCGGTTTCTCTCCCCGCTTCAAGCCGACGTGGTAATTATTATTACCCCCTACCCTCTTTTT